>Ga0067045_1027798_pt1 | contig 59857 bp, 59 predicted proteins | sample TerdegcTABiofilm_FD_59184 | JGI IMG/M metagenome (GOLD analysis project Ga0067045, IMG submission 59184) | Combined Assembly of (Gp0054472, Gp0054536) Wastewater bioreactor microbial communities from Singapore -Terephthalate degrading...
CCCCCGCCAGCCGTACTGGCTCGAAGGTTTGCGCTATCGGGTGTCCAAGCGTCACATCAAGGCGTCGCGCATGGTAAGTAACTCGCACGTGATTCCGTGCTTTCGTTGGCCCCGCGGCATGCGAAGTTCCTGTTTTTGCGGCAGTGAGCCACATCCATTAGGGGCATTTGTTATGCACTCTCTGTGCCAGTAGTATCGACTGGCGGCATGAAGAGGAAAAGGCGAATCCTGTTGGGATGTTGAGGGAATCCATCAACGCCGGGTTCGGGCCAGGATCGCGCCATCGCCTGCACGGGTTTGGGCGGTTTCGCCCAATAAATGGAGATTGTCTCCTCTACCTCCTACTATCACAAGGTACTTCAGTTCGGGCGATATCGCCCAAACTAAAGTCCTCAGTGAGCGGTACCCGCTCAGCCCATCTTCAGAGCTTTCATCTGGCGCTGAAGCGCATACCGAGAAATCCCCAAAATGCGCGCTGCCGCACACTTGTTGCCGTCTGTCCGTTGCAACGCCAACTCTATAAACTGGCGTTTCAGTTCCCCTATGGCAGATGTGATGGAGGGAGAAGGAGGAAATTCCACTGTCCAGGGTGACTCACATTGATGAGGCTCTGCCACTTCCAAGAAATCAAGCCTCAGGTCCGGACCCTCGGAAAGCATGACTGAGCGTTCCAAGACATTCTTGAGCTCCCGTACGTTTCCTGGCCAGGAGTACTGCATCAATTTTTCCATATCTTCAGGGCGAACGCTCAATCCTGCCGTAAGCCTGTGCTCTCGGGCCAGTTGGCCAACGATCTGCCTCGTCAAGACCGGTATATCTGAAAGCCTTTCACGCAAAGGCGGTACCCGGATGCCGAACACATTCAGGCGAAAGAAGAGATCTCGCCGAAACTCGCCCCTGGCAACGGCTTGACTCAAATCTCTGTTGGTGGCTGCCATAATTCTCACGTTGACTGTCACACTTTTCTCTCCACCAACTCGGGTGAAGGAGAAGGTGTCCAGGAACGTGAGCAATTTGGCCTGTATCGGCAATGACAACTCCCCGATTTCGTTCAAGAGCAGAGTCCCACCTTCAGCCAATTCGACGAGTCCTCGTTTGCGCCTCATTGCCCCGGTGTATGCCCCGGCTTCATGCCCGAACAGCTCGGATTCCGCCAGGTCTTGGGTAATAGCAGCACAATTGATGGCATAAAACGGGCCGCCGCTACGCTTGGAGTTATTGTGAATGTAGCGCGCCAGGTAGTCTTTCCCGCTGCCACTTTCTCCTTCGATGAGCACTATGAGATCGGAATTTGCGGCAACGCTGGCTCTGGCCAGTGCCGCACGCATGGCAGGGGAATGGTATTCCTCGGGCGTACCCTCATTGAGGGAAAAGATCCTGCTTCGGTCCGTTATATTTCGTGATATCCCGCATATACCAATGATCTGCCCCTTGCTGTTTCGAATAGGTGAGCGTACGTCCAAGAAGGTTGTGGGCAATCCTTTCACTGGGCGGGTATGTTCTTCTTCGATCGTTTCCCCCGCAAGCACTCGCTGGTCCACCTGTCTGAGGTGCTGTCCCGCTTCCTTGCCGAAGAGCTCTTCATCGACCCGGCCTGCAATCTCGCTTGCCGGAAGTTCCAACAGATTTGCCATATATGGGTTCACCAGCGTATACTTTAGTGAACGGTTCTTGATAAATATGCATTCTGTGGCCGCCTCGAAAATCGCTCTCATCCGCTCTTCACTGAGGATTAGGGCCTCTTGCGCACGAGCCCTCTCAAGGATTTCAGCTCTGAGGCGGGCATTTGCTTCCGCCAGTTCTGCGGTGCGTTCGCGGACGCGTACTTGGAGCTCGTCGCGGGCCTCTTGCAGTGCCTTTCTGGCCAGCTTCTGTTCCGTAATGTCCCGCATGATCCCCTGATATCCGCTGACTCGGCCCTCCCTGTCCAACCGAGCATTGATGGTGTGGAGAGTATCGACCTCGGTCCCATCGATGCGCCGAAGCTTGAGCTCAAAGTTTGTTGCGACTCCGGACCTATCCACTTTTCGCCGCATTCGGAGACGTTGACTGGGATTTGCATAGAAATCCTGGATTCTTCTGGCAAGAACCTCTTCCTTGGTCTTGCAGCCGACCAGGCGGACAAACCCCTGATTCACGGCCAGGAAATTCCCTCCCCGCGTGGTTATCACTATTCCATCGTCGGAATTCTCGAAGACAGCTTCATGGAGAGCGCCCTTTGCTTGCAGCATCTCATTTGTGAGCCTCAGCTCCTTGATTTCCCCTTCAAAGTTTGCGGCGATCTTTGTCCACTCTCCTTCGCAATCCTTCACAAGGTGGCGGATTTCAGCCACCGTCTCCCGGATTTCCTCGGTTACCTGCTGTACGGCCATGCTGGCTGCAAGCTGATCCACTTTCTCACCGAGCCTTCTTAGCCGTTCCTTGAATGTCATGTAAAGCCTGGGGTCAGGTCTTGTTTCTTGCTTTCCTCACTGCAGGGTACATGATTCAGATCAAGACACAAGACCTGAGGAAGATAGCGATTTCGATCAAGCTTTCTCGGACACTTGTCACAGCGCAACGGCCTCGTTCGAAGCGCCATCAACGGGGTCTGTCAAGACATTGTGGTTATCCTGGCAGCACAGGAGAAGATGCCTGCCGAATAAAGGACAGACCTCCCCCTTTGCTCCCGGAACACCCATCCGCACGGACAACTGCCCCGGGTGTCGGCCCATGCCATCGCCGGGCAATCCCCGCTGCGATGCCTAGACTATTTCCGCCCACACCGGGAGATCCGCGCCTATGAGAAAGATCTCTACGTGTTCGGGGCCCTCCAATAACTCTTCCATCCGACGTATGAACTCTTGCCGTCTCGGATCGGCCTGCCACTCTTCCCAGCGTTCCCGAGTAGCCCAGTGGCTGATGACCAGTACCTTCCTCGGGTCTTCCGAGCTGACCAGGGTTTCTCCGGAAACATATCCCCTGCGAAGCGTTACTACCGCCCTGAGCTCCATAAGTGGCTGATATGCCTTTTCGAGGTGGTCTTTCTTGAATATCCTGGTGATGAGGACCTTGACCGCCATGATGTTCCCCCTTTCATAAACCAATCGGTGTGAGAATGGCGTACTCGGTCAGGCATTCCTCCAAGAGTCCGGGGAAATTTTGCCACGCGCCCTCTCCGGAGTGCCGCGAGCGTCCCCGAACCATAAAAGACCCTGAATCCGGAATCATGCGGCGGTCGTGCCATTCCGGTTACGCTTGCCCAGGAATCCGGTCTTGGCAGTGTCCGCCTGAGACAGATGAAGCCTCAAAGATGCGCCCAGACTTGGCTCGGGCAAAATCTGCCTCATGTGACTGCAAAGGTTCCTCCTATCCCGTTTATGAGCGTACTTTACCGCGCGCCCCTCGGTCAACCAAAATTGTGTCGCTCCTCAAATGACGAACCCTCTGCGCGATCTCAAGAGATCCGCGCCCACCTATTTTTCCCGCGAGCGCCAGCGCGACGCATCGGGAATTTTAATCGATCCGGGTGGTAGAGCATTTCCGGCGCGGCCCTGCCTTTGGGACATATAAACCCCCGACTGGTGGGACTATCCGGGTCCCTGGTAATTCGAACGATCCTATTGCCTTCAATATGGACCAATACCTGACAGACTCCGTAACAGCCCCGGGACGACGGTCTAACTATGCGGGAATGCGTTCCCATGGTCTTCCTCCTCGGGGTCAGCCCTTGTTTCTTGCCTTTCCCTTCGCCACCGTCTCATCCTCCTCACTGCAGAGTACATGATTCAGATCAAGGGACAAGACCTTCCCATGATGGCAGTATCGATCAAGTGAGGCCTTCAGATGCTGCAGATAAGACTTCCCGATTGCCCCGTCTCATCTGGATCATCACAGTGTCTTTGCACCCGGCCCTGTAGCGGGGGCAGGACGCGAGTGAACGAGTGCACGTGAACCGTTAAGGGTGGACTTATGTGGGGTTTTGTCAGGTTCTATCGCACTCTGAAGCGTAACCAGACTTTCAATATACTTCGTCGTGGGTTCCCACCGTCTGCAAGAGAATGGCCTCCGAGCCCTCATAATTTACCATTTCAAATACGATCCTCAGGTCGGAGCCGGCACTTGCGGCCCAGGAGCACAACCGGCTTTCCTTTGCTCATAACTGACTCGATTCTGACAGGGTGAAGTTCCACTTGACTCTCATGGCACTCAAGATAACAATGGTTACATGAGAAGGCTGTTTTGTTCATATACACTGCCGTCACGTCCCTCACGGGCAAGAGTGTCCGTTTGGAGGCATGTCGAGAAGCTCGGAGCGGTGAACTATCAATCGGTCTGGGTAATTCCTGAGGTTGAAAGAAGGGACATCATGGATGATCCCCTGCGCAAAACCGCTGCTGAAAGAGTAAAGGCGTCCGAAAGGTTGTTTCAGGACTTTGCCTAGAAAGTTTGCGAGCAGAGCCGACTCAAAGACCGGCAAAGGAGGAACCGCGACAAAGAAGAGCAACCTGAACCAGAAGAGTGAGAAGGAAGAGGGATCTGTTCGAATTCAACCCGAATGCGCTAGCGTCTTCCAACGAAAGGACAATCCTATGATTATCCAGGAAGCAAACCTGTTCAAGGATATGAGCCCAGAGACTGCGAACGAGATCTCCAAGATCACGGTCGAAGAGTCCTACGAACCAGGCACATTCATTTTTGAGGCTGGCGCTCCCGCACGGCACTTCTACATCCTCGTTGAAGGGAGGGTTCGACTCTCCATCGGAACGCAATCTGAAATAACCTACACGGTCAGCGTCCCAGGCGAGGCTTTCGGATGGACTGGGTTAGTTGACCGACCTACTTACACAGCTACCGCGCAGTGTGTTTTCCACAGCAAGGTAGTGAAAATTGATAATGAAAAGCTCCTGAAAATCCTCGAGAAAGATACCGCAAGCGGCATGACATTCTTCAAACGGTTAGCCGAAGCAGTGGTCCAGAGACTGATCTACAACTATGAGACTTTTCTCTCTGAGAGAACTCTCAAAGACGTGGCTCCCTCGTACGGGTGATTGGGAATAACGGCAAGCAACAACTAAGATGTCCTGTTAGCGGCCGGGGCCGGATCGAGGGCAATGCAAGGGGAATCCGTTGCCACCTGGCTGCGCCGCGCGTTGGTCGACTTCGGTCATGATGCCATCCCAATATGGAGGCAGTCTAATCTGGTGGTCTCACGCAGATTCAGTCTCCATTACCAACATGATGGGACCAATGCGGCTTATGATCGACAGTACAACATTCTCGCGCGAGCAACGGGTACTTTTCCCCCTTAAGAGAGAGCATTTCTTGTCCTGACAGAGGGTCACACCTTATTGAACCGGACAGGAAAGGGCACCAAACCATCGATTGGGCATGCTGAAAGGAAAGTAGAAGGGTGCCGGAGCATGTGAGTTAGATCTCAGCCTAAGCCAGGAGGTTATATTATGGCCAAGTATGATCCCACCAAACAGGAAGACTGGCAGATTGGCGAGCTCGCCGAAGAAGAACTGGATTTTGACCTGCAATGTGAGAAGATTGGAATCTTGCCCGAAGAGCGCATTCCCTACGGCCGAAAAATCGGCAAGGTAGATTACCAGGCCATCTTGGAGCGCCTGAAAGATAGGCCCGACGGCTATTACATCGACATCACCGCCATCACCCCTACTCCCCTAGGGGAAGGTAAGACCGTGACCACGATGGGCCTGATTGAAGGCCTGGGCAAGCGAGGCTTGAACGTGGGCGGGGCCATCCGCCAACCCTCCGGCGGTCCCACCATGAACATTAAGGGCACAGCGGCCGGCAGCGGTATCGCCTTGTTGATTCCCATGACCGATTTTTCCTTGGGACTCACGGGGGACATCAACGCGATCATGATCGCCAACAACCTGGCCATGGTTGCGCTCACCTCGCGGCTGCAGCACGAGTTCAACTACGACGACGAGCAATTAGCCAAGATCCCTCTCAAGCGGCTGGACATTGACCCAAGAAGAGTCGAGATGAAATGGTGCTTTGACCTGTGCGCCCAGGCGCTACGGAACATCACCATCGGCCGGGGCACCAAGATGGACGGGTTTCAGATGGACTCCAGTTTCACAATCGCCGTGGCTTCGGAAGTGATGGCTATCCTCTCCATGTTTAGCGACCTGCCGGACCTGCGCAGGCGCCTGGGAGAAATCACCGTGGCCTATGACAAGAAGGGCAACCCCGTCACAACCGAGGACCTGGAGTGCGCGGGGGCCATGGCAGCCTGGATGTATAAGACCATCAACCCCACCTTGTGCGCTACCGTGGAAATGCAGCCCGTCCTCGTGCACGCCGGGCCCTTTGGCAACATCGCGGTAGCCCAGTCCTCCATCGTCGCGTGCAAGCTGGGCCTGAAGCTCTTCGACTATCACGTCACCGAGTCTGGCTTCGGCTGCGACCTAGGGTTTGAGAAATTCTGGAACATCAAGTGCCGTGAGAGCGGACTCAAACCCAATGTGGCGGTGCTCACCACCAGCATTCGAGCTCTGAAGCACCACGGGGTCAACGCCTTGCCCGTCCGGCCGGGCAGACCCATCCCTGACGAATACTACACGTCTACCCCCGAGACGCTGGCCTGGCTGGAGAGCGGTATGGAGAACCTGATCCATAATATCAACATCGTCAAGAAGTCCGGGATCAAACCGGTGGTCTGCATCAACCGCTTCCCCACCGACACCGATGAGGAGGTCAAGATGATCAAACGGGCAGCCGAAGCCGAAGGGGTTCGGGCTGCGGAGGGCAACCACTGGCGCTACGGCGGTGATGGGGCCCTGGAGCTGGCGGACGCGGTGGTGGAAGCCTGCAAGGAGAAGGTGGACTTCAAGTTCCTTTATCCTAAGGAGATGCCGCTACGTGAAAAGATCGAAGTCATCGCACGGGAGGTGTACGGTGCCGACGGGGTGGTCTATACGCCCGAGGCAGAGGCCAAAGCGAAGGAGTTTGAAGCCGATCCCAAGTTTCGGGATTATCATGTGATGATGGTGAAGACGCACCTGTCGCTGACCCACGATCCCACGAGGAAAGGCGTGCCCAAGAACTGGAACTTGGCAGTACGGGACTTCCTGCTCTACAGCGGCGCCAAGTACATCTGCCCGTGTACTGGCACCATCAGCCTGATGCCTGGTACCAGCTCCAATCCCGCCTTTCGGAGAGTGGATGTGAATCTGAAGACCGGAAAACCATATGGCTTGTTCTAGATGGAGACTGTTGCCAAGTGGTCCGTTTCCTAAATACGGTCACGTAATGTGCCACGACGTAGGGGCACCCCTTGTGGGTGCCCAGGGCGGGCACAAGGCCCGGCCCCTACAGTGCCAACGATGCGCTCACCACGTACCCCGCGGTGTAGATACAGTACCGTATTTGTGCCGTCGACCACTAAGGTCCCTTGAGGAAATTCACTTGTGATGTAACATTACTTCGGGCGGGGTCACCCCGCCCTTTCCTGGGACGAGACAAGGGGTCAGGTCTTGTTTCTTGATCTTCCTGTCACCTCCCAAAATCTCCTGGTCGGTCTAGACCAGGCAAGTGACCTGTTGGGAGACCATCGTCATCATGAGTTGGTCAAAAAACAAGACCTGACCCCCAGGCATTTAAAGCAATTCGTGGACATCGGACGAGCCGGAATCGGTCTGTATCCATTGGCTTGCGGCCTTCCGGTCAAGCACCCACAGCACCCGACCATCCAGCGGATCTATCATGCTAGCAGGCAAACGCTTCTCTTCGCGAGTATCGCGAAGGACAGATCCGACCGAGGAGGACTTGCTCTCTCCGGCAACGAGGAACATTACCATTGCCGCATTATTCAGCACGGGAAGAGTCAAGGTTAGGCGGTTGGCTTTCAGTGCCGGCACGTAATTGGCTACGACCAAGCGCCGTTTCTCCTCCAAGGCTCTGGTTCCGGGAAACAGGGATGCCGTATGTCCGTCAGCGCCCATTCCCAGCAAGATGAGATCGAAGCGAGGTTTTTCGTGGATTTTCAGACGGAAGAAATCTCGGAGCATTTCTTCATACTCGGCCGCAGCATCGCTCGGATTCTTCGATTCGCCCCTCAGTCGGTGCACGTTTTCAGGAGGTATCGGCACCTTGGATAGCATCAATTCCCAAGCCATTCCGTAGAGACTGTCAGGGTGATTCGTCGGCACGCATCGCTCGTCACCCCAGAAGACATGGACGTCGTGCCAAGGTATCTCGCTGCGAAACGGGTGGTCTGACAATCTTGCGTACGTTTCCCTTGGGGTGGAGCCACCGGAAAGGCAAAGGCAAAAACGGCCACGCTCCCGGACCGATCTAAGAGCTGAGGCTGCAACGAACCTGGCAGCGTATTCGCTGAGCTCAGACAAATTTGAACAGACCTTTATATCGCGAGATTTCTCGGCCACCTGTCAAGCCTCCACTGAGGGCGGTTTTCCATCATCCAAAACGTCACCATCCCCATGGTCAGGTCAAGGCATGCTTTTCCTCCGGCCCCCAACTGCCCGCCGCATAGAACTGAAGTTCCGGACCTTTGTCGAAGCAGTCCCCGCAAGCTTCCAGGATAGGTTCAAGGAAGGACCAGGACAATTCGACTCCGTCCTGATGCCAGAACAGCATGTGATCACCCTGGATACAATCGATGATCGCCTTTTCATATGCGTCCAGAATAGGGCCTGTGTAATCTTGTCGATAATCGAAGTCCATTCTTACCGAGCGGAGGCAAACCTTTGCGCCCGGGTTCTTCGTCTGGAAGCTCAAATGAATTCTTTCATCCGGATAAATTCCTAAAGTGAGCCGGTTTTGGCCAATGACCTCTCCAAGGATGCCGCGGAACATCGAATGAGGCGCCTTCTTGAAATCGATGACGATTTCCGTCATCTTCTTAGCTAGCCTTTTTCCCGATGTGAGATAAAAAGGAACGCCCTGCCATCGCCAGTTATCAACAAACACCCTCACGGTAGCAAACGTAGGAGTGAGCGAGTCAGGATTAACGCCCGGCTCTTCCCGGTAGCCTGGAACAGATTTCCCGTCGATCGTTCCGGCCACGTACTGTCCCAAAACCACATGCCGTGTCGCATCGGCCGGGGAGAGCAACCTCAACGATCTGAACACCTTGCATTTCTCGTCCCGTACGTAATCAGCTTCCATGCGTGACGGCGGTTCCACAGCTACTAAGGCCAAGAGCTGCATCATGTGATTCTGAAACATGTCACGCAATACCCCAGACTCCTCGTAATACCGAGCCCGGTTTTCGACCCCGAGGGATTCCGCCGCGGTTATAGTCACCCGGTCTATGAACATGCGGTTCCACAAGGGCTCAAAGATTGCGTTGGCAAAGCGGAACATGAGCACATTCTGGACCGTCTCCTTGGCAAGGTAATGATCGATTCTAAAAATCTGACGCTCTGTGAAATGTTTGTGAAGCGTGCGATTAAGATCAATCGCGGTCTTCAAATTCCTGCCAAAAGGCTTTTCCACTACCAGCCGAACCCATCCTTTTCCCTCTTCATTCTCCCTGGAAAGTCCCGCGTCTCCCAACAACTCGGCTGTGCCCTCATAGAGCGAGGGGGGAATTGCAAAATAGAAGATTCGGTTGCATCGAGGATTACGGTCTTTGTCAAGCTCGGACAAGGTGGAGGAGAGCTCGGTGAACGAAGCGGGAGAGTCGAAACGGATACTTCGATAATAGAGCAAAGAGGCAAAGCGATCCCACTGGGAGGGATCCATTCCAGTAACAGCCTCCTTTATTTTCTCTCTGAACTGCGCTTGACTCATCTCCGCTCTCGCTACCCCGACGATAGCGACGGAATCGGGTAAGACACCCTTCAGATAGAGGCTGTAGAGAGCGGGAGCAAGCTTGCGGATCGTGAGATCCCCGGTCGCGCCGAAGATCACTATGGTGCAAGATTCCAGCGGTCCTTCCACAAGGCATGCTTCCCGAGGGATTCTAAGGTCTGAAGTTTGTCCCGTAACAACCGTTTCTACATATCTGTCGATATCTTCAACCGAGAGCACCATGTCCGGCCTCCCCCATCTTGATGCACCGAATAGTTGGTTGAATGAATCCGCCTAACACTTTTCCCTAGCCGGCAACACTGGGTGACCCCCGAACTCACTTCTGAGCGCGGCCAGCACGCGGTCTGCAAATGAGCTCGACTCTCGCGATCGAAACCGGGCGAAGAGGGACAGAGCTGTGACATAGGCGGGAACACCAGTCTCGACAGCGTGCTCGAGTGCCCAACGGCCTTCTCCGGAATCCTCCACATATCCCTGGATCGCGGAGAGTCTCGGGTCTTTTGCGAACGCCGCTTCTGCGAGCTCAAGGAGCCAGGACCGAATGACACTCCCTCGGTTCCACAGATGACAGAGACTACTGTAGTCGAGAGAGGTGCCATATGGGGACTTGTCTAGGATATCGAAGCCTTCCGCGTAAGCCTGCATCATGCCGTACTCGATCGCGTTGTGAACCATCTTGACAAAATGCCCTGCACCTGTTTGCCCACAATAGAGATACCCTTCCTCCGGCGCGAGTGACTTGAACACAGGCTCCAGATGTTTGTAAATCGCAGGATCCCCGCCGATCATCAGGCAGTACCCTTCCTTGAGTCCCCATATGCCGCCGCTCACCCCCACGTCCATGAAGTGGATACCCTTCTCCGACAGCAACGTTTGTCTGCGAGCATCGTCTTTGAAATGCGTGTTACCGCCGTCAATCACGATGTCTCCCGGAGAAAGAAGCCTATTGAGCTGATCCAAATGTTCGTCAACGGGGGCGCCTGCGGGGAGCATCAACCAGACGGCTCGCGGCGGAGTAAGAGCTTCCGCAAGATCAGCCAGGGCGTAGGCGCCAAGAGCTCCTTCCTTCACAATATCATCGGTTTTTTCGCGTGTCCTATTGTATGCCACCACCTGGTGGCCCGCTCCAATGAGCCGTCTGGCCATATTCATTCCCATTCGTCCGAGACCTACGATCGCCAGTTTCATGTCATTTCTCCTTTACCATTGCAATTATGAAGTTACAGGTCATTTCTTCATTCAATCCTGCACATACCGTAGATCTTGTCGCACGCCTCCGAATATAAACGCTGTATCCAATCGTCTCTCTTTTCACGGTCCGTCAAAGGCGAGCCGCATTCCGGACAGGTTTTTATGGCTCCCAGACGGCGGAGAATTCGGTGCACCGTAGCCACGAAGGTCGCGTGGCTCCACGTGAGTGGTGAAACCGACAAAGGGTCTCCCGTAAAAGGATGGACCTGTTCAGCGAGGATCCCTGAGGGCAGAGCGTGATCGGTTACCCATCTCAGTATATCTACGGCCTCTGCTATCCCCTTTTCGTCAGTTGCTCTTTCGGCAAAGAAGTCGGCCAGCCACAGAGTGCACACGAACCAGGGATTGCCTGGCACGTCCTTGCTCACTTGGTGATAATAGTCGTTTTCATACCGCGCCATTCCGCCCACACCCCGTCCCACCCACAATGCATCCTTCAGGTCAGACACAGTCGAAACGATCCTGGGATCGTCAGCAGAATACAGACCAAATGCAAAGAGACCCCAGATACTCGAGTCTCGGATGGGATCACCATGCAACTCGCCCTGAGCGTTGCGGTACACCATTCTGCAAAAGCGGTTTAGATCCGATCTCCACAGATAAGTCGAAGCAGCATCGCGTATTTCCGACGCCGCTTTGCGATATCCTTCTGCTCGTTCGTTCTCCCCGAAAACAGTACAAAATAAGGACGCAGCCGTTAGTCCTCCGAAGACTGCGCTCACGGTAAAGCTCCAGATTCCGCGGTGCTCTTCCCATAGGTCATAGGACGGAGCGGGCAAGCCGGTTTCCTTATCCCTGAACGAACACATGAAATCCGCAGCGCCCTTTATGAGTGGCTTGTACAAGGGCTTGATGAACTCGATATCGCGGTACCTGACGAAGTGATGCCACAGAGCCCACACAACGAGGGCTGTCTCGTCTTCCTGAATCGGTAACTGGGGAGTACCGTTGCTAAACCATGGGTGCCATGAGGAGGCAAGCGTGCGGTCCGGGTTATATTTGTGAAGCAGATACCCCTCGCGCTGAATCACGTCCGCGGCAAATTGGTAGAACGCCTGGGCAGGCATTACGTACCCTGCTTGATCCAAGGCATGGGCAACAAGAGCGCCGTCTCGAGGCCAGACATACGAATATGTGTCCCTGTTGAAGTGAATTATGTCAGAATCGTTTGCGGCTATTATCCCTCCCTGCCAGTCCATCTGTGTCCGCAATACGAGGAGGCTTCTCCGATAAAGGTCGGCTGAGCTTTGCGGGAGCAAATCAAGGCGAGGGGTTTCCTTGCGTACCCACAAACGCCAGTAGTCGGCAGTTCGACCGATCAGTACCTCCGGCCCCTTGTCCTTGACGATGGCATTCAAATCACGGACCTTTTTCCAGGTTTCTCCTGCGGCTAGCCAATAATGGGCTCTGCCCTTGGAAACTCCGTCTACCTCAATAGAGAGAGCGACTACGGAGTCCACTGCTCCCTGGGCGATCGGATTACCCGACAAAACGCCGTCTTCAGCATCGCGAAAGGTTCCTTCGAGTCCTCGAATGCCTTTCTGCCCCGTTGCAAAACCAAAAAGGCCCGGACAGGTGTCCGTGGCTCCATTCATCAGGAAATATCGGGCCGCTTTGTAGTGGACCACTCCCGAAGTCTCGGGATCGTAAGCTGCCGTGTCTCCTACATCGTTTCCGTATATGCTGAAATCGTGGGTGAAAAAGATGCGAACTTCCCTACGCTGGGGCTTTAGATTCTCGATTTCGATCGCCCTGATGTATATGTCTTCGTGAAAATCCACTGCATCCTGAACGGAAAGCAACAGCCCCAAGTTCTCGTTATACAGATTGACGTCGGTGACCAAAGTGTCCGCAGCATATCTGATATCAATCGTCCACTCTGGTCCGACCCAGGAGAAAATCCCGTCAGTCCAAATGCCGAACCTGCATAACTTGCCGTTGACATGGTTCTCTTGGCCGATGTGAGGAAAGTAGAGATCCCGGATTCGGTAGTCAGCGTCAAAGCATACGAGAAGCCGTCCATTACCTACGGGGATATCTCTGGGCACTGGAAAGAGTCCTTTCGGTTAAGCTCTGCTGGCCGGTAGCACAGGGTTCTTAGCCGCAGAGTGGTTCTCTGGAGGCCAGATTTTTCTGACACGTCGCTCAAGCACCCTCCCGGGTCGCAATGGCGCCCCCTCAGGTAAATCCCGATCCTGCCGTGCAGGAATAGCAATGATTGCCTGTCGGTATCTGTGTCCCCGGTTCCGGTAAATCATCCATCTCGGAGACGTGTCGCTTACGACCAGCTAGATAGACTCCCCGAGCAAGGTTGAAATCGCAATCGTACAAGTAGCCCTCCCAATTCACGGACACTAATGTTCGACACATCAGGCCCTCAACCGTACAAGGGTTGAAGCTCGCCGAGAGCTTCTGCATATATGAATCCAGGTTTCCCGAGTCCGCAAGCCAGGTACGGAACCTTCCCAAGGGCACATTCGCAAAAGTAAACAGGTTGTTGAAGGAGAGCCCCCATTTTCGCTCAAGGTCCCTTCTAAACTTCTTTTCCGCCTGAGCCTGTGATGCCGGAAGAAACGCTCCTGTGGGATTTGAAACGAGATTGAGCTCTAACCCTGTTCCGTCTCTGCCGTAACCTAAGTTATTGAGCTTCTTTAACATGGAGACACTTTTTTCCAGCACGCCTTTCCCCCTCTGTGCATCAGTCTGAGAAGCGCTCACGGCTGGAAACGACGCCACGATGACCACCCGATGAGCCGTGCACAGATCTAGCAAGTAGTCCGTGTTCTCCTTGGCCAAAGCGGTGAGATTTGCCCGCATCATCAACCTCGGAGTAACAGGAGCTGTGGCTTCAATGAGATAGTCCAGGTGGGGGTTCATTTCAGGAGCGCCGCCGGTTATGTCCACAACCTGAAATCTTGCCCTCTTGGCGTAAGCCACAACCTCGTCAATGGTTTTCTTGTCCATCATTTCTGAGCGGTTGGGGCCTGCTTCCAGATGACAATGTCGGCACACCTGGTTGCAGAGCAGGCCAACGTTGATTTGCAGCGTATTGGTCTGGCCTCTCTTCAATTCAAGCCCGTGCCTGGCCAAACATGCTGCAAAAGGCTCGAACCCTTGGAGTGAGTGCCTTTCAACGTTTGACAACTTGTCTGCCGACGTTAGTTCCTGAGCCATGACGCCCTCCGCGGTCACATGGAAAGCTTCTTGGCGATCTTTCTCATCTGGGTGGCGTGAACGAGGGAAGCACCTCCTCTGATCGCCGTAGTTACGTGAACAGCCTCCGTCATTTCACCGAGACTGGCTCCCTTTTCCAGACAGGCCTGGGTATAGGCGTCAATACAGTACGGACATTGAATCGCGTGCGCCACGGCCAGAGCGATCAAGGCCTTCTCTCTTTCGGTGAGCTCGCCTTCGGCGAACACCGCTCCGTAGTAGTCGAAGAACTTCTTTGCAAGTTCGGGCGCCTCGTCACCCACGTCGGCGAATTTCGGCAAGTCTTTGGGATCATAGTAGGTATCCATGTGTCTCCTCCGGACAACATCGAATGTGGAAGCTCGCCTTAACGAGTCCAGGAAAGCCATTTCGTGAACAGCGTCTTGAGAAACGGGGTCAACCGGGTGCGATTGTACGCGTCGGCAGCCTGCTTGATCGCTTCAGCTTGGGTCGGGTACGGGTGGATGACGCTGGAAATCGTCCCGAGCCCTACCTTGCCGACCATGGCCAGTGTGAGCTCGCTTATCATTTCGCCCGCATGAGCAGCCACGATGGTAGCTCCGACGATCTGATCCGTTGCCTTTTTCACATGAATCTTGACGAACCCCTCGTCTTGACCGTCGAGCACAGCCCTGTCAACTTCGGCAAGAGGCCTGACGAACGTGTCAACCGCTATGCCCCGTTTTGCCGCCTCTCTCTCGTACATCCCGACATGAGCTATTTCCGGATCAGTGTACGTGCACCAGGGTACGGTAAGAGCACTGAGCTTCTTCGATCCCGCGAAAAGAGCGTTCTGGATAACGATTCGAGCAGCAGCATCCGCGGTGTGGGTGAACTTGTAATTCATTGAGATGTCACCGGCGGCAAATATGGCCGGGTTGGTGGTCCGCAGATGATCGTCGACGAAAACCCCCTTTCGCTTGTCATATTGCACCCCTACGGCCTCCAAATTCAGATCCTCCACGTTGGGCGCCCGGCCCGCTCCTACAAGGATTTGGTCCACTGCAACGGAATCCGGTTTTCCACCAACCTCGAAGTGAATAACCTTCTCACCATTTACTACGCGGACCTCTTTCAGGTCACTATTAAGGATCAGCCGCACCCCTTCTCTGATGAAGCGATTTTGAATGATTTCCGCAGCGTCCCCGTCCTCGCGGTCGAGTATGTGATCATTCTTATGGAAGAGAACCACCTGACTGCCAAGTCTCTGGAACGCCTGTGCCATTTCGCAACCTATGGGACCACCTCCGATGACAGCAAGCCGAGAAGGCCTTTGGGTCAAGGAAAAGACCGTCTCATTCGTAAGAAAGCCCGCCTCGGAAAGACCTTGGATTTCAGGATGTACGGCTCTCGCGCCAGTGGCTATCACAGCCTTCTTGAACCGCAAGGACTTACCGCTGACCTCTACAGTATTGGGGGCGGTAAATTTGGCATTTCCCATGAAGACGTCAACCCCAAGCTCCTTGAACCGATTCGCGGAATCGTGGTGACTGATCTTTGCCCTCAGTTGTCTCAGCCGCTCCATCACGGAGGAAAAATCAACGGTCACCTTTCCGTCCACCTCAATTCCGTAGTTTTGAGAGCCCCGGATTTCAGCGTACGCTCTGGACGACCGAATAAGGGCCTTGGATGGAACGCACCCATAATTCAGGCAATCTCCTCCCATAAGGTGCCTTTCCACGAGCGCGACCTTTGCGCCGAGACCGGCTGCCCCTGCCGCAGTGACGAGGCCGGCAGTGCCTGCGCCGATAACGACGAGGTTGTAACGATCTGCAGGCTCGGGATTTTTCCAACCGTGTGGATGAACATTAGAGACCAACTCCCGGTTGTAATCGTCATCAGGGAGGACCTCGAGTTTCTGCTCCATAGAAGGCTGAGGGCGGGGCTGCGCGTTGTTCGTGATGTCAGGAGCTACCGCCTCATCCACTTCTTTCAGGCTCCTTCGAGCAAGTCTCGTGACAAATACTGCCACGGCGATCGTGGCCGCCAGGCCGGCCCAAAAGAATGCCTGGCCTGCAGCACCCGCTTCCACTTTGCCGGCAGCCACCTCTGTCAGGGACCTTGCCGCGGAGCCGAAGTAAACGTACATCAACGTGGCCGGCAACATGCCGATCAGTGAGGCCAACACGTAGTTCCCGAATGAGACCTTGGTAAGACCGAGTGCGTAATTGAGAAAGTTGAATGGGAAGACCGGGCTTAATCTGAGAAGGAGCACGATCTTGAATCCTTCTCTTCGCACTGCCTCATCAATGGCAGCGAACTTCGGATTTCCACTAACCTTTTGGGCCACCCAGTCTCGCGCAACAGTCCTGCCTATCAGGAATGCTGCAATAGCTCCCAAGTTGGCTCCGACCCAAACGGTGAGCACTCCTACGGGCACCCCGAACAAGAACCCCGCACCTAAGGTGAGAACCGATCCCGGAAGAAAAAGTATCGCTGCCAACACGTAGAAGCCCGCGACAAACAACGGTCCCCAAATTCCGAGTCCCTGCGTCCACTCAAGAGCTGCCGCGAGGTATTGCTTCACCGGTACGATTAGGAGAAACGCCGCCAAGACAATTGCTGTCATACCAAGGAGGACCATTCGGGCAAGTATCTTTGCTGAACCCTGGTCCGATCGCTTTCCCGTTTGTTCGGCTACATGATTCATTTCATCCCCCGTCGCGACAGCCCGAGCATTCAGTTTCGACTCTAGGACGGGCCCATTGAACAGCGATTTTCTCGACTGGCCCCATTCGACCGGTTGTCCGAGCCCTTTCCCCCGTAAGATCGTGGCTCGAGCCGTCTCGCTGAGTCCCTTCGATCTGACAGTTGGTCGTCCGAGAGACGAAATTCTTACAGCGTATTTTCCCCCAAAACCCTCAAGGCTTCCGCCCGAGGCTACATATTTACATATTTGGAATCACGACTATTGCCTCTTCTCGTTCAACGACCAGTCGTACTTCAAGTATTCGATGGAAAAGTTTCCCGTCAGGAGGTAGCCCTTGTCACCAGGCTCCACATGACGGCTTGTGAAATTGAGCACGGCCTTTTGCTTTTCCGGAAACCCTAAAAGGTTTTGGGTCGCGCTGTATGTCTTCACGAAATCCTCGCCGAACCAGTCGAAAATCGGAGACAGATAAACCTGGTTGCTGGTGCGATCAATTCGAAATTTAGCAGGGTCTCGCAGGAACTTGGTCGTCTGGTCACGGAGCTGAGAATCCAACTGTCCCCCGACATACGGTTCGTTTCTCAACGGAGGACAACCCATCGCAGCGCAGACCAGTGCCATGTGAATCCTGGGTTCGTTGAATTTGGCCCGCAGGATGTCGTGCTCGATCCCATCGAGGGTGATCTCCCTCCCCATCACCGAAAACGTGATCTTATCCCAGACGCCGGGAATCTGCCTGATACTGTTATCGGGATAGACGAAGGATTTGAAAAACGAGGCCTTGATGGGGTAGTGATCTATGATCGCTTTGAGAGTCAAAGCGTTATACGCGTTGATCCAGAATGCTATCTTTTCTGCTTCGGCCCATGCGTCATAAGACTTCGGATCAAGGCGAGACATGGACTGAGCAAATTCGTCGAGAGGCTTGCGATTTGCTTTCAAGTCACTGTAATTAACCATTCCTGCATCGTCGACATACGTTTTCAGCAATTTACCGTAACCGTTGTACGGGAAGCTTGAGCTCTCTGCAGCTACCTGCTTAGACTCTAGAGCGATAACCGCGACTATCACACAGATGGTGATACCGTACAATCGGCCAATGTTCCGGAACAATTGACCATTCATGACTATTTCCTCTGACCTCGACAGCTAAAATTGAAAAGAAAACCCCCACAGGCTTCGTTGGGAGGCCATTGGGACTCTGCCTACGGCCCCCCAACATCCCGTCATGAAGATGGATCTATTTCCAACAAGACGCGAATGGAGCTCAGGCAATCGCGAAGGTGATCCCCGCTCTTGCTGAGCCTTGACATCATGATGCCCCCTTCTATGGTAGCAACCATGTGCTTCGCCAGCACTTCCGGCTGGATTTGGACCCTGATCTCTCCGGCCTCTTTCGCCTCACGCAAGACCTCGGCCAGGACATTCGTCCAATCCCGGAAAATGTTTCTTATTAGTTGAGCTATTCGGTCATTCGCATCGCTCAATTCCAGAGCGGTATTTCCAAAAATTCATCCGCCTACGAATTTTGTCTTCCGCTGCTTCTCGAATACCGCATCGAGCAGGCTCGACAGGCGTTCCCGGGGCCGTTCGCCCTTCATGCTCTTCGAAAGAAACTCCATGAGCTCCTTGTGAGCCTGTCCGAGAACAGCCAAGCCCAGCTCTTCTTTCCCGGCGAAATGAAAGTACAGATTCCCTTTCTTCACGCCGGAGGCCTCGATAATGTCGTTCACGCTCGTGCTGCGAAACCCCTTCTGATTGATTAGTTCCCTCGCGACAGCGAGCACTCTGGCACGCGTCTTCTCGCCTTTTGAGGTAGCGACCATTCTTGCCTCGACAGTACCGACTGTTTGGTACAAATTGAGCCTCTGGTCCGAGGATGTCAAGAGAACCGGCTTGGGGTCAGGCTTTGTTTCTTGCTTTTCTCTTTCTCCCGTGGCCGCCCCCCCTGACCACAAGGGAACGGAATCCGACACAGGCTACCTCCCCTCGCGCGAATATCGATGATGCGGATGAGCCTTGCGAAACTGTCTCGCGGATTTGCGGCAGATGTTAAGATCGTGGCACGCCTCCTTTTTAGCACCCTCACCCTAGCCCTCTCGAAGGGCGAGGGGACGTGCAACCGCCCGGAATGACAGAGCCATCTCCCTCTGGGAGAGGGTGGGGTGAGGGCTCCATGGGCAGTATCCTATCTCACCGTAGCACTGTTTCTGCTGTTTCCCGAGTTCTGAGACGGTTTCTTGCCTTGTGCCGCGTCTCGTTTCGATCATCACCGCGATCTTTGCTGGCGCGAAGATCTCAAGCCTGGACCCTTTACGCATTACGACATTGCGAACAATTCCTGATAGAATTAGCCATAAATTGCCCGCCCATCATTCATCCTCTAACAGGAGGCGCATACCGACCAGCGGGTATCGGGTCTGCGGAGTGTTCCAGTTGCGAAAGGTGCTTCGCGCGTAAAGCGACCACGTGTGCCAGGAGCCTCCCCGGCGCACGCGCTGGTGGCCGTATGCCGGGCCAGTCGGGTCAACCAACGGGGATTCGGCGTAGTAGGTTTCACTATACCAGTCTGAAACCCACTCCCAGACATTGCCGAGCATGTCGTACAACCCGAAGGCATTCGGCGAAAAACTCCCCACAGGCGCGGTAAAAGCCACGCCATCATCTTCTGCCAGCGCGAAATCTTTCCATTGGGGCCAGTAAGGGGCCGCTGCGGCGTCAAAGGTGTTGGCAATTGCGCATAGAGTGGAAGGTGAATTTCCGCTGTAATAACGGGTCCTCGTTCCGGCCCGGCAGGCGTATTCCCATTCCGCCTCGGTCGGCAGACGATACCGCCTGCCCTCCGCACGGCTCAGCCACTCGGCCATGGCTACTGCATCATTCCAGGTAATATTCACGACCGGATGATCTTCGGTTTGGTGAAAACCCGGATTGCGCCAAGAATACCGAGGATCTCGGCCGTCAAAGGCGTCTCCCCGCTCCGTTGTGGCCGGATCATAAGCTGGATTGTAACCGTAACCGCCTGTGCCGTCTGCCTCAGACTCCGGTCTGTAGCCGGAAGTCTCGAGAAATTTCCGAAACTGCCCTACCGTCACCTCGTATTTTCCGAGATAAAACGGACGGGTGATACGAACGGCATGAACGGGCGCCTCGTCCTTCAGCTTAGTGAGGCGGTCACGTGGATAATTCGGATAATCAAGCGCCAGGGACTCGGGAGACTCATCGCTGCCCATGAGAAACTCCCCGGCCGGCACCCGCACGAATTGCATGCCGATAGAATTTTCAATCACTTGGCCGGCCCCGGCCGAAAGCAGGCGGGCCCCCGCCAGCACAATCATTACACTCACAATCATCTCAAACCCGAATCGGCGATCCACGCTTACCTCCGCCTAAACAGAGGGCGGCATTTCCGACTGTATTGAAACGCCGCCCTCATATACTGGCAATAGCCTCTGTGAGCGTTCAAGAAATCGGTTGATTCATGGCAGCTATCGCTTCCTGTTGATCGGATTTGCAGTTCAGAATACGCTTCAGAAGCCTCAACCACGTTTATACCACGATCATGCGAGGTCGAAACGGTCAAGGTTCATTACCTTGTTCCACACCGCCACAAAGTCGTGCACGAACTTTTCCTGGGAGTCTTCACATCCGTAGACTTCCGCCACAGCCCGAAGTTGGGAGTTTGAACCGAAAATGAGGTCGACACGGGTGCCTGTCCACTTGAGTGAGCCCGTTGCCCGATCACGGCCCTCGAACAGGTCTTCGTCTTCCGAGGTTGCCTGCCATGTCGTGCTCATGTCAAGCAGATTCACGAAGAAGTCGTTGGTGAGCGTCTCTGGCCGCTTAGTGAAGACGCCGTGCTGGGACTGTCCGAAGTTGGCATTCAAGACCCGCATGCCGCCAACGAGAACCGTCATCTCAGGAGCGGTCAGCGTCAGCAGTTGCGCACGATCCACCAGCAGTTCCTCTGCCGACACGGCGTATTTGGTTTTAAGGTAGTTGCGGAACCCGTCTGCAACCGGTTCGAGTACGGCGAACGACTCCACGTCGGTTTGCTCCTGCGACGCATCTGTGCGTCCGGGTGTGAAGGGAACGGTCACATTGTGACCTGCATTCTTCGCAGCTTGCTCGACACCTGCGCATCCACCCAGGACAATCAAGTCGGCGAGTGACACTTTCTTTGCGCCAGACTGCGCGGCGTTGAATTCCTCTTGGATTCCCTCAAGGGTCTGCAGCACAGTCTTCAGTTGGGTTGGTTGGTTGACTTCCCAATCCTTTTGGGGCGCGAGACGAATGCGCGCACCGTTGGCGCCACCGCGCTTGTCGGAGCCACGGAACGTGGACGCCGACGCCCACGCTGTCGAGACCAGTTTCGAGATGGACAGGCCGGAGGCCAGGATCTTGCCCTTAAGATCTGCGATGTCCTGCTCGTTGATCAGCTCATGATCGACCGCGGGTACTGGGTCTTGCCAGATCAGTTCCTCGGCCGGGACCTCCGGACCGAGATAGCGCGAGCGAGGGCCCATGTCGCGGTGCGTGAGCTTGAACCACGCCCGTGCGAAGGCGTCAGCCAACTGGTCGGGGTTCTCGTAAAAGCGCCTTGAAATCTTTTCATAGATAGGATCGACCCTCAAGGCAATGTCCGTGGTCAGCATGCCCGGGGCATGACGCTTCGACGGGTCGTGTGCATCCGGTACCGTGCCGGCACCGGCGCCACCCTTTGGTCGCCACTGGTACGCACCGGCCGGGCTCTTCGTCAATTCCCATTCGTAGGTGAACAGGTTCCTGAAAAAGTTGTTGCTCCACTTCGTTGGCGTTTGGGTCCATGTGATCTCTATGCCGCTGGTGATCGTGTCTCCGCCTTTGCCCGTGCCGAAGCTGCTCTTCCAGCCGAGGCCCTGTTCCTCGATGGGGGCGGCTTCGGGCTCAGGCCCCAAATGGGACGCCGGGCCGGCGCCGTGTGTTTTGCCGAAGGCGTGACCGCCGGCGATGAGCGCCACAGTCTCTTCGTCGTTCATCGCCATGCGAGCAAAGATCTCACGGATATCCTTGGCCGCCAAGAGGGGATCCGGGTTGCCGTCCGGCCCTTCCGGGTTGACGTAGATCAGGCCCATCTGTACGGCCGCCAGGGGGTTTTCCAGATCCCGGTCGCCGGTGTAACGGCTCCCGGGCTTGTCGCTCGTAGCCAGCCATTCTTTTTCGGCGCCCCAGTAGGTTTCATCCGGCTCCCAGACATCCTCGCGCCCGCCGCCGAAGCCGAAGGTCTTAAAGCCCATCGACTCAAGCGCGCAATTGCCGGCGAGGATCATGAGGTCTGCCCAGGAGATCTTGCGGCCGTATTTCTGCTTGATCGGCCAGAGCAGACGGCGCGCCTTGTCGAGGTTCACGTTGTCGGGCCAACTGTTGAGGGGCGCAAAGCGTTGGGTGCCGGACCCCGCTCCCCCACGGCCGTCGCCGATGCGGTAGGTGCCCGCGCTGTGCCACGCCATCCTGATGAAGAGCCCGCCGTAGTGACCGAAATCGGCCGGCCACCAATCCTGCGAGTCGGTCATCAGCGCGTAGAGGTCCTTCTTCACGGCCTGCAGGTCGAGTTTTTTAAATTCTTCAGCGTAGTTGAACTCCTTACCCATGGGATTGCTCATGGGACAGTTCTGGTTAAGAATCTTCAGGTTCAATTGGTTCGGCCACCAGTCCCGGTTGGTCGTGCCTTTACCGAAAGCGGGCCGATTAGATCCGCCCATCACCGGGGACTTGCTATCTTCATTCATGACGTCTCCTCCTTTGGTTGTCTGAATCCCTCGCGCGAAAGCCCGTCAGATTGACGAGAACGATCTCGTAGAAACAACGAAATCCGACACCGCCAGGCCCTCCTTTCACTGGCTAGTTTAGCATCCGTTTTCACGTTGATGACAAGGTCACTTTCTTCCTGATTCGAGAATCTTTATCTCTCAAGAACTATTCTCTCTCAGTAATCAAAAAAAAATGTCACGTATCCTCTTGACACTCCCGACACACGCCAAAGAAGTCCAAGCGGTGATGTTGAATTCTAAATCCTGTCTTCTTGCCTATCTCGTCCTTAAGCTCATCGAGACTCATTAGTTCAGGGTCCATGATCTTCCGGCACTTGGTACAGATCACGTGAGGGTGGGGAAACGGCTTGTTCCCGTCGTATCTGTTACTCCCATCGGGAAAGCCCAGTTCGAGAACCTCATTGAGGCCCTTGAGCAGGGCGATAGTCTTGTAGATGGTGGCTAAGCTTGTGGTAGGGAACTCGGTCTTGACTTTTTCGAAGATTTGTTCAGCGGTAGGATGATCCTCACTGGCGGCCAGAATACGGATCACGGCCAAACGCTGGGGGGTGATACGGAAATCGAGACTCTTGAGCTTGTCAAGCATCTGTTGAAAACGCTCGTCACTTCTCCTTGAGTCATCGCGAGCCATTGGGACCGTCCGTTTGGCGAGTCCTTTTCTTTTGAGAGAATAGTTATCTCTTAAGAGTCATAGTAACTGGATTCTTTTCCCGTGTCAAGAGAAGTGGAGAATACGGGGTCAGGCTTTGTTTTTTGATCTGCTCTTTCCGTCTGCCCAACTCGTCTCGCTGTATTCCAACGGAATCCCACATACCTACGACCGGTCTGGCAAATATCGATGCTGCAGATGAGCCGTGGCGATTGCACGGTCTCGTTTCGATCGTCACCGAAATCTTTCGAAGCGCAGCTCGAGACTGGCCGGACGCGAGAGCGGCCATTTCTTCGGGCCGGGTCGGTAGCCCGGTGCAATTCCAACGAGAAGAGCGGGCAGCACGGGATGCGAGCTCGCACCGTGGCGATCGAAGGCTCATTTGCGTTGGGCTTGCCCAGTGACGCGGAGGGTCACCACGCGTCATCGGAACATGCTCCTCGCGCCGTGTGGAGCAGTCACCCCAAGAAAAAAGGCAATTTGATGTCGTCGGGCACATTCATTTTTGGACCATCTTCCTCGCTTCGTTCAAGACAGTTTTCAGCAGACCAGTGCAGTCACTTTGTTCTTTGTTGTCTCCTATGTAATCGATTGCGGACTGGGCTAGCCTTCCATAGAAATCGTACTTGGATGTGAAGTCTATAGTTTCACTGAAGACATCTCTGAGACGATAAAAAAGCCAACTCAACTCCTTTGAGAAAGGCGTGATAACTGCGCGGCGCTTCGGTTGGCTCTGCTGCAATGTGAAGACCAGATGGTTATCGCCAAGCCACCTTCTTATGTGGGGAGTCAAATTGCTACTGATCATGACATCAGCCCCACCCCAATCCAAGACCGTTTGTGCCTTCTTCATGAAATCCCCGGCTTCAATTTCGCGCTGCAATAGGTTGAGGCCTTCCCAGACAGTTTCTTGCATCGTGGCCCTCCTGATGACTTCATGTTGTGGCTAGCTCTACAAGTGGCTAGGGTAGTGGGTTCACAGTCGGTATTCCGTAATTGACTATTCCTCTTCTTGCATGGTCTCGGGTGGTACGAACCTTCTGATAGAGTTCTGCACGTAATCTGGTAGCAATCCAGCGTCTTCGATACCGGCGTTAATCGGCCGTATATACTCCTCTTTAGGAAGCCCTTCGTCTTGAATGGGATCTACGTACACGAGACATGTCATTGGTCTACCGTTAACCACGACGCTCAACCATTCCTTGCGATAGGCACCTCTGGCCACTCCTTCGCAGACATCCAAATTGCGCTCGTCAGGGCTGGATATCTCATAGACCACCCCGTACACAACGTCTGATGTTGACTTGACTATGTTAGCATAACCGCGTGAGGATATGATCCATCGGTAGCCCGTAAGCATCCCGGTGCCAACAATTGTGTGGTCGGGGCAACGCTTCTTCATCCGCTCCAGCCACATGTTTGAACCGTACGCAAAATAGAAGGACATTTTCACCTCCCAAAAGTGCTGTATTGTATCTTTTCATGAACAGGATTGATCTCCTTTCACCGCAATGGCAGCCGTCACCTCTTGGGCAACACGTCCCGGGCTGCCAGCCATGCTTTTTTTCAAATCAGGAGCCGTCTTGCCCGATCGGTTCGCCGGAATATCGGTACGATATTTAAAACGGTGTCCCCTCATGGCGTCGGCATGGTGCCCAGAAAATTCCGGCTCGATCCCTGTGTGCGAAGCTTATTGCAGCTTCTCCGGGGGATATCCCTACTCTGCGAAGAATGCGCAAGACCCTCCGATCTCTGGGTTTAACCTTACTTTCTAGTGCACTTCCATTTCATGTCCGATTGTCTTTCATCGGGGATGCGACCGTGCAGACCGCTCCATGTACCGACTGAACAATGCATCCAAGAGGTACTCTCCGAGCCTTTCGTCATCCGTGACTTTCTTGTAGAATCGGAAGCGAGTCAATGAAATCCCGTAACAGGTCTTTGGCCTTCTGATCGAACGTGAGCCTCACTTTTTCGGGTGGATTGGCCCTCATGCTCGCGTCTATCGCTGGGTCGGGTGCCGGCCGTCCCTCCAGATGCTGGAACACCACCTTGTCGCCTTCCGTGAAATCAGTTCCGAAACGGTCGTTGCGGTCTTTGATTATGGCGGACAGTGCTTCCTTCGCGTCGTTCACCGAAAGGCTTTTGGTGACCTCCATCGGTTGCAGCTCTGTCTCCCCGCCCCCAAGCGGAATCTTTCGATCCATGGTCTTCTGTATGCGGCAAGAATCCATGTCTATGCTCTGCTGGATTTCTCGGGGAAGGCTGTCGGGCAACGTGGGCAGTCGCCTTCGGAGGAGGCGAGCAAACACATGAGCGCAAATCCAGGGGTCTTGCGTAATACGTCATCGAGATTATCGAGTTTATCCTTGTACTTGCGATAGGTCTTGAGCACCTCGTCCTTGGTTGGCGCAAGGACGCAATCGATTCTTCGGATCACCGTCAGGGAAAGAATAACGTCCTGGTACTTGCTCCGCTTGAACGTGTCCCGAATCAAATCCGCGACACTCCACAGGAAGGAGACTTTCTCTCCGAAATTACTCAAGGTCTTGCTCCTGGTACGAGGATTACCGCTGACCCCGACCGCGAATTCGCCTTACCCGTCCCTATCCGTCTCGCCATTGGCATTCTAACTCGCATGATGCCTCCAAATTCTACCGCTTTCCCCCGCCTCAGACAACCATTTTTCGCCCGCAGTGCCGCTTACCCGTTCTCTTTTCGAGCACCACCCCTTGAGTTTCGCTCTCCCGACGGCAGGAGAGCAGATTTCCGTACCACTCTTGCTTTTTTGAGTAGGAGTCTGCTCTTACCAGCCAATTCGACCGAAATCTTGGCCAAGCTCCGGATTATTCAGTCACACACCGTCACGAGGCCCTCTATGACCGCATGGGTGGTCCTTGTGACGACGGTGAAAAGTCCAATCATATCCTTAGCCTTTTTCGCTCCTAGAAATAGGCCCTCGTCACGAAATAATATGGGTGCCCTACTAGGTTGTTGGACTTAACGTAGTCCCCATGCCTTTTCTTCGAGTCAGTGTCTGGAAGAAGTACCATTTTGAAACGTTCAGAAGCCGGGAGAAAAGTACCAATATTTAGGGCAGGAGCTGGAAAAAGCACCCAAACAATCCGGCTCCACACAGGTCTTTATCCTCTGAACCGCACAGATTCGTAGATGCAATCCGTGTCACTCGCGAAATCTCGCATGGATTCTCAGATGCGGCCCCACATCGACCGCGGGTCGCTCAAGATACTGTGAAGAGAAAAAGAGCACGTAAATTTGGAGAAAAGGCTTGACAGAACGCCTCCGTTACTGAAAATGACATTCATTAACTCTGCAGGTCCCCCGTATGCCCGAGCCGGCTTCCAAGATTCTGCCCCTGTGCCGCAAACTCCTCAAAGCGCGAGGATACAGACTTACCAATGCGAGAGAGGCGGTGCTGGGGATCTTGGCGGATGCCGAAATAGGGGCCCATCTCAGCGCGGAGGACATCTACAGGATGATGCAGAACAACCGCCTTTCGGTGGGCCTGACATCCATCTATCGGTCACTGGATCTCCTCGTGAATCTCGGCATCGCGGACAGATTCGATTTCGGGGACGGTCGAGCGCGCTACGAACTTGCCGAAGGCCCCCGCGGAGTCCCACATCATCATCATCTCGTCTGCGACAACTGCGGAATCGTCATAGACTATCACGAGTTCACCGATGAGGAGCTGCGCCTTATCAAACGAACGGAAGAGCGGCTCTCAGAAAAATACGGATTCAGGATCACCGGCCACGTGATCAAATTTCACGGACTCTGTTCAGCGTGTAAACGCTTCGAGGAATAGACCCAAGAGGGACCACCGCGGGGACGAAAGCCCCCCGGACAGTTTCCAACGCTCTGAGGTGACTCGTTGGTTGAAGGCTCATGGCCGGCCTTCCCAGAGGTTTCCGCCTGATGGTGGGAATCCTGTCGCATCGGTGCGTGTGTCCTGAGGAAGGCGAATCGCATGGGGGTGCCCGTTTAAGACTCGATGGATCTCGATGGGAGGTGGAGGCATATGAACATTCCCGATGTTTGGAAGAAAGTCGTTCTTGTAAGCATATGCGCAATTCTTGGCCTTGCGGGTGTGGGGCTCGGGATTACTGCGGAAAAGCCGTTGAAGCAGGCCGAGAAGAGGAAGGTTGACCACCTCAAGGCTTTTCAAATTTACAAGCAGAAATGCCTCCTTTGCCACGATTCCGTGGCGGACCCGGAAAAGCCCGGGCGCACGCGCGATGATTGGCTTCTTGTCGTCAAAACCATGCACGGGTACGGACTGGGCCTCTCGCCGGAGGAAACGGAGCTCGTGACCGAACTTCTGTACAGCCTGAGGGCAGGCATGGAAAAGGATCCGGGATAAGTCATTTGCTGCATCCAGCGTAAGGCATTAGAGTGCTGTTGCTCATAACTGGTTTATGGGGCCACTTTTTTCCAGCCGGAGCTCGCGGACCTCGCTGCACAGCGCCGGTTACTGCATAGAACGAGTGGCCGTTACACAACAAGGCCATCGCAAGAACCATTCAAATAAGGAGGCTTCAAATGGAACGTCGCGACTTTCTCAAATCCATAGCCGTCGCCGGAGTTGCCGCGGGCGGCGCGGGCATGTTCCCCAAAAGAGCTGAGGCCGCGAAGGTCGATTTTGGTCAGATCAAATCCGTCAAAGTGGACGTGCTGACCGAGACGAGTTGGTTCGACAACGACATCTTCAAGAAGAATCTCATGGACTACGGCGGGGCCATGACGAATCAGTACACCATCCCGTGGGAGTGGGACAATGCCGGGGGGTATGCGGCCCTCATCACCGTGACCGGGCTGGACGGCAAGGAAAGAAAGTTTCTCATGGACACAGGTTGGAACACCGAGTGGATGGACTACATCTTCAATGAAAAAAGCAACGTCGCATCGATGCTCAAGAGTGGGGAAATTGAGTTCATGGTCCTTTCCCACTGGCATCTAGATCACTTCTGGGGGATTGAGTCCACTCTAAAGGTCAAGCCGGACATCACCATCTATGCTCCCAAGACTCACTACCCTGAGGACATTGCATTACTGAGAGAGAAGGCCCACCACAAGGCAAAGACCAAGGAAGGCAAAGAGGTCTCCATCTGCAAGAACGACTCCCCCCACACGGGGAAGTTGATCGAATGCTCCCCAGACGGCGAAAAAGGAGACGGGATCTATCGAGTCATGCCGGGCGTGGCGGTGAGAATGTTCGACGTACCGATACTGTTGAGGGTGCGAGGGGAAAACGTTCTCTATTTCAACGTGAAGGATAAGGGTGTAGTCACAGTAACAGGATGTTGCCACCCGGGCATTTTGTCGCTCTTCTCTTATGCACGGTCCAATTTCGAGGGATACAAGCCCTACGGTTGCTATGGCGGGCTTCACATCACGCTGTTCGAGAACTGGGAGCCCAAGTTCGACGACATCATCAAGGGTGTAAAATCCTTCCAGCTTCAGAAAGTCGCGTGCAATCACTGCACCGGCTGGATCTGGGCGGAGAAGGCGTCCGAGGCCGGCATCCCCGTCGTCAAGGGCACGAATAAGTATAAGGAGTACAAGAAGTTCTCGACGGTAGCAAAGGCCAGCAACGTGTTCCTGACGAATGGAGACAGCGTGACATTCTGATTGCTCGCGTGTAAGTGCCTGTAAAGGCGGCAATTATCCTCGCACACTGCGGGGCCGGCTTGGGAGGGCCCGAAGATGCATAGGACTGGAATGGTGTCGGGACGCGACTATGTGGTCGGATGCATTAGCTTTCTGGTCGTTTTCTGTATCGTCTGGCTCATCTGGTACGTGCTGATGCACCCGGATGGGGTGATGAAACTCTACACTCCGATGTACGGTTTTTCTTTGGCTGTGGTCTTCCTGGCCGTAGTCGTGCTGATGAGTCAGGTCCTGGACGTCACCGCCGCGAGCAACGAGTCCGCCCCAGGTAGGGCGGGAATTGGGTACGGTATGGTGTTGACCGCCGTCGCCGTGGTGCTGACGTTGGTCGTGGTCTATGGGGTTTTTTGGGGCTTCATCGGCAGACTCGGCGTGGCCTATTTCAGTCCTCAGTCCATCGTCGCGTCCGGCGGTACGGGCGCGGAGCCATTTGTGGCACGCGAGAACGCGTCCACGGCCATCATCTATTTTTCTGCGGCCTTCCTGTGGTGGGCACTAACCTGGAAGGCTGGGTTCGGATCGTGGCCGTGGGCTGGAGTCGGGCGCGGGGTACTGGCCTGGTCGAGGTTTGCGTCGATCATGGTGTTTACGGTAATCACGTACGTGGTGCTGTTTCACCCGCACGTATGCTATCTGTTTTATCCCCCACAGAACAAGGCCGGCGTAGACCCCTGGTGGGCTTCCTTCGCGGGGACCGGGAGCGCCTTCTTCAGCCTAGGGTTGATCCTTTGCACTCTCGCATGGGTCGTCATCACCGACCTCTGTTGGGAAGGGTATCCTTGGAAAGCCCTGGAGAAGCACGGCGAAAAATCATTCCTCACGGGGCTATCCACGCTCATCGGGACCTTCGTGCTGGGTCTCATGACTTTTGTGGTTCTCTTGAAGATCATGACCTATTACTGGATGGAGCCGTTTGAGGGCGGGCAGTATACCGACGCGCCGTATTTCCGGTATCTGCACGCGGGCGAGTTCGCCGGGTTCCTCATGCTCGCCTCTTTCATCCTCAAGGACTATTTTGGAAACTTCCCTCAGGTAAGCGGTCTCTTTGCCAGGGGCTTGCTTAGGACGGGTATTGTGTTTCTGGGAGCAATCCTGATCAGATGGTTCTACTATTCGCCCGCATCCACCTTTGTACTTGGCAAAGTCCCCGGAATTGCCCAGCCAGACGACACCCCGTTGGTGTGGACGATTCTCTTCCTGAGCATCATCATGGTCCACCGAGATTTCTTAGGCAATTGGCCCATGCGGGCGACAACCGAGCAATAGGTGAAGTGATGGTCGACGAGACAAAACGCCGTTTCTTCGGGTGCCTTTTCCGGAAGGCCCTTCGCGATGCCGCGGGGGCCTTCCGGGAAGGCTGCCGGGAAGCCGACCGCAAGGCAGAACTGAATGAGTTCTTTGGCTCCTACGAATCCAGTTATGCCTTAACCCTCTGCTACCCCGACGACATCCTTCTCGAGACCGCACGAATGGAAGGCATCGACTGTGCGGGCAAGGACAAGATAGACATCGTCAAGCAGTTGCTCATCAGGAAGGGAGGGGTTCCGTTATAGACCTCTCAGCACTTTTTCGATCACGCATGGAGAACATGCTCATCGGCGCCTCGTGGTCGGATGAGCTCAAAGAGCTTCTCGGCCTCAGCCAGGTGAGACAAGTCTGGAAATATGCTCCGACGTGGTATTTCAGGATCGCTGAAGTCCCAGGAGTCTATCGCCTACAACTGGAAGATACCTCCCTCCCTGAGGATTCACCAGGGCATGGCGTCCGTGGCATGTTCTCCCTGTCTTTCTATCCCTCCTGGGGAGACGGACTCGCCTCTCGGTTCTCCTTTGAGGAACGCGCTCTCATCAAGAGTAGATTTTTCGACCCCGACGGAACCCCCACTTTCGAGCGCATGGACGAGATACCTCCGGGCTTGTTTGTAGTCGGAGCTCTAGACTGGAAAATGGATCCGGATGATCGGTGGGCGCTTTTCACGTTGGAGAGCTTGTCCTCAATGCGGGTCAGGTACGAAGCCGAGCGTCTTGAAGAATCTTCGTTGCTCACGGAGAGCAGGCTTTATCGCGAAGGGGAAATCGCCCGAGAGGTTCCGGGCTGGGATCTCTCCCGGCACCTCTTTGACCGGCTGATCTCGCTCTGGGCCTACCATTGCCGTACGAAGCCGCAACACGTGGCGTTTACCGGGTCTCAAGGCTTCGAGCATGTGTATCTTGGTCCTTCCCAAGGGCCGGAATGCATGCCTGCGGATGACATCTATCTCTATTCTTTGCACGTCGCCTTTGCGCACGAAGGATGCGAAGGGGATACCGACCGTGCCTTGTCGGAAGAGCTCTCTCGGTCGAATCAACAGATCCTTTTTTCGAGGTCCTTCGATTGCGGATGTCCCCACCACTTTTCAGGGGAAACTCCGCCTCAGGTGCGGCTCAACCCTCTATGGTGGACCCTCTCTGACAGGCACTTCTCGTCGAACCTCGCATCGACATGCGGGTGCGAATGAAACCGTGAACCCATTGATTTGATGACCTTCGACAACGGCGTGACTCGTGGGCTCGGCAACAGATTCGATGTGGAAGACGGAGAGGAGCAGAAACATGGTTTCAAAAGCATGTAACCATTTTTCCTGAGAATGAAGCAGTCAGAAAGTGCCCCGCTAAGCTATCTTCCTGACTTCCTTGGCAATTCTTGGTCGGGACGACTGGATTTGAACCAGAGACTGCTGCATCCCGAAGACACGGAATAACCCAACGTGGGCACGGGGTCAGGTCTTGTTTCTTGATTTGGTCTGCCGCCTAGCCGCCCCTCTTCGCTGTGAGCTAAATGCACCGTTTCACAAATATGGTCGCGTATTCTGCCATGGCTCATTAGTGGACTTGCGCTCTGAAGGAGCGCAATTCTCCGACTGAGTCGTGGCAAAATACGTAACCATACTTATGAAATCTTATCCTATCCTATACTAAGTGTGGGGATTTTCTCGCGGTCATAGACACCAACGGGCGACCAGCACTGGTCCAACAGTCCCGAAAGCGCGAGACGGCCGCATCATTCAGGCCCGAATGCACTGCGCTGGAACGGCGTGGTAGCCACGTGATCGGTGGCCGGGAGGTTGCCCGAGTATAAGGAAATTGGGGGGAGAGATGACGGCACAAAAGGAGAAGCTGGCCTATTGGGAGCAGTTCCGCCACGCGATCATGCATGAAGACAACCTTGTCAACCATCGGTTGACGTGGCTCCTGACCATCGAAGGATTCCTCATCGGTGGTTTTTTTGTTCTTCAGAATTCGATTCTGTCCAAACATTTGGCTGCCCTCGAGATCGTTGGAATAGAATTTCTGCTCGTTCTCATCCTCTTGGGGGCGGCCGCGATCTGCTACATCAGTTATTTGATGATTTCCTGCGCGTACGAGCAAACAAGAAATATCAGAGAGTTGTGGTTTAATAAGTACAAGGAAGAGCGTCGCGAGGAGCAGCCTGTGCCGGGGACGTGGCGCCCATGTGACCCTGTGAGCTCCCTGACGATACATGATCTTCCGACTATCATGGGCCATTTTCGCTATCCCCGTTGGTTCACTACCAAGAGCATTCCTCTGATTCTGTTGCTGATCAATATCATCCTCGTTCTTTCTTGCGTGGCTATTGGTTGGCATGCAATACGGACGGATAGCGTGGAGCAACAAGGGACACCCATCAAGCTTGAAATCTCCATGCCCGGATTTACGGCAAAGTTAAGTGTCAAGGGGGACTCGGCGCTCGCAGATTCTGAAAGGGAACTGAAGGCCCTGATTCGACAGAGACTTAGGTCTATTCTTCAGTCTGGTGAGGGGCCTCGTGAGAAGCAACCGTAACGGGACCTCATACCAAGAAATAACTTGGCAGGCAGGGCCTCCCTCAAGATTACATCTCTCGCGGCACAGTGGCATGGCTCGGTAGTTGAAACGGACGTTGGTGATACGTGAAGACCGGAGGTCTAGCAGCCAATTCAGGCGTAGTTGCGAGCACGTGAGTGCCGGTCAGACGGCTCACATTGAGACCGTCACCCTGAGACCTCGCTTCGTGAACGTCCAAAATCTCGAGGATCGGACTCAAGAGGTCAAGCCAGTCACTGAACCCTCACGGACGCGATCGGAAGGGGCCGAGCCCCCGAAATCCAGGACCATTAAGGGGGCTGCACTATTCCAAAGTTCCGTGGCCAGCGGCTCTACCCTGCTCGCTGGATGGGTCGGCAACTCGAGTCGACGTCGCAAACACCACCAGAATCTGGTCAGTGTCCACGGTCTGGCCTGAAGAGACGAGCACTTCCTCGACTGTCCCCTCGCACGGGGAAGCAACGCTGCTCTCCATTTTCATGGATTCCAAGTGGATGAGCCCCTGACCCTTCCGCACGTAATCACCTTTGCGCACATTCACGGCAATCACGAGACCGGGCATGGGACACCTAAGCACATTTTCGGCAGCCTCTTCTCTGTGCCTCAGCATGTAGTGCGCCAATTTCCATTCTGCGGGGGTGTAAATCTCGAACAGGCGAACAATGCCCCGAAAGAAGGCCTTAATGTGGTTGTCGTCGTACTGGAGCCGAAACATGTGAGAGTGGCCATTGATCTTCAACGCAAGGCGACGGCGATAGTACTCGAATTCCGGTGTCATGACCTCGTATTCGTGACCGTCCGCGTGAATCTTCCAGCGCCGATTTAAAGGATTACCCTTGAGGCTTATGTCGAGGACATGATTCCCGACCTTTACCACATAGTCGTGGGATTCCTTGAACGTCTGTGCGCCACCTACGAGAGGTCGCATTGGTTTGAGGGATTCTTTCACGAGGCTTTGACGAGTATGGTACACCAGAGAACATGCAATGGCCATGTAACGAAGGTGTTCGGGGTTCGGTTCAGGGTCGGCGGTGGCTCGAGAGAAATGGTCTTCAATGAAGTGTGTGGACAAATCACCGCGGACGAACGCGGGGTGGTTAATAACCGCGTTCACGAAGTCTACGTTGGTGTTGAGTCCCTCGATGTGATAGCCGTTAAGTGCTTTCACCAGTGTCTCTCTGGCTTCTTCTCTGTCCGCGCCCCAGGCCACAACTTTCGCAAGGAGCGAGTCGTAGTAAATCGAGATGGCGCTTCCTGCCTCGATGCCGCTGTCGACACGGATGTTCTTGCCCCTGGGTAGGGCGTAGCGGGTGACCATGCCGGTAGTGGGGACGAAGTCCCTCTGGGGGTCTTCAGCGCATATGCGAGCCTCAATGGCCCACCCACTGAAGGCAACTTGCTCCTGCTTGAGTGGCAAAGGCTCGCCTGCGGCAACGCGAATTTGTAATTCCACCAGATCCAAGCCTGTCACCATCTCCGTAATTGGGTGTTCGACCTGCAGTCGTGTGTTCATTTCCAGAAAGTAGAAACTTGAGTCCTGATCGAGAATGAATTCAACGGTGCCGGCATTTGCATAGCGAGCAGCTCGAGCGAGATCGCAGGCAACGCGCCCCATTTCGTGGCGCAACTCAGCGTTAACTGCAACGGATGGGGTTTCTTCGATAATTTTTTGGTATCGCCTCTGAATCGAGCACTCGCGTTCTCCCAGGTGGATCACATTGCCGACGTTGTCGGCCATGATCTGGATTTCGATGTGCCGGGGATTCAGGAGGTAGCGCTCCATGAATATTCTGTCGTCCGCGAATGCCTTTCTCGTTTCTTCTCGACATGCTGCCAGGGCGGAAGCCAGCTCGTCCCTGGTCTTGACCACTCTCATCCCGCGTCCACCTCCCCCTGCAGCGGGTTTGAGCAATATGGGCCATCCGATCGTCTCGGCCAGTGCGTGAGCCTCACCTATATTCCTGAGAGGCTCATGATGACCTGGGACTACGGGAATGCCTGCGTCCAAGGCCAACGCTTTGGAGGCCACCTTGTCCCCTAAGATCGCTATAGCGGAAGCGGACGGACCGATAAAGACCAGGCCGGCATTGGTAACCATCTCCGCAAATTGCGCATTTTCCGATAAGAAGCCGTATCCCGGATGAACTGCATTGCATCCGTGTTCCAAAGCCACGCTTACTAATCGTTCAGCATTGAGATAGGAGTCTGATGAGTGAGCGCCTCCGATGAAGACAGCCTTGTCTGCTTCCCTGACGTGGCGGGACCGAACATCAATCTCTGAAAAGACGGCAACGGCTTTGATTCCCAATTTCTGACATGTCTTGATAATCCTGACTGCAATTTCGCCCCTGTTGGCTATAAGGATGCTGTGGAACACCGTAATCCCCCTCACAGTGGAATATTCCCATGTTTTCTTCGCGGCCTTGCAGCCTCTTTTCCTTCGAGAAATTGGAGACTTCGAATGAGCCGTCCGCGCGTCTGGCTGGGAAATATCACATCGTCAATATAGCCGCGTTTAGCAGCGAGAAAGGGATTGGCAAAGGTCTTCCGGTATACCTCCTCCTTTTCGAGAAGCGCTGCTGTTGGATCCACTGCCGATTCGATCTCCTTTCGGTAAATCACTTCTGCCGCACCGCGCGGGCCCAAGACCGCAATCTCTGCGGTAGGCCAGGCATAGTTGACGTCTGCTCCAATGTGTTTGGAATTCATAACGATGTACGCTCCGCCATATGCCTTTCTGACAATCACCGTGATTCTGGGGACCGTCGCCTCGATGAAGGCGTACAGAAGCTTTGCTCCGTGTCGAATAATTCCTCCATGCTCCTGTTCCGGACCGGGCATGAAGCCCGGAACATCAACCAGGCATACGAGTGGTATGTTGAAAGCATCGCAAAATCTCACAAACCGGGCCCCCTTGACGGAGGCATTGCTGTCCAGGACTCCTGCCAGGACTGCAGGCTGATTGGCCACCAGTCCTATGGTTTCGCCGCCAAGTCTGCCGAATCCCACAATGAGATTGCGTGCAAAATGAGCATGCACCTCAAAGAATTCAGCTCCGTCTAGGATGCTGTGGATAAGAATTCTCATATCGTAGGGTTGATTTGGGCTTGTAGGAACAAGGTAGTCGAGAGCGGGGTCGGTCCTCTCGGGCGGATCTCTCAGATCCAAGATCGGCGGCTTCTGGCGATTGTTGGACGGGAGATAGTTGACGAGCCGGCGCACTTCTCGCAGGCACAGGATGTCGTTGGGAAACACGAAATGAGCCACCCCGCTCTTCGTCGCATGAGCGTATGCGCCGCCGAGCTCCTCGAAACTGATGTCCTTATGAATGACGGTTTTCACAACATTCGGGCCGGTAACGAACATGAAGGACGACTTGTCCACCATGAAAGTGAAATCCGTCATGGATGGACTATAGACCGCCCCTCCTGCACAAGGTCCCATTATGCAGGAAATCTGGGGGATCACGCCGCTTGCCATGACATTACGATTGAAGATCTGGCCATAGGCAGCCAAGGCGTCGACGCCCTCTTGAATTCGAGCACCTCCAGAATCATTCAATCCGATGAATGGTGCTCCCACCTTCACCGCCTGATCCATTGCTTTGCAGATCTTTTCGGAGTGGGCCTCTCCGAGAGATCCTCCTATTACCGTGAAATCCTGGCTGAAAAGGAAAACTTCCCGCCCGTCGATGGTCCCGTGACCGGTTATGACGCCGTCGCCCAAGAACTCTCTCCGTTGGCCAATATGTCCCCCCCTGCCTGCCTTGAGCATGTCTAACTCCTCGAACGAGCCCTCGTCCAAGAGCAATTCCACACGCTCTCGGGCCGTAAGCTTTCCCCGCGCGTGCTGATCCGCCGCTTTCTCGGGACCGCCCCCTTTTCTGGCAGTGTCCCGCATGCTCTGTAATGTGGAGAGAGTGGCCTGAGAGAGCCACGCTCCGGACTCACCTCCTGCAGACCCCGGACGGTCCGTTTTCGATGGGGAGCCGTTCAGGTGTCCCGTAGTCTCCTCGATCATTGGTGCCTCCGTCGGACAAGGCTTGGGACCCGGAAGACGAGTCCTTTGAATAACTCAGAAGCTATGGACATTTCAGTCCAACACCGCCACGTGACCCCGAGACAAGCCAGGGATGAGCCCCTGCGAGGACATGGAGGAGCTCAGTCCCGGGACCAGTTCATGGTCCCTCTCATTATCGGGTTGCAGGCCACAGATCTCCAGTACTTTACTTCGGGAAACCGGCGCACTTGAGCCCGGTCTTCAGCGATTGCGGGGACAGTCTCAAAACAAGAGACCGCCCGCGTGGGGGTCTTCCCAAATGCGCTTGTTCCGAAATCCTCATTCGAGAGGGAACTTTTGTCCGGGCTCCTCTCCCAACCTCCTTTTGAGCTCTGCCAAGCCCGCGCGCTTGAACTCGTGGCGGGGCTTCTTGGGAATGCGCCGATTCAGGATTGATTCTGACCTCAACCTTCTACCAATGGTCTTCTCCATCATGGTACCCAGGTCCAACAGTCTGTCCACGTCTATGCCAGTATCAATTCCCATCTCATCCATCATGACTACCATATCTTCGATACACTGCAAGCCTACGACATTGGGATCGCGATAGTAATACGCTCCGGTCCCTCCTACGGGAACGCGATCCAGGAAGTTGGCCGGTTGGCCACCAAGCCCCCCTAGAGTGGCTTCATAGTTAATTATTCCTGCCTGCAGGGCTGCAAGAACGTTGGCAGTGCCCCAACCCCTGGTCACATGGAAGTGAGCGATGTGCAGGCTTGGATCAGGGACCTCGTTCATTACCATGGAAAAATACTTGAACACCTGATTGGGCGGGGCGCTCCCGTCGTGATCCGCGTGCTCGACGTCTGTCGCACCTAATGCTAACCAATGTTTCGTGAATTTTACGGCTTCTTCCAGCTCGGTAGGACCGGAAATCGGAGATCCCCAGATGGTGGAAACTGTCCCATTGAATTTCATTCCGACGTCTTTAGCTTTTTCGATGCACCGCTTGGCCTCCGTCCAGTAATGGGGAAGGGTGGTGCCAGAATTCGCGTAGTGGTGCTCCTCATCGGTGGACACCATCATCAGTATCCGATCCGGTCCCCAGCCCTCCTTGCGGGCCGTCACTGCCCGGTCTACTGATTTTTCCCTTATAGTCACAACCGTGAGAACAATGTCATGCCAGTTTACACCGGCACGAGAGAGCTTTTTCGAATCCCTCAGTCTTTTGAGGACATCTTCTGCGTCCTTGAATTGCGGCATCAGCATCGGATTGCCGAAGTTGGTCACCTCAAGGTGCTTGATTCCGCAGAGGATGAGTTCTTCGAGATAGTAGACCTTGGCGTCGGTCGGTATCCAGATCTCCTCATGCTGAAATCCGTCCCGAACCGTAATGTCACCGATACGGACTTTCTTCGGATAGCTCAATTCATCGTGCTTCATCAGATGTTTCCTCCTTTCTGTTTTCGCCTATCTGTTTGAGCCTCGTCGCATGGCTACGACTTGGCGGACCTGATTCTCATTTTGTGAGCCAGACCGAGGCCGTTGAAGATCTGGGGCGCCTGCTCCGTGATCTCTCGATGATACCGCCTCTAGGGCAACTGCAACCTCCCGTGCAATGCTCACTTTTCCTCATCACTCTTTGAAATCTCTCGGAAGAGGGCCTTGGCGGCCTCCAGTGGCCCCTGGTTTTCGTAGCCCTCTATGCCGAGTCTGGTCCGGAGCTGGCCGACGTACACCCCTCCCCGGAAAGCGCTTTCAAAGACCCTGGTAGCTAACTTCTCATGGAGTTCCCGGTATTGTGGTGGTCCGAAAATATTAGCGAAATAGCTGTGCACCAACCCGGTGGAGGTCGTGGTTCCCTTGGCCATGGCTGCACCCTCACGGAAAACGGCTAATGCACGATCGGCATCGTCAAAACGTTCCAGGACAGGGTGGTCTTCGTCGACTTGTTCGTAGTTGTTTGCGTACAGCAGATAATCGACCGGATAACCCCTTAAAACTTCATCAAGAGTGGTAATTGGGAGTACCACGCGAGCATTGACCTTCTGTGGGCTCATGATGATTGCCCGGTCGATCTGTTCAAACGCGTATCCTTGTTGCAGATCGTCAAGTCTGATAAAGGCCCCTATTTCGCTTCCATACGCCACAATGGAGCCTTCATTCGTGACTTCAAGGGACCCCATGTCGTCGGCTATGACTCGGAGCTCCCGGATATGCTCTCTGCCCATAATCCGGAAGGCCTCCAAAGATTCCGACTTGCCCGCTGCCGTATCGCCAATAATGAGGACGTTTGCGCTCGCGCCCGTCTTCAATGAGACGCGGACCATGGCGCCATGATACGGCATGCGACCCTGCTTCATCATCGCAATGTTGTGCAAGGTCAAAACCATCTTTTTCAAGTACCCGAAATATCCGAAGCGATCCTCTCTTGGCACAGCGGCGAGCAAGAGATTGTTCTCACAGTCGTCGTAAAAGACCGTGGGCAGATCGCCGAACCAGCTCAGTCTCTCGGCTGGAGCTCCGTAGAGGTAGATAGCGTCCGCTCCCCTCGATATCTGCTCGTCAGTGGCAATTTCGAAAAGATTGGCCAAAGAACAGGCGAGTCCCATGAACCGCTGATGGAAATAGATGAACACAACAATCGGTCCCACCTGTGCCGGATAACACAACCATTTCTCGGGGGGCAAAGACAGACCGGCAAACGGGTTCGTATCGACCTTCTTGAATTGCCCTGTCCGCTTGTTCATCGGAGGATCTATAATCAGCGGCGGAGTAATCCACACTTGGCGAATAAACGATATGTCCTTTAGGAGCCCTTCGTATTCTTTCGGAAATCGAGAGGCTCGTTGCACTGCAATCAAGCCGACATCACAGCCTGCGGAAACTTGCCTGTATACCCGAGGTTTGTCTCCGGTGATGTTCTCGCATAGGTCTCGATATGCACCTCTCACCGCCTGAGTAAACGCTTCAACCGTAGCATTGAACGATCGGTACGGTCGCTGATCGAGGCAGCTTGGTCCTGGCTCGGAATGCAGCACGATGAAGCGATCAAAAGACCTCCAGAAGTCATACAGTCTCTCCACGAACTGGTGGAGCCTTTGACGATTAGCATCATCGAGAAACCCGTCGGCTCCGGGAAGGATGCTAGCCACTTGTGCCAAAGGAGTCTCAGCCAATGACCGAAGCAGATTAACCACGCGTGTCCAACTTCTTCCACTCTCGCTCATTCTGAGGAATGGCTCTAATAGAGGGGAGCCTTGCTCCCACAACGTCTCGCAAAAGAGGCTCACCACTCGTTGGAAAACCTCTGCCTGGAGGACTTCTCGTCCCGAGGTGCAGATTGTGCCTTCCGTATGGAGAATCAGTTGCTTGCCTTCTCTCTCGAAGCTTTTGAGTGCCATTTCCTCTCTCTCGCCAATTTCTCTGCCTGCGTCTTTCGACCAAAAAAAAACCGAACAACACCAATTCAGGTGATAGCTCGGCTTTGCTTTCCGTGACCCGCGCTCTCCTGCGAGAGCCCGGTCGGACTCTATTCCGTTATGTGTTTGGTAGCTCGAATAAATGCCCTTAGCGGGATTCCCGTGACGCCTTGTGCTTTCCGAGCAGATTGAAACTCAGCAATCCTCTCGGTTCCAGCTACCTCAAGTTGATCTTATCTGAAGGACTTCCATTGTCAAGGGAAAACCCAGCCATCAAGATGACATCACGACTCTCCAATAAATTCCAGCTCGGGCTCCCTCTCTAGGGTGAAGATGACGACTCTCTCACCCGTTCGAGTGCTGATGTCCGTGTGAAGGCTCACGACGGGTTGACCAACGATAGATTCGATAACGGATTCGAGGAGCGGACGGGCTTTTTCGATGAGCTCCATCCTGGTCTGTTTGATCAAATCTCGCCCTCGCCCCGCATCTCCACTGGTTGCCAAATGGTGCTCGGCCCGAGTGATCACTCCTTTCAAACGGACGAGGATCATATCCTCAATGATGTACGTCTTGGTCTCAACAGGACCGCGACCCATGTATTCCTTCTCGAACTTGATTATTGATTCGCTCACTTGAGCTTCGACCTGTCCTTTGGTCTTCATCCTCGACTGCCCTCCCGAAAAGGCATATCCTCCCGCCCCAGCCTTGAGCACCGATATCCTGCAACCGGTCCCCTTTGAGTACCCTACCACGTGGTTGGTCGCCTGTGCGCCCAGCTTCTTCTGAGACGCGAGCCGGGCTGGGGTGTCAGCAGTCCGTGAGCTGGCCTGGCTTTCCCTCTCCTGTGTCCCGGTGTACGCAGCGTCCCTATGAGTGTGTCGCGACTCTAACGCCTTTCTGCTCTGGACTCAATTACTTCCTGTGCCTTGACTTGCAGCGAGGCCGCCAATCGGTTCAAGACAGGAGTACTGGCCAGATGCCGGCGTCACGGGAAATCCGTGCCGAGGAGCCGCGGTAGGGGCAGCAGACGCGCCCGCTGATCAAGGGTGTTGCTAAAGGCTCGGTGAGAGTCTATTCCAACGCAGGATGGGTTTCAAACCCGCCCTTCTCTGAACAGGGCTGAAGCTCATTCCCCATAGCCCAAACCCTGCTATTCCTAATCCACGCGCCGTAGTCCAAGTGCGGTTTTTGAGAATGCGCGTTGCGGCTCTCAAAAACCTAATTTCTTAAGAACCCTACGCCTTCTTTGCTTTCATCACAACCCCTGGGAGCGGCGTTGCCGGAATTTGTCCTGTCGCAGCGAAGAGCAGCCCGGTGGACACTCTAAGGAGGTTTCCTGGGTCCTTGCTTTCCGCCGGGTGACATGCTTTCCTCTGAGAAGGAGCTTGGCCGCGCATAGACTTTGACAGGCAAATTCGGTGACATGTTGGGTCAGTAATTCGTCCTGAGGCAGAAATCCGGTCTCTTGGGAAAACCCGGGACCCCATAAGACAACATTCCATGGGGTCGAACATTGCGTGTCGAGACGGACTCGAGGTTGGAGAATGGAAGATGTGCTCAGAACAACGTATCAGGGTCCTTTACATGGAGGATGACCCCGCTGCGGCGAGACTTCTTCAGAAGAGGCTGGTGCGCTTCGGGTACAAGGTTGATATAGCATGCGACGGCGAGCAGGGTCTGAATATGTGGGACCGAGGATCGTACGATCTCGTCGCAATCGATCACGACATGCCCAACGTGAGTGGACTCGATGTAATCCGAGCGCTTGCGTCAAAAGGCCCGCTTCCTCCCACCATCATGGTCACGCGACCTGGAAATGAGAAGATAGCGGCGGAAGCCATGAAGCTGGGGGCTGACGATTACATCATGAAAGACGCGCAGGCCAGATACCTGGAGTTGGTGCCTGCGGTAATCGAAGCAGCGCTCGCACGGAAACGACTGCTTCGTGAAAGGGAGCTCTTGCAACAGGCTTTGAGCGCCAGCGAACGCCTGTACCGCGACACGTTTGACAAGGCTGCAGTGGGTTTGTGCCACCGCAGCTTTGACGGGAGGCTCATTAGGGTGAACCGGGCGCTCTGCGATTTTCTCGGATACGCTCAAGAGGAGCTCTGCCGGCTCACCTTTGCGGATGTAACACATCCTGATTATCTCGGTGAGGACTCCAAGAGTGCCAAGAGGCTCCGATCCGGAGAAATCGATCATTACTCGACGGACCACCTCTTTGTGCGGAAGAACGGTTCCTTCGTCTGGGGTCGTCTCACCGTTTCCCTCGCTGGCGACGTTTCAGAAAGCTCGGGTTATTTCATCGGGGTAGTCGAGGACATTACACGCCGCAGGAACGTGGAAACAGCCCTTCGCACAGAACGGGACAGAGCGAGAATGTATCTCGATATTGCGAGGGCCATTATCGTTGCTCTGGACACAAACGGGACAGTGACCCTCATTAATCAGATGGGATGTCAGGTGCTAGGGTACGATCGTAATGAGATTATCGGCCGAAACTGGTTCGACACGTTTGTGCCGCAGAGAGACCGCGACAGCGCTTATCAGGTGTTCTCTGAAATCATGAGAGGGGCGAGAGACCCCATCGAATACTTCGAGAGCTCCGTCCTGGTTAAGGGCGGGGAAGAGCGGTTGATAGCGTGGCGGAGCGATTTTGTCACTGACGACGCGGGCCGCACGGTCGGTTCGCTGAGCTCCGGGGAAGACATAACCGATCGAAAAAAGGCAAAGAAAGAGCTCCTTGAGAGCCGACAGCGCTTTGCAGACCTTGTCAATACAACGGTAGGCATCGTGTGGGAGGCGGATGCTCGGACGTTTGATTTCACGTTTGTCAGCAAGAAGGCAGAGGACATTCTTGGTTACCCGATTTCTGATTGGTACAAACCAGGATTCTGGGCCGACCATCTTCATCCGGCAGACCGGGAATGGGCAATTGACTTTTGTCTCGAACGCACCAAGCTCCTTGAATCTCATGAGATCCAATACCGCTTCCTCAAGAAAAATGGGGAAGTAGCGTGGATTCGTGACATCGTCTCGGTAGTTGCCGAGGATGGCGTAGCACGATTTCTCCGGGGACTCATGTCTGACGTAACGGAGCAGAAGCGGTCAGAAGAAAGACAAGAGCAGCTCATCGAGGAGATGAAGGATTTCACGTACTTCGTGTCACATGACCTGCGGTCCCCCCTTGCCAATATCCGAGGCTTTTTCAGGGAATTGCAGTCTGAGCTGGACTTGATAATTGCGGCAGCACAGCGGACCCTCCCGAAGTTGGAGCCTTTGGAAAGAGACAGGGTGGTGGACGCAATCGAAGGGAGCATCCCAGAGGCTTTGACGTTCATTGAATCGTCAATTTGTCAAATGGACCACCTCACGAAGGCCATTCTGAAATTGTCTCGCGTGGGGCGGATGGAGCTGGACTTTGATCTCCTGGACATGAATGAATTGGTCAAAGAAACGCTGAATGCCTCAGCCCACGAGCTGCAGGAAAGGGGCGTCAGCGTCTTCGTGGCGAACCTCCCCGCTACGAGAGCGGACAGGACAGCTATGGAACAGATCATGGGCAATCTGATCGGCAATGCCCTGAAATACACGGATCCCGACCGACCGTGCGAGATTCACATAACAGGGCACAAGTATTCCACCGAGACCGTTTTTTCGGTCACAGATTCCGGACGAGGAATCCCACGGCGGGATCTGAATCGCATCTTTCAGGCGTTCCAGCGCTCCGGCAGCCCGAGTGTTGCGGGGGAAGGCATGGGCCTGGCGTACGTGAGAATCTTGGTGCGCCGTCACGGCGGACGGATCTGGTGCGAGTCGCAACCGGGGGTCGGCTCGACCTTTACGTTTACCATCTCGAACCATCTGGGAACAGGGCACGAGACGCGGTGAAGGTTTCTGTAGGTCGGATCGCAGAGCATCGAGAAACGGTTCTGACTTGCGATTCCAAATGGTTATCCATCGTGACAGACCTTCTTTGTCCATGGACCACCGTAGAATTCTAGATCAGGAGCCCATGAGAGGGGAGGATCGTTGCCGTCCCGACTCACTTGACACACAGAGCTCAAAGTCTTACTTTGACTGATACGTTTCCCGATTCCTTCCCGCAAGTTGGGGAGGGGCACGGGGGACTGACGCCTGTTTCATGGGCCAAAAAGTTCAGGAGCGAAACATGTCTGGCTGTAAAAGTTGTTCGACCCGATCGCCGCAGCCGTTGCCACAGCCGGCTCGAAAAGCGGAAAAACTTGAGAAGGGTGAACGCTCTGACAACCCGCGGTATCCGCACCTCTTTGTGGGTACACAAGCTATTTATGTAGACGATAAAGTGCAAATGATCGTAACCGTGGTAGAAGATCAATGTGATGACGCGTGTGACTGCTTTACTCTCAATCCCCAGCGCATTCTCAAGGCATCCTGCAAAGAGCCGAAGCTGGGAAAACCGCTGTGTGTCCGTCAAGGCGCGGGCGAACGAAGCTGGAAGCTGAGCGCTCTGATCTAATTTTTTTCGCAAGTCATGGAGCTCAGGGAAGGCGATACCTGCTTCCAGGGAGTGGAGCCAACCTGGGGCTGAGACCTTCGGGAGGGGGCGCATTGAAAGTGGAGCGGCCCCAGGTCGTAAATCGAGCCATGATCGACAGCGTAACAGCACGGTCCGCGGTCCACTAATCTGTCGGCGACAATTCTGGCGTTTCGCACGCGCGGTTCGGAAAACTCGGTCCCTGTCTTCACGACGTGTCCATGAAAGACTTACTGGCTCTCAACACTGATGAATGCCACGCCTTCGGATTACCTGGCAGCATGTTCAGCCCGACCGATTCGAAGGGAAGACCTGCTGGGATGGCACGGGAAAGGACAGGGAGCCATATGCCGGAAGGGTCCCCTGGGGACGATTGAACGAGCTTCCTCGAGCCTCGCGCAGCACATTTCCTTGTGCGGCGAACAGGCGCCACACCGCTTTTGTTTTCAATCCTGAGGGTGGCTAATGAGGGTGTATTCAACGTACGACTTGGCACGAGCTGATGGGCGGGAGGGGCGACAGGCTCTGGTTGCGGTCGACGGAAAGGTGTACGATGTCAGTGCCAGCGAGAAATGGCCTGGTGGCATGCACATGCGCCGTCACGAGGCTGGAACAGACCTGAGCGCTGACATCGCTGGTGCCCCGCACGACCGGAGCGTCCTGGATCGCTTCCCCGTTGTCGGGACATATGAAGAAGCTGCGAAACCCGAGAGATCCGGCCTTCGCGCGTCCGTTGACCAGTGGCTGGATCGCCATCCATTCTTCCGCCGGCACCCGCATCCGGCCATGGTGCACGTTCCCATCGGTCTGTTCCTGGTGGCGCCTGCGTTTCTCGTCATAGGCATGGTGTTCCAATCGGACCGAACGGAATGGGCCTCGCTTTGTTGTGCCATGACGGGGCTACTCGCAATACCTCCGGCCATAGCCAGTGGTTATGGGACATGGTGGATCAACTACGAGCTGGTTGATTCTCCCATCATCCGAAAGAAACGCCGGCTGGCGTGGGCCACCCTCGTGGCGGGGGCTGTGGCCATCGCGTTTCGCTTGCTGCTCGTTCGTGACCCGATTGCCCCATCGGATCCGTTGGCCGTCTTGAACCTGATCTTCGTTGTTGTGTTGGCCATTATGATCGGATTCCTTGGCTATCTCGGCGGAAGGCTTACTTTCCCTTTTGAATAGTGATATCTTTGACGAAAACCTGACAGTCCTGGGGTGAGAGCGTTCTTGCGTGAGTCGGACCACGGGATACGGACCTCAGCGACATAATGGAGCCACAGTGGATAGTGCGTCTCGCTGGAAGCTTTATTTCGGACTGTCCCGTACCGCTCACGGTATTCTGGATGCTGCCACTCCGGGGATGGCCGCGCTGTTGTTGTTGGGCCACTTCCCTCCCGTTTCCATAGTGGTGGTTGGATTAATTACCGCTTTTGCAGGATATACGGCCGTGTACGCTCTTAACGACCTGATCGACTATCGGGTTGACCGGGAGCGATTGTCAGTCTCAGAAGGGACTGGGGATGTGTTCCACGTGGATGAGGTCATGGCGCAGCATCCGGTGGCACAGGACATGCTCTCGTTCAAGAGCGGTCTCGTTTGGTGTGCCTCCTGGGCTGGCGTAGCACTGGTAGGCGCATGGTGGCTCAATCCAGTCTGTGCGCTCCTGTTTGTTGTTTCTGCGGTGCTCGAAGCTACCTATTGCAAGCTGTTGCGAGTCACTCATCTTAAGATCATTCCGTCCGTTGCCGTCAAATCCATAGGAGGCCTTGCAGGCGTGTACGCGGTGGATCCCTCCCCCTCTCCTGCATTCATGGCGATCTTGGTATTGTGGCTCTCTGCTTGGGAAGTGGGCGGGCAGAACATAGCCAATGACATCGTGGACATGGAGGCAGACCTGCGAGTCGGTGCGAAGACAACGTTGACTGTGAAAGGTCTCAGCGAATCCGTCTTCCGACTGACCGCCGCTGTGTCAATGGCTGCTGTCAGCGGCGTGGCCATTTATTGGGTGGCAGGAGCAGGCGTGGGGTGGCTCTATCCCATTGCGGCGGCTGTGCTTGGATGGATACTGCTGCTGAAGCCTGCTCGGAAGGTCTACTATGAGCCGGGAAGGGTAACCGCGGCGGCTCTCTTCAACAGGGCCAGTTACCTGCCGGTAAGCTTTCTCGTCATTGTTACAATCTCCTTGTACGTACCGTTTTGAGCTTTCTCGAAGGGGATGCCTCCTGCGGAATCTACGCAGGTCCCCGGCAAGGAGGAAGGAGTCCGGTGACAGCACTGAGCAGACCGGATAAAGATCAGATGCTTATGAACTGGCCCGAACGGGTCTGGATTTACAGTCCCATTCGAGGTCTGTTTCAAAGGCGTGAGATCTCCCGCTGGTTGAAATTGACTGGGCCGCCGTTCGGACAAGACGCTCTCGAGATAGGGTGCGGCGTCGGCAGGGGGGCTCGGCTGCTCGTGGAGCGTATGGGCTTCCGACGGGTGATTGCGTTCGACCTAGAGCATCGACTGGTACGAATAGCCAGGTGGCTCCTGCCTACCCGACTTGGAAACCGGGTCATGTTCTTTACCGCCGATGCTCAGGATCTGCCGTTCCCAGACAATACCTTCGATGCTGTTGTCAACTTCGGTATTATCCATCACGTGATCGACTGGCGAAATTGTATCCGAGAAATAAGCAGGGTCATGAAGCCGGGCGGGCACTTCTTCTTCGAGGAGATTTATCCGCCGCTCTACGCTAATTTCCTGCTCAAGCGGATGCTGCGTCATCCTGTGGAGGATCGCTTCTACGAAAAGGATTTCCTCGGCGAGCTGACTCGGAATGGCCTTTGTCTTCTGGAGGGGGTGAAAGTGGGCTCCATACATGGTATTGTGGGAGCCGCGCGCAAGACGACTTGAGGCAGACGGCTAAGAGTCAAACCACAGGTTGAAATCCCGCGTCTCGCGGGACTACTTTTGCTGCGCTCCTTCAGAGCGCAAGACTCCCAAAGGGCCGTGGCAGAACACGTGACCGCACTCACAAATATTGTACCAAGTGCCTGCGACTTCGAAACTTGCTTCATGGGTCCGGACGGTGCAATCTCTGTACTATATTGGAACTGTGCTGGATTTGCGGTATATAGCCCGCCAGGCACATGCCCGACGGCGGGGGTGTCCGGCGGAATGGCTAGAGATCAGCGGGTTCGCGGTGAGCGGCACCGCCGAGGCCGCGGCAGCCAGGTGGGAGGTCCTCGGGACCATGACGGTTTACAAACCACGGATTAGTGCCAGAAGAGTTCTTGTCGACATTCGGGCCGGGCTAAGCGACCGGGAGTTGATGTCGAAATATCGGCTTTCGGCCAGGGGCCTTGCCAGCTTGTTTGACAAGCTCATCGCGGCAAATCTTCTGTCCCACAGAGAATTGGAGGAACGGCCGGAACACCTCGAGTCGACAATCGACCTTGAAGTAGCCGCTCCCCGTCTTTTTGACAGCCAGGAACTGGCCATCTTTTCTTATAGGTGGCGTTTTTCTACAGGCGCGTGGATCGTCTCGGCCCCAGCCTTCTGGGAGAACCTTCTGTTTTTCGGGAGCTGGAATGCGGTGTTCTATGCACTGGATTGCGAGACGGGAGCGAACCCGTGGAACTTTCGCGCTGGTGACGTGATTCGATCGTCACCTGTGGTGGCTGATGCCCTCGTCTGCTTCGGGAGCTGGGACGGCTTCGTGTATGCCCTCAGGGCAGACTCGGGCACGCAGGAGTGGCGCTTCAAGACCCGTGGTCCCATTTGGTCCTCCCTGGTGAGGGAACGAAATACGATCTTCTTCACAAGCTCTGACGGTGTCCTCTATGCCCTAGACAGCTTGACCGGCGCGATGAGATGGCACTTTAGGGTGAAGGGAGCCACACTGCTCTGGGCGCAGTCCTCTCCTGTCGTTCACGAGGGTTTTGTATTCATAGGGACTCCCGAAGGCTTCCTTTACGCGCTCGACAGCTCGACCGGAGAAGTTGCGTGGCAATACAAGGCGCGCCAACCGGTGGACTGTTCGCCCGCTGCCTCGGACGGAGTTGTGTACTTCGGCAGCGGGGCTCGTACCCTCCACGCTCTCAACTGCTCTACAGGGGCGGAACTGTGGAGCGTTGGCACGGACCGGGCCGTGTTTGCTTCTCTCGCTGTCGTAGGCGGTATGGTCTCTTTTTCCTCTCTCGATGGAGCTCTCTTGGCCATTGACCGGGAATCCGGCAGAGAAAAGTGGAGATTTACGATAGAGAAGGGAGTTTTCACCACGTCGGTGGCATCCCAGGGTGTGCTGTACTTTGGGTGCTCCGATCACAACCTCTACGCCCTGGAGCTAGAAACCGGCAAGAGCCTGTGGAGCTTCACCACTGATGGAGCCGTCCTTTCCACACCGAGGGTCCGCATGCAAACTATATACGTGGGCAGCACAGACGGCTATCTCTATGCCCTTCCCATCATGCTGGAGCTATAGAGCGCACGGGTATCACCGATCTTTAAAGAATAGAGAGCCGAGTCGAGGGATCTTCCCGGGAATGAAGGCCGGGACCTCCTGCCTGTACCGCACGTATTGGTCACCGAATCGGGCTACCAGCTTCTTTTCTTCGATTTTCGAGCCCAAAAGAAGGTACGTGCTCAAGACGAGGTTTATCACCAAACCGGTGTCGGTCAAATCCCTCGTCCACAGGAACAGCAATCCCGCCCCGAATTGCGGATGCCGGATCACCCCATAAATCCCGTACGTGATGAGCTCCTCTTCGGAATCGTCGTGGTCGGTGCTGGTCTGACCGAAACGAAAGCCCAGGAACGCAAGAGGACTCTGGAAACGGAAGGACACACAGAAGAGAAAGAGTGCCACACCCCAGCATACCCATTGAATAGCCCGCCACGGTCCTTCCCATGAGCAGACGCTTACCTCACCGGACCTCGGGGTGAGAATCCACACGGCCACGAAGCTCACTGTAGCGAAAGCCACGTAAAAGAGCCGGTAATGATTAGCAAACTTTGTCCGCCCCCGTGAAATCCTCTTGATGGTCAATTCTTCGGTTGTCAAGGAATGCACCACACACCAAGAGAGCCACAATAGAGCCGCCACGAAGAGTCTCATCCATATTGACAAATCGGTCACAGGGCCATTTTAGACGCGCTCCACTATAACCGGCTTTTCGCGTCCTTGTGCCTAAACGATCTCGACCGCAGCCTTCGCGTGCGTCGGGCTTGCGCTTGTACAAGCATATCCGGCTCGGGCAACATATCCCGCCCGATGTCGCGGATCATCTTCTCCACTTCCGCCACACAAAGCATAACGTTGTCAATGGCCTCAACTCGCTTCTGGAACTCGCTCTGCTCTCGCGAGCTTCTGCTCCTGAATCCATTGCAGGGCATGGGGCATTGCCTCCCGCTGTTTGGCATTTCACTGAAAGAACTTTATTCCCGTCGGGAACGAGGCGCAAGAAGCCATCGAATCATCGACGTTCCGGCTCTTGCCAAGATTACTGTGCAAACGTCATTTGGAAAACGAACCTTCGAACTTATCTACCAGTTTCTCCAGCTCATCTTCCGAGCGGAGATGGATATGCACGACTCTCCTCCCCTTTTTCCTGAGAGCTTCCAGGTCTCCCAAGGCCTGAGCGGCCTTCAAGGCCCCAAAAGAATAGGCCTGACCGGGAATCGGTACATCCTCAGCATCTTCTGCTGTGACCAGGACAAAGAGCCCTTTGTCAGCGCCGCCCTTGTGAAGCTGGCCGGTGGAATGCAAATACCGGGGGCCGAATCCGACAGTAGTGGCGATCAGGAGGTTATCTCGCACGACCTTTCTCACCTGTTCCAGAATAGCCGTATTCTTCTTCGTGGGTGGCAGGAACACGTTGAACGCCAGATACTTGCCAGCGGTTGCGGCGGAGAGCAGTCCTTGGAGCGCACCCTCCAGCTCCGGATCGTCGATGGTGAATTGCTCTTCGGCAGGGAACCTTCCTTCCTTCTGGGAGATTTCGAGAAACTGCTTCGTGATATCTTTGGCTTCCTGCACATTGGGCTGGTCGAACGCGTTGACTCGGAGAATCGAGCTGGCAACGGCCACAGCAAACTCCCAGCGAAAAATCTCCCGACCAAGGTCATAGGGTGCATGGAGGCGGAGGGTCACGACGCAACGTCCAGACTTCTCGAGCTCCGAAATCAGCTCGTCGTGTTGGCCTTCGCCATCCAACCGCAGGTACACGAACAATCTGTCCTGGCCGTAGACCTCCGGCCGGCCCAGAGGCTCCCCATCTACAGGCAGGATCCCAGTCCCGTTCTTCCCCGTGCTTTCGGCCACGAGCTGCTCCAGCCAAGCACCGAAACTTTCTATCCCAGGGGAAAGGACGAGTGTCAACTTGTCCGTACCTGCGAGGGCAGTCTCGCCCATAATGGCCCCAAGCCAAACGCTCGGACTCTCCAGAGCGGGCACCTGCGGTCCTGAAGCCTCGACAGATTGCGCCGCGCGCATCAAGAGTCGATCCAAATCCACGCCAATGAGCGCGGCGGGAACGAGGCCGAAATAGGAAATAGCACTGAATCGGCCTCCAATGTCCGGGGGGTTGAGAAACGTCCTTCTGAACTTCTTTTCAGAAGCCAGCTTCCCCAGGCTGGTTCCCGGATCGGTTATGGCAACGAATCGTCTGCCGGCATCCGGGCCTACGAGTTTCTCCATGCGGTCGTAGAAGTATGCGAAAAGAGAGACCACTTCTATGGTGCCGCCGGACTTGCTGGCTACGATGAAAAGAGTCTTCTCGAGATCCAGCGTTCTCTCCAGCTCCAGAATCGCGCCGGGCACCGTGGTATCTAGCACGTCCAGCTTGAGGTAGCCATCTGCCCTGCCGAAGCATGAAGCGAAAACCAGAGGAGCCATGCTGCTTCCACCCATGCCGAGCAGCACAGCGTTGGTAAATCCCGACGATCGGATTTCCTCGGCAAATTCCCGCAGTCGAGGAGTTTCGCCCTCCATGGTCTCCACCGCCTGAAGCCATCCTAGTCGCTGCGCGATTTCCGTTCTTGCCTTGGCATCTGCCGGCCAAAGGGTAACATCTCCCGACCAGATTCCCTCTGCCAGCTTCTCCGAATCCAAACGCGAGAGCCTTTCGTCCACGTTTGTTTGCAACGTTCCCAGAGAAGCAGACCGGTGTCCCCACCCTCTGAGAAGCCGTGTCCGTTTCTGAGCCACCCCGTCAAGGAGCTTGTCGAAAGAGTCGGCAAAGGCCGTCACGCCGTCTTCGAGAAGCTGATCCATTATCTCGTCCATAGGGATCTTGAGCTCTTCCAGCTCGCGAAACACCTGTTGGGCTCGGTCCACTCCCTGCTCCAGGGTGAGTCTGGCCTCGCCGTGATCCCGAAATGCGTTGAGAGTCGCGGTGGGCATAGTGTTGACAGTCTCCGGCCCTATGAGCTCATCCACGTAATAGGTGTCGGGATAATTGGGATTCTTTGTCCCCGTGCTTGCCCACAACGGACGTTGCGGACGGACTCCCTGCTCTCGAAGGGGTGCGAAACGATCCCCATGAAAAATATCCTTGTAAAGTGCATACGCCAATCGTGCATTGGCGATGGCAGCCTGTCCGAGCAGAGCAGAAGCTTTCGCTTTGAGATTCGGGTCCCCCACGTCCCTCAAGCGTTCATCCACCGCGGTGTCTACCCTGCTCACAAAAAGGGATGCCACAGACGCAGGTTTCTTAGGATCACCCCCTGCTGCGATCCACTCTTCCACCCCTTCCAGGTACGCAATCGCGGCGTCCTCGTACTGCTCCAACGAAAAGATAAGGGTCACATTGACATTCACCCCGGAAGCAATGAGCATGCTCACCGCGTCCACACCTTCCGGCGTGGCCGGGACCTTTATCATGAGATTCTCGCGGGCCACCAGCTCGAACAGGCGCCTGGCATTGGCTACTGTGCCGGCAGTGTCATACGCCAGGTGGGGAGAGACTTCGAGGCTCACGTACCCATCCAAACCATCCGTTTGCTCATAAACGGGTCGCAACAGATCAGCCGCTTCGCGAATATCCTCGATCGCCAAGGCCTCGTAAATCGCCTCCACAGAGCATCCTTCGTCCACGAGGTTATGAAGATCGATATCGTATATCCTTTCCTTGCCGATGGCTTTCTCGAAGATGGTGGGGTTGGACGTCACGCCCGTAACGCCGTCCTCCTCGATCATCCTCTTGAGCTCGCCCGACCGCAACAGTTCTCGGCTCAGATTGTCATACCATATAGATTGACCCAATTTCCGGATTTGCAGCAACGGATTGCCCATGACGCCTCCACATGATTGGCTTGTGTCCCCCGTGGTTTCAGGCTTGACAAAGCTTGAGCGGGTGAATAAGTATGATGACTTGGATCTTACACGAATGAAAAGTCCCCTACAACGTATTCACGTGAGCGCAACCATGAATTTGAAGGACTACCTCGAATTCCAGAATCGTGAAATCGAGCGGCACAAATGGATCGAGTCAGAAAAGGCTGGCAAAGATCTGGGAAAAGACGCGGTGATAGACTGGATTCTCAAGTACGCTGACGTGTTCAGCGACAACTACATCCGGGAGAGAAAAACCGCTACGGAAGAGTAGCAGCGTGGATCGGCATGGCTGTCTTTCCAGGCTGCACGGGTCTTCGGCCACGGGATTGTTCTCCCAACTCCTTCAGTCTCCCCAAACCCCAAGAAAATCAAGGTATGCCGCCATGTTGAGCTTCCGACTCGCTCGTGCAGGCTCATAGCTCAGAAACGCGTGCTCCTGAAAGGGATAATGACGATGCCTGCTTATCTCAGGACGGCATAGATAATCGGAGCGATCGCAAGCCTGTAGTATGCGTAAGGAGCCAGCGTCCATCGCTGGACCAGTCGAATGAATGTCTTGACTGCGGCTGCCGCCACAGCAAACGACACGACGAATCCTACCGCGAAGAACCAGAAATCCGACACAGACAGATGATTCCAGGCCTTGTACATGTCGTACGACGTGGCTGCTATCATCACGGGAACCGCGGCGAGAAAAGAATATTCCGTCGCCACTCTCCGATCGAGGCCGGAGATCATACCCCCTACTATTGTGGCTGCAGCCCGTGAGATCCCGGGCCACATGGAAACACACTGGAACAGTCCGATCGTCAGTGCTGTGCCGTACCCGAGCTGATCGAGCGTACCGACGCTCGGTCGCGGCTTCAGGCGCTCTGCAAGCAGGATCGCTATCGCGCCAGTGGCCAGAGCAATTGCCACGGTCAATGGAGTGAAAAGGTGCTCTTTGATAAACCGGTGTATAACGAGCCCGACAACCAGAGCAGGAAGGGTCGTCAGTCCCAAGAGGACCAGACCTCTAAATCCGTAAAAGCCTTGTCCTCGGCCGCTGGCGGAGCTGCCCCATGGAATGAGCCCGAGAAATCTGCGCCAATAAAGCACTACCACAGCGAGAATGGCCCCTAATTGGATGAAGATTTCGAACGAGGCCGCCTTTGGTCCTGAAAAATTGAGCAGTTCCCCTGCGACGATCAGGTGTCCGGTCGATGATACGGGCAAGAATTCTGTCGCTCCTTCGACGATTCCCAGGAGAACAGCAGTCCAAAGATCGCTCATAGCCTACCCTTTCCTCCCACCAGGGTCTGAACAAAAGATGAGAAGAACGAGCTCTTCCTCACTCCCTCGGACAAAAGGGGGAGGAAGAGCCCTCCCAAGTCGTGGGCCACCCCCGACATCACTGGCTCAATTAATACGCAGGTCGGACGCTATTTCACGCCGAGCAGCTCCACGTCAAAGATGAGTGTTGCGTTAGGAGGGATGACGTTTCCCGCTCCTCTCGACCCGTATCCCAGGGACGCCGGAATAGTCAGTTTCGCTCGGCTTCCCACTTTCATCAGTGCAAGCCCCTCGTCCCAGCCGCGAATGACTTGCCCTTTTCCAATGGTGAAGCTGAACGGTGTTCCTCGGTCACGGGAGCTATCGAATTTCTTCCCGTCCTCCAGGGTGCCCTCGTAGTGAACGATCACGGTCTGCCCCGGCTGGGGAGCCGGCCCCGTACCTTCCTGGATCATTTCCACCTTGAGTCCGGATGGGGTAGTGATGACATTTCCCGCTTCGCTCAATACTGTTACGCACAGTCCGAGCAGGGCAACCAGACCGACTATTGCCAGCAGCTTGTTTTCCAATGACAGTCTCCTTTCCCGGCAAAGCTGTGCCCTTGTATCAGGCTCGCGCTTCCTTGTCCAGGCACGAGGGGATTCGCCGTTGTTTTTTCCGCGGTCCGACCAATCTCCCGAGTCACTCCCTCCCTCCTTTTCTCAGCCAAGAACGTGGTATAAGGTATTCGTTGAACGCACGCCGCAGCTTGCGGTCAAGACCATGAACGAGCGGGAAGTGCCGCACCGCACGGAGAGGATATCCTTGTCATGGCAAAAGTGGAACCAGAGGCTCAGCCTTTCTTGATCCTTGCATCTTCATCTCCCCGGCGAAAAGATCTGCTCGCCCGTCTTGGGATACAATTCCGGATCGTTCCAGCGGAAGTGGAAGAGGAGAGTCTGAACGGCGAATTGCCTCACGAGCAGGTTAGTCGGCTTGCCCACGCCAAAGCAAAAGAGATTTCGGATAGATTTCCCGACGCCTGGGTTCTGGGGGCGGATACCATCGTGGTCGTAGACGGTAGAGTGCTCGGAAAGCCCAGGGACCGAGAAGAGGCCAGGTCCATGCTCGATACGCTAGCAGGACGGACCCATGAGGTATATACAGGCTACGCACTGATGAACGCGGCCGCGGGTGTGAGTCTCGTGCGCTGGGTAAGATCTCTCGTGACCATCCGCTCCCTGTCGCCGGACGAAATCGAAGGATACGTGGACACCGGCGAGCCCATGGACAAGGCAGGGTCCTACGCGGTTCAGGGAATCGGCTCAGGAATAGTGGAAAGCATAGGAGGGTCGTACACGAATGTCGTGGGGCTCCCCCTGTGCGAGGTTGCCAGGGATCTGCAACAATTAGGGATTTTCGACTTCCTCAAACCGAGGACCGCCCAATGATTGCGAACAACCTGGCGCGTATCAACCGGCGCATCGCCGACGCGGCCAATCGCGTCGGTCGATCCGAATCAGAGGTGCGTATTGTTGCAGCGGCCAAATCCCAGGGGATGGCCAAAATAGAGCAAGCCATCGCCGCGGGCATCCGCATCATCGGCCACAATTACCTTCAGGAAGCCGAACGGGAAACTCCCGCTCGCATGCCTGAAGGGGTACAACTCCACATGATCGGCCATCTGCAGAAGAACAAGGCCGGCAAGGCCGCCGAGCTGTTCGACGTGATCGAAACCGTTGACGATCTACGACTGGCGGAGGCGCTGAGCCGAAGAGCTCATGCCTTGGGCAAGGGACTGGGCGTGCTCATCCAGGTGAATCTTTCCGGAGAAACTCAGAAATCGGGAATCTCGGAAGAAGAGGTAAGCGCACTGGCACAGGCCATACGCGGCCTGCCCGGTTTGTCTCTGTTGGGGCTGATGACCATGCCCCCGTTTTTTGATGACCCTGACCGCGTCCGGCCGTACTTCGCCCACCTGCGGAGACTTCGGGACGAGCTCATCGATTCAGGGGTCCTATCACCCGGGATGAAGGAGCTTTCAATGGGAATGACCGGTGATTATGAGGTCGCGGTGGAAGAAGGCGCCACACTGGTACGAATCGGCACCGCGCTGTTCGGTTCACGACCGTGACAGCAGTCCCCGCAATTGACGGGCCGGATCGGGCCGGTTATTCAGAGGCCTTCGAATCTTTTGCCAGGACAGTTATGTGTTCGTCCTTGTGCTCCTTGATCGTGCCAGTCAAGTGGTGACTGTGTCGAGCCAGGAGCCAGAGCTCCGGGATTATCTCTGCAATCAATTCACCATCATCAAAAACCCTCACGACAGAGCTTTCGGACACAACAACGGCCACCGCGTCAGTGGTCCTGGTAATGGAAGCTGCAGCCACGTGACGGCTTCCCAGCCCCAGTGGGATAGTGATCCCTTTTGAGGAGGCATCTATGTACCGGCAGGCGGAGACCGCAACCCCGTCATCAGAGATGACGAAAGCACCGTCCAGTTGAGCGAGCTCCTTGAGGGTCTCCCTCGCATCCGGGTTGTCGACGCGCTTGAGATGATCCGGATGTCCGTACAACGGATCGAGAATGAGGGCGTGGGAATTCTTGAGAACTTCAGGCGTATCGGCCACCACGAACATGGTACCCACCTTCCTGCCTTCGCGTCCTTCCCGGGCTATCTCGACCGCAAGTACGATAACTTGTTCCAACGTCTCTGTGTTGACCCCCCGCTCCTTGCAGCACACATCTGCCAGCACGTTCGTGTGATCGTACTTCATTGCTCTCCCCGTCCTGCCGGAAGACGTGGCAGTGCCCTGGAGACCACCGGGCTCCCCTGCGATCCGGCCCATTAATCAATCCCTCACAAGCGCATCAGTGCTCGGCTTCCCTCATCGAGCACAAGGTCGGTCACGCACTTGGTGCATCGCATTGCATGTTTGGTTATAGGTGATGATCGTAGGTAAAGGCAACCCTTCCACCGTCTTCTCCTGGCCATCCGGGGGAGCCAAGGAGTCTTCGGATTTTCCGAGGCGAAGACCCAACCTCTTGAGAAAGGAGTTACCATGACCGCTACCTCGTACATCAAGAACATAGTTGCCGCTCAGCCGATCGTCCTGAACGACCTGGTGGACTATCAAGAAGGAAGGGTGGTGAGCCGAACCCTTGCCCAGACACCTTCCCTGAGCCTGACAATCTTCGCGTTCGATCGTGAGGAAGGACTCAGCTCTCACACCGCTGCCGGCGACGCGTTTGTTCAGGTGCTCGACGGAGAGGCTCGAGTCACCGTGGGGGACAAAGAAGTAACGGTGAAACAGGGAGAAGTGGTCGTCATGCCGGCGGGAATACCGCATGCGTTGCACGCGTCCGAGCGCTTCAAGATGCTCCTGGTCGTGGTGAAGGGGTAGACTCGCAGGGATCGCGCGGCTCCATGTGGCTGCTCGGCCATGGCAATGGCCGTCCCCCCGCGAGAACGACGGCCAGCCGCCCCTGCAGTTCGTAAAGTACCTCACAATCAACTGTAGCGCGGCCTACCGCGGTCCGGCGAGGGAGAACTTTTTTTCTTGCCATACGATTTCATTGTGCTATGAGAGGGGTACATCTTATCACCATACCGCATATGCGTACCGAGGGAAGCCTGGCGGCTTCAGATGTCCTGTCGTCGGGCTTTTCGTTTGTACGGTGCCGATATTCTGGCGAAATACTTCATCGTCTGCAAGCTTCTTCATTTAATACTTGAAATGGCTTAACGCTTTTGATATGATTAGCCAGTCAACTATTTTATTTTGCACATCAATCAACCAAGAAGAGAGGTCCAGTCATGCGTAGGGCTCTGGTTGCAGTCGTTGTTGGGTTACTCGTTTCGAGCGTGTCGGGAGGTTCTGTCCTTGCCTGGAACTGTTATCCCCCCGCTCCGCCCCAGTGCGCTCCGCCCTGTCCGCCGCCATGTACGCTCATTACCAAGATGGTCCCCTGCACGAGGACTGAAATGGTGGCGTGTGTTCAGCCGGTGGTGCAGTGCGTCAACGTTCCCAAGATCGCATATCGGCCTCAAAAGTTCCTTCTGAAGGGCACTCCGGTAGGCCAGCCGTGTGGTCTGGATCCGTGCACGAAGTGCTGCCCGCAGCCGTTCTGTGAGGTCGTCGAGCAACCGGTGCCGTACGTATATTACGAACAGAAGAAAATTCGGTCGTACACAGTGTCCTATAAGCCTGTCTGCAGGCCAGTCATGCTCCCGCAGACCTACCTGGTTCAGGCTTATCCTGTGTGCCGTTGAGCGGGGCTGCCGTGCAGACCAGGGGATGCTCGTAGCGGCGTTTCCCGAAGAATACGCCGCGATTTATCAACCATACCCAATGCGTATGTGTCACTGGTCCGTTTTCGAATGGACGGATTGACCGTTGGCGTGCCTTTCGGGCACGCCATTTTGTTTTTCATCTGCGGACCCCTCCTCCCGGGCCATTGACACCGCGCCGAGAGATTGACACAACCTGTGGTCTATTGGATACTGGCACGCGCTCTGATAGCTCGCAGGAGAAGGCGATGAAGACAATCCTCGTAACGGGCGGAGCGGGGTTCATTGGCAGCCATCTGGTCGAAGCGCTGCTGACCGCTGGCAACTCCGTCATCTGCCTGGATAACCTGTATACGGGCTCCAAGAAAAACATTTTGCCATTCTTGGACAATCCCTATTTCGAGTTCGTACGACATGACGTGGTCGTGCCCATCCTGCTCGAGGTGGATCAGATCTACCATTTGGCTTGTCCCGCCTCGCCGGTGCACTACCAGGACAATCCGATCAAGACTCTCAAGACGTCGGTCCTGGGAACGCTCAACATGTTGGGCCTTGCCAAGAGAGTCGATGCAAGAATTCTGCTGGCTTCCACATCCGAAGTGTACGGCGACCCGGAGATACATCCCCAGAAGGAAACGTACTTCGGAAATGTCAATCCGGTGGGGCCCCGCGCATGCTACGATGAAGGCAAACGAGCTGCGGAAACCCTCATGGTCGGTTACAAGCAGTACAACAACGTCAATATCACCATAGCGCGCATCTTTAATACCTACGGTCCCCGAATGCTGCCCAACGACGGGCGAGTAGTCAGCAATTTCATCTGCCAGGCGATCCGTGGAGATGAAATAACTGTGTTTGGTGACGGAAGCCAGACTCGATCCTTTTGCTACGTCTCGGACATGGTCGACGGTCTGATAAAGCTCATGGACAGCTCTGACATGGGACCCGTTAATCTGGGAAACCCGGAAGAGATAACCGTGCTCGAGCTTGCAGACAGAGTGCTCGCCAAGATTTCGGGTACTGGCTCTCGGTGTGTATTCAAGCCGCTGCCTACGGATGATCCCGTTCGCCGCAGACCCGATATTACGCTCGCCATCGAACGGCTCGGGTGGAAGCCGTCGGTTCCGCTCGACACCGGTCTC
>Ga0067045_1027799_pt1 | contig 59743 bp, 64 predicted proteins | sample TerdegcTABiofilm_FD_59184 | JGI IMG/M metagenome (GOLD analysis project Ga0067045, IMG submission 59184) | Combined Assembly of (Gp0054472, Gp0054536) Wastewater bioreactor microbial communities from Singapore -Terephthalate degrading...
CCGGCTTGGCCGTGGCCGTCACGCCCGCCGGTACCGCCTGCATGAAGGTCGTTGCACCGGTCGAGCTGGAAGGGTGCCAGACGAAGCGCGTGAACTTCAGCTGGTCTGAGTGACCTGCTCGCCAAGCGGGTCGGACGCAGCTGACCGTACGCGTCCGCCTACTCGTACTCTCTCCAGGTCTTGCCGCACTTGGTACACCTATAAAACCGGGTCGAAGGCTCGTCGGCCCCTCTGGTCTGCATCATCCAATAGAACGCCTGAGTATTGCCGCAGCTGGCGCACTCCGTCTTCGTGGTGGGGAGCGTCTCATCCCCCCGGTGGTCATCCTTCACTATCACCGTCTCCTTGCGATCTAGGCTGACCGTTACCTTCTGGTCCTCGGACTTGCCTGCGGCCTTCTTGTAGCCGCACTTCCTGCATGAGAGCACCTTCTTCTTGTGGTCCATCAGCAGGATGCAGTTGCACGTCGGGCAGAACTCCAAGCTTTCACCCTCTATGTGTGCGCCCTATCGAAATCACTAGAGGCAATCATCCCCGGTCCTTAATATAACTGATGCTCGGCGCCGCTTCAGACTGCTGGCGGCGCGGGGCGCCTTCCGGGGCCGCGGCTGATTAAAAGAAGCAGTAATGGTGGGCCCGGAGGGATTTGAACCCTCGACCACTCGATTATCAGTCGAGTGCTCATACCAAGCTGAGCTACGAGCCCCCACCACCTCAAGCAAACAATACAGATTTATCCTTTTTGCAAAGCCGTTTTCCCGGCGCCACCATACGGTCTCGTATCCCCCACGGCATCGACGGAATAATGCCCTTAAGAAGGTTTAAATTTGGGCGTGGCGAACCTTCCCTGTGTAGGGCCGATAGATCAGTCGCAGATCGCCCGCCTCGCACGCGGGAGGCCGCGGGTTCAAGTCCCGCTCGGTCCACCACTTCCTTCCTAGCCCCTGCAATCCGCGGTGGCGCCTAGTCATTTTTCTGCCTGTCCTGTTGCAGGCCTTGCACCTGTATACGTCACGGCCAGAAAAAAAGTGGATAGCCCCCTCACTTTACTTCGATCTTCACACTCCTCAGTGGGGCCTTCAGGGGGACGTCCACGGTAAGGATCCCGTTCTCGTACCTCGCATCGGCCTTCTCAGGGGCTATCTCGTGAGCCAGGAAGTAGCAGGCAGAGTACTCTAGGTCCCCCCGGTCCCCGAAGACGCAGAGCGATGAATCTGTCCCCTCAAGAACTATGTCCTCCTTGTTGACGCCCGGGAGCTCGATCTCGACGGTATACTTCTCCTCATCGTGGTAGGCGCAGAACTCGGGGGCGACCCTGATCTTCCCGCCCGCCTCGCCTTCCTCTGGTGTCTCTCCCTCTTCTTCCTCTTCCTCTTCCTCCTCGAGCTCTAGCTCTTCTTCCTCTTCCTCGCCCTCACCCTCGTCCTCTTCCTCCCTGTCCACGCCCTCAAACTCTTCCTCGTTCTCAGCCACTTCGAGAGCCTCCGATCTCCTCTTTATAGTCGATTATTAAAATCTTATTATTTTATTTTTTAACAAATAACGCCATATAAAAACAAATAATGTTAACCAAAGAGATAGCTACCACTAAGAGTGCTGAGGCCTTCAGCGGTGCCAGACTCGATTATTGAAGGGGGCAGGCGCCGCCCTGTTCCGCCCTAACCCCCCTTCCCCCCAGCTTCAGGACCGACCGCCTGGACGCGCAGAAGTAAAAACATTTAAAATCATGTTGGTATGCTTTTCAGTCTGCCGAATGGAAGGCGTTCAAGATGAAAACCGACTCTGAGGAGCAGATGTGCCGGGACGGGCTGAGGGCGGCGAAGCTTGTCGTCGTCAAGGTCGGCTCGTCTTCGCTCTCGGACAAGCTCGGGAACATTGACTTTAACAAGATCAAGCTCCTCTGCGAGGAGCTCTCGCGCCTTAAGAAGCAGGGCACCGGCGTCATCCTCGTCTCTTCTGGTGCAATAAGGTCGGGCAGGGCCGTCGTGAGCAACTTTATGAAGAACGGGGAGATCCCCCGGCTGCAGGCCTTCGCCGCGATCGGGCAGGTCCTCCTGATGGAGGCATACCGGGATGCCATGGCCCTCAAAGGCTTCAACGTTGCCCAGATCCTCCTCACGTGGGACGACTTTAGGAACAGGAGCCGGCTGAAGAACCTCCTCAACACGTTGAACACCCTCCTCTCTTTCGGCATCGTCCCCATCATAAACGAGAACGACACCATCTCGACAGATGAGATCAAGTTCGGGGACAACGACACCCTCTCCGCCCTCGTAACTGTGAACATGGGCGCCGACCTGCTCGTCATCCTCTCCGATGTCGACGGGCTCTACACCGGCGATCCTGGATCGCCCGGGACCCGCCTCATCTCGTTCGTCGAGTCGATCACCCCCGAGATCGAGCGTCTAGCCTCAGACAAGTTCGGGGGCTTTGGAGGGATGGCGACCAAGCTCAAGGCTGCCAGAATGGTAAACGATGCGGGCATCCCTATGGTGATCGCCAACGGCGCCAACTTTGGCATCTTGGAGGAGATACTGGCGGGCAAGAGGGTGGGGACCATATTCAGGCCCAGGGAGGCGAGGTAAACGATGCCCAGATCCGTATACAGTATGGTTCAAGAGGCGAGGGGCGCCAGCCTCCGGTTGGCGCAGGTTCCCCGCGAGGTAAAGGACAGGGCGTTGAGGGCGGCCGCAGAGGCGATCCTCCTCAGGCAGGACGAGCTCCTGGAGGCAAACAGGAGGGATCTGGAGACGGCGAAGGAGCTCCTGGCGCAGGGGAGGCTCTCAAAGCCCCTAGTCGACCGCCTCAAGCTAGACGCAACGAAGATAGATGAGATCGCGACGATGATCGAGAGCGTCGCTGGTCTGGATGACCCGGTCGGCAGGACGCTCTACGCCGTCGAGATGGACAGGGGCCTTGAGCTGTACAAGGTGACCGTCCCCTTTGGGGTGATCGCGGCGATCTTCGAGAGCAGGCCCGACGCCCTCCCGCAGATAGCCTCGCTCTGCATCAAATCCGGCAACTCTGTCATCCTCAAGGGGGGGAGCGAGGCGGCCGAGTCGAACCGTGCGCTTCACCGGGTCATGAAGGAGGCCTTCGAGATGATCCTCCCGCACGGCTGCATGCAGATCATAGAGGGGAGGGAGGCGGTCGGGGATCTCCTGACCATGGACGGCGTGATCGACCTTATCATCCCGCGCGGCAGCAACGAGTTCGTCAGGCACATACAGGAGAGCACCCGCATCCCAGTCCTCGGACACTCCGCCGGGATATGCCATATATACGTCGACAGGAGTGCCGACCTGGCGATGGCCCTTGAGGTCTGCCACGATGGGAGGGTGCAGTATCCTGCCGCCTGCAACTCGATGAAAGTCATGCTCGTCGACCGGCCCATCGCCGCCGAGTTCCTGCCTAAAGTAGGCGCGCGGCTGATCGCCAGCGGCGTCCGGCTAAAGGGCTGCCCCGACGCCCTCGGGATACTCAAGTCCGCAGGCTTGGAGGCAGAGCCTGCCGCCGAGAGCGACTGGTCCACGGAGTATCTCGATCTGACCCTGCCGGTGAAGGTGGTCGACGGCGCCGACGGGGCGGTCGCCCATATAAACCGGTACGGCTCCAAGCACACCGATTCGATCCTGGCCGAGGACAGGGCCGCCGCGAGGACGTTCCTCGCCATGGTGGACTCGTCGACCGTCATCCACAACGCCTCGACCCGCTTCAGCGATGGCTACCGGTACGGGCTGGGCGCAGAGGTCGGAATAAGCACCGGGAAGATCCATGCCAGGGGGCCTGTTGGCCTGGAAGGGCTAGTCACCACAAAGTATGTGCTGATGGGGTCCGGACAAAAAGTCTCTGACTATGTAGGGAAGGGGGCAAGGCGCTTCATCCACAGGCCTTTGCCCCCGGGCCGCGGATGGTGGTCGCAATGAGGGCGGGCATCAAGAGTTTCGGTGTCATCGGCTTCGGTAACATGGGCGGCGCGCTCGTAGGCGGCGCCGTGAGATCCGGGCTGCTCAGCCCCCCTGAGGTGACCGTCTTCGACTTGGATCCCTCCCGGATGGAGATGGCGCGGAAGGCCGGGCTGGCCACCGCTGGCTCGCTCGAAAGGGCCGCCTCGTCCGACGCCCTCCTCCTGGCGGTGAAGCCGAAGGACATGCCCGCACTGCTGGACTCGCTGAGGCTGGTATCGCCCCCCGGGAAGCAGCTCATAATATCGATAGCCGCCGGCGTCACGATCGGGACGATCGAGGCACGGCTCGGCGAGGGGTCCAGGGTAGTAAGGATCATGCCGAATATAGCCGCCTCGGTCAACGAAGCGGCCTCGGTATTCGTGGCAAACCGGTCTGCCACCGCGGCCGACATCGGATTCGTCGACTCACTCCTCAGGGGCGTGGGTGCAGCCTTCAGGATAGAAGACGAGGCCGTCCTCGACGTCGTCACCGGCATAAGCGGCAGCGGCCCCGCCTACTTCTTCCTTCTCTCCAAGGCCCTCGAGGAGGTAGGCCGCGGCTTCGGCCTCTCTCCCGAGCTCGCCCGGGCGCTGGTGGCGCAGACCTGTAAGGGCGCCGGATCCATGGCGCTCCAGTCTGGCGAGAGCTTCGACCGGCTGATAGGCGCCGTGGCCTCTCCCGGGGGTACGACCGAGGAGGCCCTCAAAGTCATGGACTCGAAAGGCTTCTCACAGACAGTCGCAGAGGCCGTCTCCGCGGCGATAGAAAAGTCTAGGAAGATGAGGACGGCTCAGTCCTGAGCCGCGAACCTCAGCACAGCGACTATGCCCCCAAACGAGTTGAGGAGCATCTTGCCCTCGTCGGTCTCGGTCGAGACCACCTCAACGCTGGCGTTGGTCGCCTCTGCCAGCGCCGCGAGCTCCTCTATTATGTTCCTACTGTCGACGATCTCGGTCTGGCCGCCGCACTTCTCGCAGAGCTCCTTCGTCCTGCCCTGGATCTCGTCCTTCCTGAAGGTCGCCTCCCTCGCCCCGCCGCAGAGCTGGCACCTGTACCTGACCCTGTACATCTCCACGCCGGTCGAGAGCAGGAGCATCTTAACTATCCCCCTCCCGAGCTTCTCCCTCACGTCCCTCTCGCCGTACGCCACCTGGTTGGGGCTCTTGGCGAGGAGGAGGAGAAAGTTCTGGATCATCCTCTTCTCTTTCGTGTACTCGACGTTCTTGAGGATCTCCTGCGCCTTGTCGACGAGCTCGTAGACGCCGGGCTCCTCCGTGTATCCAAGGTCCTCGACCCCCAGGACCTTCTTCTGGAGCTGGTAGTGGAGGTACTTGCCCTGCTCAAAGTCGTTCTTCGTAGGTCCCGGGCCACCTATAATGATCCCCCTGAGGTTCGGAATCGGCAGGAAGATCTTCTCCGCATGCTCGGCCACCCTCTTGTTGAACTCGTGGGCCATCTCCTCTATGATGCGCTGGAACCTCCTGGCAGACTGGCCGCCCGCGTCGTGCTTGCTGGGGACCCCCGAGGTCAGCGTCTCGACTATCTCGATCCTCCTCCCCTTCAGGAGGGCGAAGGTGGCGTCGCTCCTGTCCATGACTAGGAGCCCGTATACCTCCTTCTCCGTCAGCATCTCCTTTATGGGGTCGAGGAAGAACCTCGCGTCGCATCTGTAGAGGTAGATGTTTATGGGCTCGGGCGGCTCGATGGCATACGTTTCCATCTTCTCGTTGCCTGCCCCCCCTCGCGGTATGGCCCCCCCGAAGATAACAAGGCCGTTCTCCGGGGGCGCCCTGAAGAGCTTGAGCTTCTGCATGATGCTCTCTATGGCGTCCTGAACATTCTTCCTCGTCGACTTGGACTTGATGTTGGCGGAGGTTCCGAGTTCCTCCCTGAGCTTGTACATGGCGTCCGAGATCTGCCTCCCCGGCGGGATGTACAGCGATATGAGTTCGGTGGCCTTCCCCTCCTTCGATTCGAGATCCTCCACTAGCTTCTTCAGCCTGTACATCTCGAGCGAGCTTCTCTTGACCTCGGACTCTGCCATTGCTACAACTCCGGGCTATGGAAAAACATTCAACCTTTATATAACTTCTTTTATTAAGTTTGTCCGGTGGACTCGTTGAACATTACGATAAAGATGAGCGGGCATGTCCTCTTCCCCTCGCTGGGAGCGCCCCCCGACCTTGGCGCATACGCCAGCGCTGTCCGCGATGTCAGGGAGCTGGGCAACAGGCCGTTCGTGGTCGTGGGCGGCGGGGAGCCGGCGAGGTTCTACATAAAGACCGCGAGGCGCTACGGCGCGGACGAGTCAACCTGCGACCAGGTGGGGATAACCGTGGCCAACCTCAACGCGGCGATCTTTGCGGAGGCGCTCGGGGAGGACGCCTGTCCGTTCGTGCCGAGGGACTTTGACGAACTTGGCAGGGCGCTCGCTACAGGGAAGATCGTCGTCATGGGCGGCCTCCAGCCGGGGCAGTCCACCAACGCAGTCGCATGCGTCCTCGCAGAGCGCTCCCGGTCGGAGCTCCTGATCAACACCACCACCGTCGACGGGATATACTCCAGCGATCCCAAGGCGGATCCCTCGGCGAGAAGGTTCGAGAGCATAAGCGCCGCCGACGTTGCGAGGGTTCTTGAGCATCTGGGTAGCAGGGCCGGCGAGTATGACCTCTTAGATCCGGTCGCGCTGAAGCTCATCCAGCGGTCCAAGATAACGACAAGGATAATAGACGGCAGGGAGCCTACCAATATAGTCCGCGCCGCGAGGGGCGAGGCAGTAGGGACAGCAATAATCCCATAGTATCCGTAAGTGGTGTCCAATATGTCCAAGTGGAAAGACGAGAAATGGGGACCTCACAAGCACTGCAAGATCTGCGGCAACGCCATGCCCGAAGACGCGACCATCTGCTCCAGCGAATGTGAGGAGAGGTACCAAGCAGAGGAGAAGCGCTACAAGAGACAGCAGAAGATAAGCTATGCAGTAATCGGCGTCTCGGGTGCGATGATCCTGATCTTCTTCCTCGTGTCCTACCTGTCCTAAAGTTAATTAATCTGCGGGGCGTTCTTCACATGAGCGGGGATCCCCAAGCCAGGTTAAAGGGGAAGGACTCAAGATCGTAAGATGGGTTATCCTTTGGCGAAGGCCTTCGAGGGTTCGAATCCCTCTCCCCGCACCAACCCTGTCTGCCGGTACGCGCCTCGCACGGCGACGCTAGAGATCCGCCAACCGCTGAACGGCCTGCAGTCTGCTGCCGATTGACCGGCGGACCACGAAAAAGAGGGACACGGGAAGTAGGAGCAGACAGCCGCCTGCCCATCCTCCTCCCGTTCCTCGGCTTGTTATGTCACACTGCAGTGCCTTGCCTTGCTTATCCTGTCTTCTACCTCTTCATGCCGCCGATGAACTCATCGACCATTATCGCGGGCATCGACAGGAGCTTCACGGTGCCCCTTGAGCCGAACTCGGCAGAGATCCTGTAAACAACCTCATTGTTTGGGGCATCGATGATGTTCACAAAGTCGTATGGTCCGAGGGTAGCGAACTGGTAGAGGACCTTCGCGCCCAGAGCCTCGATCTCCCCGTTGACTTCCTTGATGCGGTCAGGCCGCTCCTTGATCGTCTTCCTTCCCTCTGCGGTCAGAGTAGAAAGTAGAACATAGTAAGGCATGCATATCCCCTTGTTACACTCGCTTCGGACACTATTTAGGATTGCCCCAAGCGTTCAGAGCGCATAAGCCTCGACCAGGTCGCGGGCCGTGATTATCCCTATAAGCCTCTCGCCGTCGAAGACAGGCAGCCGCCTTATGTGCCTCGCAGCCATCATCGAAGCCGCCTTGTGGATCGTATAGCCCAGGTCTATCCCTATGAGCGGTCGCGAGGTGTACTTGCCGACCTCGTCATCCAGGCTCCCCCTGCCGTATATAACCTTGCTCAGCAGGTCCCTCTCTGTGAAGATCCCCCACGGCTTCTTCCCCTTATACACTATAACCGACCCTATCCTCTCCCTGCCCATCGTCCTCGCGACTGCCAGGACCTTATCCTCTGGCGTAGCGCCGACTACCGTCTTGGTCATGAAGCGGCCGACAGGCATCACAGTCTCCGGCGCGTCTGGGAGCGATCGTATAAGGTCAGCAGCCGTCACGATCCCCGCGAGCCCCCTATCGTCCATGACGGTCAGCCTCCCCTTCTCCTTTATCATCTTCCTAGCGGCTTCCCGTATCGTGGCGTCCGGCCTTATCGTGACCAGCCGGGGAGACATGACGTCGGCCACCATCACCTTATCCGGCTCCTTCCCGGCAGCTATGACACGGGTCAGGAGGTCCCTCTCGGTGACTATGCCCGCTGGCCCCTCGGCACCTTTCACCAGAAGACTCCCGATGTGATGCTCCCCCATCAGCCTTGCCGCATCCATCATGTTCGCATCGCGCTCGATCATGAAGACGTTCCTGGTCATGATATCCGAGACAGGCCTGTACCTCTTCCACTCCTTATAGGCTACATCGATGACGCTTGGGAATTCCTCCCTCAGGGTCCTCGATCTGCCCACCCCCATGTTTCATTTCAGGGAGGTTGGATATAAGACGAACCGGTTAACAATTTATGGAAGTGCAAGCCGGGCAGATCCCGCACGCTGGGTAAAATCGCCCGCTGGCTGGAGATCACCGCGACTGGCTTTCAGGCAGCTCGAGCGGCTGAGCTCCGCCTCGTTCGTCCAGCGGCAGTCGGCAGCACAGTCACTATTACCAAGTATAGAAAGATGGCGAGTAAAATCAACCGATTTTCATGAGAGCCGAACCATTCCTTTTTTATGACCGACGTCTGCGCTAAATATGATGTTTTGATAAACCATAAAACGATGTATGTTAGGCCATTAATGGGTTAATGTCTCTTTAAGATTAGATATACTAACAGAGCTGCAGAGAATCCTAACATCAACATTGTCAATGGAACTATAATGTAAGCATTATCCTGAGAGATATGAGTTATACTGAAATTCATCCCACTATTGCCCGGGATTGTTTGATTTGAAGTTTGCTCGTTTAGCGTGGTTGTAAGCAAGTGTGGTAAATAAACGATGAAGAACGCTAACAATATAGCTAAAGCAATGGGTAGCGCTTTCATACGTTAGTCACCTCCCTTCCTGGTCTACTGTTGTATTTAAGTTCATATTTTAGAACGGTCTTTTGGCCCATGTATTGATAGTTTCATACCACATGAGCACACAAATACTGAAACCAAAGAGCAGAGATGCTATATACTCTACCAATGCGATTGGTCTAAACGGATAAATTATGATATACGTTAACAGCATTGTCGTATAGAAAACTGAATATAACATATATTTAGGAAATAACATACCGAATAAATTGACGAAATCAGATAATACTTCAGTAGACCTCTCTTTTTTTACTTTGTAGTTGCCAGAAAAATCCTTTTCGACAAGATCCATGTTGAGTAATTGTTCTAGATGATATGTTGCAAGGTTAGGACTGCTCAATCCCAACTCCCTTTGCATAGTTCGTGGTCCGGATCCATCTTCTCCCTTTTTCAGTAGAGCTATATAAACCCGCAAACCAGTTCCCTTAAGTTCTGGTCGGGCGCCTTTTTTTTTCACGGCGACCACTCTCTTAATCATCCAATTAAAACGTTTTTAGATATAAAAATATACAAATACTGCAGATGGATCAGATAATTAGTGCGACAAGTTGGCGCTGTTCAACTAAATTGTACATCTTGCTAGGTTAAAAGTCCGAATTCTCTGAATCTTCTCAGTAACTCTTGGAGTGAAAGCTTTGAGAAAAATACTAGGTTTTACAACTCTTGTTGCCTTGATTATTTTCTCTCTAGTGCTTTTTGTGGAATCTTCAACCATCTCAGACACCGATGCAGCTGCGGACGTATCTTCAGATGGAGGCCCATCCAGTACGTCATTTCATGGCATACCCTTCCTCACTTCTATGGAAATAACTGACCCTCAGATCGCTCCTAAATATGGCATTAATGGCTACCTTCATATATCCAACTCACCTGAGACACCTTCTGAGCTTACCTTGGGAGAATACGAACAATGCTTGGTATTCCTACTTCGCTTCGTATCCTTCTCTCCCGAGGTTACTGAAACACAAGTGACCCTAGACCCTAGCGGGCCAGGACTCTCAATCGAACAGGTTTGCAAAACGGGCACTTTCAAGGTAAATGACCTAATCAGTTATAACGTAAGCAAAACAATCACAATAAAAGCTGGAGAAACAATACCTGTCGCCTTAATACTTCACAAACCTCCCGCCAATTTCGCAGGTTGGGTATCCTTCCCAGCAGGGCCTGTGGGAATAAGCGCAAACGTTCCAATAATCGACGATACAGAGGTTACGGTTTATGGCTAAAGCTTTAATAATGATAATGCTGGCCACCTCATTTTTCTTGTCTTCCATAGCACAAGTTACGGCAGATCAACCTTATGTGGGTGGATATCTAGATGGAACGGTCGTCAATGGCTCCCGCGTAATAGCAGATGTTTATTTTAGAGACACTGATTACAGTTCTATTCCTAGCTCCAAATGGCTTGGGACAGTCATAAGTGTAGCAGGAGCACTAAATAATAATCCGATAACCAACCCCTCAGGCGTAGTATATCAAAATGGGCTTTTGTTACTTAGCAACGGTTCAGTAAGATGGGCGCCCCAAGCTTGGCTGATAGGATACCCGCTCTGTTACTATGAAAAATCCGTAGGTAATTGCTATTATGTGGCGTACTATGAACGTATAGATATCTCTTCACCATCCGTAACTTACAAAATCTTCGCTTATCCATCTGGACAATCGCATGATAACGACAATCCTGCAATCTACACCTGGCTCAATCAAACATATGCTGGAGACACTACGTTTCTAATTGGAAAACAGTTGCATGATGGTGTATATTACAAACATTTCCAATTCGGAGTAGAAAGCAACCAAAGGATTACCGAGACTCAATGGTCTGTAGGAAATAATATGGTAGCTTATTATAACGGAACTGCATGGTATTATTACTCAGGTAAAACTGCAACCTACGGCAATAATGCTATTACATGGGCATCTGGAAGCGCTTGGGGCATTGGTGGCGAAGCTTATGCCGGAGTAGACGCTGTGGAGACTGATGCTCAGTATGTTCGTTGGAATTATACCGGAACCTCTGTTTCCAATGATGTATCGCTTTGGACGCAAAGTGGAATTTCGTATGATTGGGTCTCCAAACCTTACCAATAGCCTCTTTTTTATTAAAATACGCGAGAATACCGCGCCCGTAAGGGCGCGGATGAATCGCAGTCGTTTTTTACACGCTTCTACCTTCTACGATATCCCCCCTCCCAGACGGTAGGTAGCTCTACCGCCCAAGAGGTGAGCACAGGTGAAAATATGGCATTGGAACCATCCAGCCACGGCTACGGCCAGTGTACATACCATATCGTGCTGGTGCCCAGGTACAGGCACAGCATATTCTTCGTCAAGCTACAAAAGCGCTGTGAAGCTGCTCATGGATACCGCGAGCAGGATAGGTCGCATATGCGGGCTGCAGGTAGCTTCCGGCCGCGTCCACCTCTTCGTCGGGCTGCGTCCAACCTACTCCGTCTCGGAGGCGATACGGCTGCTCAAGCGAAGTGCAACTCGGCGAGGGCGCTCTTCTCAGAGTATCCGGGGCTGAGGGCAAGGTTCTAGTCAGAGCGCCTCTGATCCGACGGCAAGTTCTACCGCTCGATAGGGCAGGTAGCAGGTGACCGCCGAGACTATCCAGCACTACATCGCCAGGTCGAGGCACCGTTAGCCGTGGATACCCCACCCTCACGGGCGGGGACATTCATTTTTTATATTCTAAACAAAAATAACCTTCTTAACGACCTGGATCCCACGATAAAGTGACTAATCAGGAATACTATAGCGGTTGTGCCTTTGTATTTCTATGCGCCATCTTTAGTATCATTACCGCCCTGCTCTTTCATAAGCAATGTCCATAGGCAAAAATTAATTAACCATCTCCGTCGGTATAGCTACCACAAGCCTCAGTGGCTCAGCCTGGTAGAGCACCGCCTTGGTAAGCTCTGCCCAGAGAGGCGGTGGTCGCGGGTTCAAACCCCGCCTGAGGCTCCACCTTCTAAAAAACTTTATAATGCCGGTGTTACTCTTCAGTTCACAACTGGACGGGGCTGTGGTCTAGCTAGGGATGACGGCAGGATGGCTGGATTACCTCCATCCCGCCAAGGGCTCCAGAGGTCTGGCAAAAAACTGTTGACCCCAGAGGGATGATATTCTTCTGGAGCTGCTAGAGCGGGGTTACCCGCATATCGGGGGTTCAAGTCCCCCCAGCCCCACTACCTTCCGGATTATCACCTCGAAGGGCTCTCACCAAAGTCTTTGAAGTAGTCAGACATCACCCTCGAGATGTACTTCGAGAGTTGCCTCGAAGAGGCCTTGTCAGTGGCCAGCTGGACTTCGTCCATTCGGAACTCTAGGTCGCAGCGCGGGCACCTGACCGCCTCGCAGCCGCTCACGGAGTACCTGCATCCCATGCAGGCGAACGCCCTCGAGTACATCAGGCTAAACTCAAAGCCGCACCGGGGGCATACGATCATCTTTCTGGTCTTCAGGAGATCCTCGCTGATGCCGGAGTGTCTCATGCAGGGCGTCAGGATCATGGCAGGTCACCTGCCCCTCCGTTCAGCCGCCCGCCCACCAAACCCGTATAAAAAAAGAGGGGGGCGTAAAGCCGTAACCACCGCCATAGCCGTAGTTATGGCCATGGTTATGACCGTCAGCCCCCTCAGCTCAATACCCCGAACTCTTTGTTGGCCCGCATGAATGCCATGACGTTTGCCGGCGGCGCAAGGGGCGGGCACTCGCATGCCAAGCCTGCTACGAAGCCCTTCTCGAAGTCCTTGTAAGCCAGGACGTGCCTCTTCGCCTCCTCATAGACCTGGTTCGGGGTTCCCCGCTGTATCAGGGCGGTATCGACGTTACCGAGGAGCGCGCACCTGTTGCCGAAGACCTCGGCGACCTTCGTGAGATCGGCCGGCTTGAGGCCGTCGTAGGCGACATGCATAAGCGACCCCGGCGGTGTCGGGACATCTTCGTGCAGCGGCCAGTCCTTCCCGTGATCTCCGCAGAGGTGATAGAACACCCCCTGTCCGGCGCCTGCCTTTATGGACTTCTCGACCATTTCCTTGCAGTACTTTATGTTGAACTCCCTGCAGTTCTGCGCGCTCATCGTCTGGCTGTTCGCCAGGAGCGAGGCTGTGAGGATGTACGCACTGCCGTAGCGATCGGAGACCATCTTGTTCTGGATGACGCTCTGTTCGACAATCTTCGCCAGCAGCTTGTGCATTACGTCCGGCGCCTTGAGGGTCCAGAGCAGGGCCTTCTCTGGGCTGACCAGGTATGCCGCCCTGACGAACATCTCATAGACGAACTGGTAGGGGTTGAACCCCTTCCCTAGAACCTTCTTGGCGGCCTCGAGCGCCTCCCAGTGACGCGTCATCGTCGGTCCTTTATTGAGTTCCTGTGTATCTTTGACCTCATACTTCTCGGCTTCCTCCGGCGTCTTGTACGGATACTCGATTATGGCCGGGGCTGACATACGGCCGGTCGGGAACCTGATCTTACCCCCGAAATCCTCATTCCAGTAGACTGCATACAGCCACATGAGCATGGGCAGGGTGTCATAGAAGTGGGCAGCGTTGAAGAGCAGCTCCACCCCAAGGGAAGGCTTGGTGTAAAAGTCATAAAGCGTCCGGTTGTGGATCAGGGCAGCATGCCCTATCACGATCGGATTGACGGCGACCCTCCCGGCCCTCTGGCCGGTGAAGATGTACGCTCCCTCTCCGAGCCCTTTCTCGAGCCACTTGTCGTCCCGTGGAGGTATGATGCCCACTCACTTCCCCTCCCTCTTCTGCCTTATCAGGTCGCCCACTATCTTTGCCCCTTTGCTGGCGTCGGCTCCCCACGCATCCGCCCCCACGCTCTCGGCGAACTCGGCGTTTGTGGCCGCCCCTCCTATGATCACCTTGACCTGCTTCCGCAGTCCGCTCTCGTTGAGCATCTTCATCAGATCCTCCACAGAATAGAGCGTGGTCGTCATAAGCGTCGAGGCGGCGATGACATCCGCTTGGCTCTCCTTCGTCGTCGTAATGAACCTGTCGAGCTGTACGTCGCGGCCCAGATCGATTACATTATATCCCGAAGCCTCGAGGAACATGCGGACTAGGTTCTTACCTATGTCATGCACATCGCCCTCCACCACTCCAACCACGACAGTCCCCGTGGCCTCAGCCTTGCTGGTGTCCAGGTGAGGTTTAAGCACCTCGATCGCGGCGTACATGGCGTCTGCCGAGAGCAGGATCTCGGGGACGAAGACCTCGCCCCTGTCGTACTTGGCGCTCACTATGTCCATGCCCTTCTTGCACCCCTCCATGATGGCCTCGTAGGCATCGATCCCCGACGCTACGGCATCCTTGGCGGCCTGCCTGCACCCGTCGCTGTCGCCGTGCTCCACCGTATCCGCGAGCCTCTTCAGGACGCCCTCTTTCTTCAAAACTTCCTGACTAGACGTCTTGCATTTCCCCCGTCTAATACTTGGGCACAGCGCCATAAATCCCTACCGTTACGGTGAACGGCTTGGGATGATGCCAAGCTGGCGGCTGGCCGTGCATCAACCCGCCACCCCGCACATCCCGGTCTGCCTGGTTCTGCCGTCCTCAGCGGCTCGTACTGCGCAAACCGGACATGGGAACCAACCCTGCGCCGCTTTCCTGCGCCCACCCGCCCTGACAAAGAGGTTATAAGTACAGCTGACCATAATTCATACGGTGATATGGATGCCCCTAGCCTTTGTCCTAGTTAATGTAGAGGCCGGGACTGATAAAGAGGTGCTGGACAACATCAAGCAGGTGCCCGAGGTAAAGGCGGCCTATATGGTCTATGGCGTCTACGACATCATAGTCATGCTCGAGTCCGACTCCCTTGAGAGGCTGCGCGAGATGGTCTCGAAGCGCATCCGCCAGCTGGACAAGGTGAGGTCTACCATGACGATGATCGTCATGGAGAGCTGAGGAGAGCCGAAAAGGATAAAAAGCAACGGCCGTCCTAATATCTCGGTACGCCGGCCAGAGTTGGTGGGAACCACCCGTTCCCATTCCGAACACGGCAGTTAAACCACCTAACGTCTGCGGTTGTACTGGACTCCGAGAGGGTCTGGGAAGCCGTGGAAGCTGGCGGCCACTCATTTTCAACGCGCCGGGGACCATATCAGAAATAAATATATCTTGGTGCTTAATCTTCATAGCCGTTACCTTAGGTGAGTATAGTGATTCCGGCAGACCAGCTGATACCCTTCGGCAACGATACCACCTCGATGCTGCTCAACGTCGTCTGGATGATCGTCTTCTTCGCGATCATCATCATGTTCAACCAGAGGCTCCAGATCTGGACATACCAGAGGAACGCCGAGAAGGCGGTCCAGAGGCTCCAGGCCTTGGCGGACAAGAGCAAGGAGGACGCCCTCAACAGCATCAAGCACTTCTCCCCGGAGAACATCGACATCCGCTCTCAGGTCACCAACTTCCTCGAGTTCTTCGTCATAGAGCCTGTGGACAGGGACCCGTCGGGCGTGCTCTCGAGGCTGGAGCACCTGCTCGACAACCGGAGGGACAGGTTCAAGGCATTCGTCTCGCAGATAGCGTCAAAGGCGCCGAAGAGCGATGCCGCAAACCTGGAGGACATAATCGAGGCGGCGATGGCGGTCAACATGATCTTCAAGGTGGTGAGGCACTACCTGATACTGGGGAAGAAGACCAAGAGCCTCATGATCTTCGTCCAGCTGGACATGCAGCTCCCGCTCATAATGAAGTTCGCCGAGGCATACTACAGCGCCCAGAAGACCTTCGACGCCGGCAAGCCCATCGGCGACGGGCTGGGGCCGCTGGTGGCGTCTAAGCTCATGAACGGTCAGCCGACCTCCCCGATAGCCGAGGAGATCGTCTACTCCGAGGTGGACCTCTCCGGCAGGAGGGCGCTGGTCCTCAAGGCCGAGGGGCCCGGGGGGGTCGTAGGCAAGCCGGGGGAGGCCGTCAAGCAGCTGGTCGACAAGTATGGCGGGAACATCGCCCGCATCTTCATGGTGGACGCGGCCGCGAAGCTCGAGGGGGAGAACACCGGCGAGGTGGTCGAGGGCGTCGGCGCTGCGATAGGCGACCCAGGCCCGGAGAAGTACAAGATAGAGGAGGCCGCCTCCAAGTACAAGATCCCGGTCGACGCCATAATATGCAAGATGAGCCTGGAAGAGGCGCTGACCACGATGCGCAAGGAGGTCAGCGAGGCCTCCGACATCATAGTCGAGAGGATCAAGAAGGCCATCGCCGAGCGCACCAAGGAAGGCGACCTGGTGATCGTCGCGGGCATAGGCAACACGATAGGTGTAGCACAATGACAGTGACAGCGGGGTGTAACTGATGTCCAAACCACGCCAGCCAAAACTGACCCTCGTCTCCATCCTCCTGACGCTGGGGGCCTTCGCCCTCTTCGTCCTGGCCACGATCCTAGACTTCCCGTCATACTACAACACAATCATGATGACCGTGGGCATGGCCCTACTCCTTGCCGCCTGGGGCATCTACTTCTTGGGCGGGCGGTCGGCGCTGAAGAATGAGGCGGCCACGGAGAACGTGATCACCGTCATCGGATGCAGAGGCTGCGACGTTAAGGAGGAGAGGACCTTCGCCCCCGGCGATTATATATTCAAGGAGTTGGGACAGTGCAAGAAATGCACTGGCAAAGCCTTCATCCGGGCAATTTACGCCGTGCCGCTGAAGAGCGACGAGAGGTAACAGTACCCGCACCCGCGCCCGCAGCCGAAGCTGCATCCGGGTGCCCCGCTGCAACCGGAGGCGCGGCCGGTTCCGGCGGCCCCCTCCCGGCGGTTGCCGTCGGAGGAACTTTTGATCACTTTCACAAGGGCCACGAAGCCCTCCTCCTCAAGGCGTTTGAGATCGGGCGCAGGGTCGTGATCGGCGTCACGTCCGACGAGTTCGCCAGGCGGGAGGGGAAGGAAGGGATCCAGCCCCTCCGCGAGAGGATCGATCAGGTCCGGGGATTTCTGGCTAGGCGCGGTCTGGCCAGCAGATCCGTGCTGGTGGTCCTCGAGGACCCGTACGGCCCGACCGTCACCGACCGCGGTATAGCCGGCATAGTCATAACCCCTGAGACGGCGGTCCGCGCTGGGGAGATAAACCGCATAAGGTCGTCGAGGGGGATGCCCCCGCTCTCGGTCTGCACCATCGGGTACATCCTTGCCTACGACAGGAGACCGATCTCGTCCAGCCGCATAAGGAGCGGGGAGATCGACCCCGAGGGCGGTCAAGGCGGCCCAGCCAAAAGCGATAAAGGCAGATAGAGCAGTACCCATCAGTGACACTCGGAGGTCCGCATATGTCGCTCAGTCAGTCTGAAGCGTCTCTCTTAGACGCCCTGAGGCGGCTTGGGGGGAAGGCAGACGCCCGCTCGGTAGCATCCAGCACAGGTCTCCCCGAGAGTTCGGTCTTCCCCCTCTCCAGCCTTCTTGAGGCGAAGGGCTACGTCAGGACCTCTGAGAGCATGAGGCGGGTGGTCCGGCTGACCGGGGAGGGGGAGTACTGCGCGGAGATGGGCCTCCCGGAGACGCGTCTGGCAAAGCTCCTCTCCTCCCGGGGCGGGGAGGTCTCCATGGACGAGCTGGGGGAGCTGGGTACGCTGAAGCCCAAGGAGCTCCAGGCTGCCCTCGGGTGGGGGCGGAGGACGGGTACGTTCTCGGTCGAGAAGAGGGGCGGGAAGACAAGGGTGGCACTGAAGGCAGACAGAGCATCCGAGCTGGAACCCGTCCTGAAGAAGCTGGCAGCGGGCGGCGAACCCGGCGCCGGGGAGTGGGAAGCCGTCAGGCAGCTCCAGGAGAGAGGGCTAGTCACCGTGGACGCTGTCAAGCAGCTCGTGATGGAGGTGACCCCCGATGGGATGGCCGCTTCCGGCGAAGTCGCGCTGAACGTCCTTACATCAGACCTCCTCAAGAGCGGGAAGTGGCGGGAAGTCAGGCTGAGACCATACGACGTCAGCGCTTCCCCCCCATCCCTCTCGATCGGCAAGAAGCATCCCTACCTCGAGTTCCTCGAGGAGGTGAAGGAGATACTCATCGGAATGGGCTTCGAGGAGGCGTCCAGCCCGTACGTCGAGTCGGAGTTCTGGAACTTTGACGTCCTCTTCCAGGCGCAGGACCACCCTGCCAGAGCCGTCCATGACAGCTTCCAGGTGCGGGGGGTGGCCCCCTCCGTCGACGCCCCCGAGGCGCTGGTCAGGCGGGTCAAGGCAGCCCACGAGAGCGGCGGGGATACCGGCTCTAGGGGCTGGGGCTACGACTGGGACATAGAGGTCGCCCGGAGGCGGCTCCTCCGCACCCAGACCACCACCAGCTCGGTCCGCTACCTCTGGGCGCATAGGGAACCGCCAGTGAAGGCGTTCTGCCTCTCCAAGGTCTTCAGGCCGGACGTCATCGACAGCCGCCATATGGTCGAGTTCTCCCAGCTCGACGGCATAGTCGGCGACCCGAGCATCAACGTGAGGCACCTGCTCGGCGTGCTGAAGGAGTTCGCTAGCCGCCTGGGGTTCAGCGAGATCAAGTTCACCCCTGGGTACTTCCCCTTCACAGAGCCCAGCATCGAGGCATATGCCAAGCACCCCAAGCTGGGGTGGATCGAGTGCCTCGGCTCGGGGCTCTTCAGGCCCGAGGTCCTGGAGCCCTTGGGGATAAAGTTCCCGGTCATAGCCTGGGGGATCGGCATCGACCGGCTCGCGATGATCAGGCTCGGCGTGAGCGATATCCGCGACCTCAACACATCTAACCTTGACAGGCTCAGATCGTGGGGCTGGTGGTAAGCATTCCGACAATTACTGTCAGCATTAATGATCTCTCCTCGCTGGCCGGGGCGGACCTCCCCCCAGGGAAGCTCACCGAGGTCCTCTCGGATCTGAAGTGCGAGGTGGAGTCTTTGGAGGGCGATGAGATCACCTATGAGGTCACATCAGACCGCCCGGATCTCTTTAGCAGCGAGGGCGCTGCCAGGGCTATCGCCCATTATCTGGGGAGGCCAGTCCGCGAGGCTAGGCATTCGGCTCTGCCTCCGCTGGAGCTGAGGGTGACCCCCTCCGTAGCAGGCGTCCGCCCCTTTATAGTCGCGGCCGCCCTCCGCGGGGTGACGATGAGCGCCGAGGCCATAGTGCAGATCATGCAGCTTCAGGAGAAGCTCCACAATACTTACGGCTCCAACAGGAAGAAGGCCTCCATAGGCATCTACGATCTCGATACGGTGGCGCCCGGCTTCGTCTACGATGCCCTTCCGCCCGGCGAGATACGTTTCATCCCGCTGGAGTCTGACCGGGAGATGAGCGGCAGGGAGATTCTCGAGTCGACCCCCAAGGGGAGGGATTATGCCGGAATAATCCAGCACTTTGAGAGGTATCCCCTCCTCACGGACTCCAATGGAAGGGTCCTCTCGATGCCCCCTATAATAAACAGCGAGGATACAAAGGTCACCGGCGAGAGCCACAACATCCTGGTGGACGTGACCGGGACTGAGGAGAAGGCGGTCGAGGTCTGTCTGAACGTCGTCGCCTCCGCCCTCTCGGTGAGGGGCGGAGCGTTGCAGAGGGTCGAGGTCTCCTACCCCGACCGGGTGGTGGAGACCCCCAGCGCTGAGAGGCAGAGGCAAAGGCTCTCGCAGGGCGCGGTGAGGGCCGTCTCCAGCCTCGACCTCACCACCGGGGAGATAGCTGGGCTTCTGAGGAGGATGGGGCTCCAGCCGGAAGAGGTTGACAAGTCCACCCTCGAGGTGACAATCCCCCCGTACAGGGCGGATATCCTCCATGAGGTCGACCTGGTCGAGGACGTCGTCATGGCATACGGCCTCAACAGGATCGAGCCTGAGCTGCCCCGGGCCGTCACTACCGGCAGCCGCCTCCCCAGCAGCAGGCTCAGGTCGAGGGTGAGGGACCTCATGGTCGGCATGGGCTTCCAGGAGGTCTCGACCTACATGCTCAGCAGCCGGGAGGTCCTCGAGGAGAGGTCCCTCATGGGCAGGCGGGAACTTGTGGAGATCGTCAAGCCTGTATCCGCAGAGTTCTCGGTCGTCAGGGACGCCCTGCTCCCCAAGCTCCTCAGCTTCCTGGGCTGCAACACCCACTTCAGCTATCCGCAGAAGGTGTTCGAGTACGGCGACGTCGTGGAGGTGAGGGCATCAGGGGCACGGGCGGAGGGGACGGCCGTGCCGCGCACCCACGTCGCGGCCGCCATAAGCGACTACCGTCTGAGCTTCGAGGAGATACAGGCCGTCGCGGCCGCCCTCTTCAGGAACCTCTCAATGGAAGCGGTCTTCATCCCACACCCGAGCAGGACCTTCATCGAGGGGAGGACCGCAAAGATCACCGTCTGCGGGAGGGAGGTCGGTACGGTCGGCGAGGTCTCGCCCGAGGTTCTCGTCAACTTCGGCATCGCCTGCCCGGTCGGTGCCATGGAATGCGACCTCTCGAGGCTCACTGATTAAGTTTATTTCCGGGAGCACCCATATCCTATACTGCGATGAAGTGGGAGCCGAGCGCTGCAGGTCGACAGAGCGGGTTATAGGAGTCGAGCGAGTCGAGCGCTGCTCAGCGATGAGCAAGACCTAACCCACACCCGCAACAGTCCTGCAGCAGATCCGCCGCAGACTGGCGTGAAGGCGGCGCACCGATGGATACCGGCGTGAACCCGCCTCCCCTGGACGGAATTCTCCGCTGGACAAGCTAAATAAGCAGGGCATTCTTAATAGGTTAGGCTGCCGGATATGCCCCGATGTAGAGAGCCCGCCCGAGCAGGATGCAAAGTCCTTCTGTGAGGCCGGGTGTTAGCACCGGGCGACACGGCAGCCTGTTCATAGAGGTGCCTTAGATGGATCTCGAAGAGAGGATCAACCTGCTCACGCGCAACGCTTCAGAGGTCATCACCGCCGAGGACGCCCGCGCGGTCCTCCAGGGCACGGACTCGCCCAAGGGCTACATCGGCGTGGAGCCCTCGGGGCTTTTCCATGTGGGGTGGGTCATCTGGGTCAACAAGTTCAAGGATCTGGTCGAGGCCGGGGTTAGGATGACCCTCTTCGAGGCGACCTGGCACGCGTGGGTCAACGACAAGTTCGGCGGGGACATGGGCAAGATCGCCCTATGCGCAGAGTACATAGAGCACTGCCTGAGGGCGCTGGGCGTCGACCTCTCAAGGGTCTCGCTCATCAGGGCCGACCAGCTCGTGGCCGACAAGGCGTATTGGGAGGGGCTGCTCCGGATCGCGAAGGAGCTCTCGCTCTCGAGGATAAAGCGGGCCGTCACGATAATGGGGAGGAAGGAGGACGAGGTCTCGGTCGACTTCTCCAAGCTCATCTACCCCTGCATGCAGGTCGAGGACATCTTCTACCTGGACCTCGACATCTGCCTAGGGGGGATGGACCAGAGGAGGGCGCACGTCCTCGCCCGGGAGGTGGCGGAGAGCCGCCGCCTCAAGAAGCCGGTCGCTGTCCATACCCCTCTCCTCCCGAGCCTCCAAGGGGCCGGGAGGATGGACGTGGCAGGCGAGGAGGCGGCCGCCGCCTGCAAGATGAGCAAGTCCAAGCCGGAGACATGCATATTCATACACGACTCCCCCGAGGTCATAACGGCCAAGATCGCCTCAGCCTACTGCCCCGCGAGGGAGGCGGAAGGCAACCCGGTCATCGACATCGCCCGGTATGTCCTCATGCACGGCGGCGGCCTTACGATAAAGCGGCCGGCAAAGTACGGCGGGGACCTCTTCCTGGAATCTCCGGCGGCGCTCTTGGACGCCTACAGGGGCGGCTCGATCCACCCGCTGGACCTGAAGAACTCTGTCTCCGAGGGCCTCCAGGTCATGCTCGGGCCGGTGAGGGAGTACTTCCACAAAGTGTCCGCTGCCCGCGATGTGCTGGAGCGGCTCAGCGCCCCTGCGGAATAGGAAGGTTTTTAAGCAAAGTTACTTTCTAACTCACGCAAACGATAATGTCAGATAAAATGTGGTGGTTTAATGTTCACTACTTCAAATTATTTAAATGAGGATAGTTCCGCCGTGGCCGTTCGGAGGCCATGAATAGAGGTACAGGGATGGGATGCATATGGGCGGAACGCCAACAACTGCAAAATACACTATCTATGCTAGGATAGACATAGACGGTGTCGTAGACAAGCCCGACGTCATAGGCGCAATCTTCGGCCAGACTGAGGGGCTCCTCGGCGAGGAGCTCGACCTCAGGGAGCTCCAGAAGAGCGGGAGGATCGGGAGGATAATCGTAGACCTAGACTCCAAGTCTGGCAAATCATACGGTGAGGTGAGCATACCGTCGAGCCTGGACAGGGTCGAGACAGCGATCATCGCCTCAGCAATAGAGACGGTCGACAAGGTGGGGCCGTGCTCCGCCAGACTATCCGTCAAGAAGATCGAGGACGTCCGCGAGGAGAAGAGGCGGAAGATCATCGAACGGGCGAGGGACATCCTGGTCCACTGGGAGACCGAGGGCGCGTTCGAGATCAAGGAGCTCTCCGAGGAGATCATGAAGTCCGTGAGGGTCCACGAGATCCTCAAGTACGGGCCGGACGGCCTGCCAGCCGGGCCTGACATCAGCAAGTCCGACACCATCATCGTATCCGAGGGGCGGGCGGACGTGATCAACCTCCTCCGGCACGGCTACAAGAACGTGGTCGGCATGGAGGGCGCATCGGTACCCGATTCGATCAAGGACCTGAGCAAGAAGAAGACGGTAATAGCCTTCGTGGACGGCGATAGGGGAGGCGAGCTCATACTGAGGGAGCTCCTCCAGGTCGCCGACATCGACTACGTGGCTAGGGCGCCACCGGGCAAAGAGGTCGAAGACCTGACCGGCAAGGAGATCGCAAAATGCCTCAGGGCCAAGGTTCCCGTAGAGCAGTACCAGCTCATGATGGGAGAGCGGAGGCCGGACATCCAATCCCCGCCCTCCGAGGTCTCGCGGCTGGTCGAACCCCTCATGGAGAGGGAGGCCGAGGAAGAGCGCGAGAGGGCGAGGGAAGAGCGGGAGAGGGAAGAGGACAGGCAGAGAGAGGAGACTAGGAAGATCGAGCGGGAGCGCGAGAGGGAGGAACGGATCCAGGAACGAGAACGGGACCGCGAACGCGAAAGAGAACGCGAAAGGGAGCGTGAGCGGGAGCGTGAGAAGAAGCCGATCGCCCTCCCCGGCGTGGACCTCCAGAAAGTTACGGCCATGATACAGCAGCTCCAGGGCAGCCTCGAGGCGCTGCTCCTCAACGAGTCCGGCGAGCCGAAGAAGATCGCCGTGAGGGAGCTCGCGGAGGTCCTCCAGGACTCGACCGACAAGGTGACCGGCGTAGTCTTCGACGGCGTGATAACCCAGAGGCTCCTCGACATATCGAGCAACAAGGGCCTCAGCTTCCTGATCGGGGCCAGGGTCGGGAATATCGCCAAGAAGCCGCAGGACATAGCCGTCCTCACCTTCGAGGACTTTTAACGTCCAAGCGCATGACAAGTGCCGACTCGCCGTCGGCATAATACCTTTTTATCCTTCTCTTACGCCTGAAGTTTAGCCTCTCGTAGAGCCTTATCGCGGCAGCATTCGACTCCCTGACCTCGAGCTGGACTGCCTCTGCCCCCTCCGCGATCAGCCTCTCGAGGAGCGCACTCATCAGCCCCTCGCCGATCCCCCTCCTCCTCATCCCCCCGGTCACCGCTACCGAGATCACGTGGCCGAGCCTCCTGTGCCTGATCACCCCCACCGCGTACCCCGCCACCTTCCCGCCGGACTCGGCGACGAGGTATGCCCCCGGCAGGAAGTAGAGCGCCTTGAGCAGGCCCCTTGGGTAAGGATCGACAAAGCTCTCCTCCTCTACCCTAAGGATGGCGTCCAGATCCAACAGGGTGGCGTCCCTGATGGTCCAGGGTCGGTCCGGCGGTGTGGAGGGGGCCGTCATATAGTGCACTATAATTACTGGGTCGTGGCTTACATAACTCTTGCTGGGTGGTCCGATGCTGCTGATAGAGCGCGACCAGAAGCACGGCATGGTCGAGGTCGAGGTGGAGGTGGAGGACTCTGATGACCTCTGGCACCTCTACAACATAGTGGACAGGGGGGACAGGGTCTGCGGGTACACCATGAGGGAGATCAAGGTCAGCAGGGGCACCGGCGAGGAGAGGGCGGGCAGGAGGAGGGTCTACCTCTGCATCAGCGTCGAGGACCTCTCCTTCCAGACTTTCACCGACCGCCTGAGGATAAAGGGAAAGGTCGTCCACGCGCCCGAGGAGCTGAATATACAGGGATCCTACCACTCCTTCTCGGTGGGGGTAAGGGACCGGCTGAAGATCCTCAAGGAGGAGTGGCTATCCTTCCACAACGAGCGGCTCGCGGCCAGCCTCTCGAAGGAGAGGCCGAAGGCGCTCATCGTAACGCTGGACGACCAGGACGCCCTCATCTACTCGATGCGGGACTATGACGTCAGGGAGGCGCTGAGTATCAAGTCGGGCATCACCGGTAAGTACGCCGACTCTGACAGGCCCGCCGCGAAGGGTGAGTACTTCGCCGAGATCGCTGGCGCCCTCTCCCGCATGCTCCAGAAGGAAAAGGCCGAGGTGGTGGTGGCCGGTCCAGGATTCACCAAGAATGATCTGGCCAAGTACCTGAGGGAGAGGCTCAGGCTGAAGGTGGTGGAGGACAGCACCTCGTCAGTGGGGGAGCCGGCGGTGAGGGAGCTGATGAACCGCGGGACGATCCAGAAGCTGATGGCGTCCTCGGCGCTCGTAAGGGACGCCCGCCTGATCGACGAGCTCCTGAGCCGCCTCTCGAGGAGCCCGGGGCTCGCGGCCTACGGGATCGAGGAGGTGAAGAGGGCGGTGGAGGCGGGGACGGTGGAGGTCCTCCTCCTCTCGGAGCGCCTCTTCAAGTCTGCCGAGCCGGTTGAGAGGCGGGCTATCGAGGACCTCTGCAAGAAGACCGAGAGGTACGGAGGCAAGGTCTACTTCATAGGCGGCGAGCACGAGAAGGGGAGGCAGCTCGTGGGGCTGGGAGGGATAGCCGCACTCCTCAGGTACGCCTTGAATTAATTAGATTAGAGCGGGTAGGCGGCAAACCTCTCCCTCTTGTAGGTGGGATACTCCTGGACATACTCCGCCCGGGAGATGGGTAAGATCCTCCCCGCGGACCTGAACGCATCCCTCGACATCTCGAGCGCCCCCTTGTCAGGGGAGGATCCGACCATATACGGGGGGATGCCGAGGGCCCTCGCGGCCTCCCTCCTGAGGGCCGGGCCAGTGCACCGGACCGGACCGGCGGGCCTTACGACGTACTTGCCCAGCAGCCCGTCCTCCGAGACTTCCTCGTAGGGCCTTGCCACGTTCCTGCTCCTCCTGATCAGCCTCCTCCTGATCTGCACCGCGTCCTTATCGGCGCTGGAGCAGTAGTGGATCGGCACCGAGATCCCCTCCCTCTCAGCCCACTCGATCAGGGATCTTGCCTCCTCCTCGCTCCCCGAGACCGCAGCAACCGCGTCCCCTCCCGCCAGGACGAATCCCCTCTGCTTGAGCTGGAGCGCGTTGGTCGGGCAGAACTCCAGCTGGTTCAGGTTTAGGAAGTCTGCCCCTGCCCTCTCCAGGAAAGAGACCAGCTCTCTCATCGCGCCCCCGGTCCCAGGTATCGCCGGGATCTCCACCCCGGTGCAGATCCCCAGCCCCTTTGCCAGCTCTATCTTCCCCCAGTCCTCCCTCCGGGGGTGGAACCTCAGCTCGTCTAGGCCAGCGGCCTTCAACCTCCTCAGGCCCTCGGGGTTGATGTGGCGGCCGTTCGTGTAGAGGTGTATATGGTGGTCCCTGCCGAAGAAGCCCTTGAGCAGGCGGATGTACCGCAGGGTCCTGCCCAGCCTCACCACCGGGTCGCCTCCGGTTATCCCCGTCCCCTCGGCGTCGATCGCCCTCCCCTCAAGGATGACGTACAGATCGTCCTCCACGCGGACCTCGTCTGCGTAGATGACGTCCAGCCCCTTCCTCCCCTCCCCCAGGGGGCAGTAAAAGCAGAACTGTCCGCACACCCCCGTGACGAAGAGGACGAGCTTCCCCCCTCTGAGGCAGAGCTCGCACCCCAGAGGCAGTCCTCGTCTCATGACCAAAGATATCCAGCCGCCGGTCTATTAAGGCTCGCGCCCGACGATCTCCCGCATACGCGTACCGCCCGCCCGGCCCGGCTTTGGCGGATCGTGCCTGCCGCGCATCGCCCGGAGGAGGTTCACCCGAGGCCTAGAGAGCCACCTCCGCCACAAACGCCATGGCGATCGCGCCGAGCATTAGCCTCTTCCCCGAGTACCTCGATATACCGGAGGACCACATCACGAAGCCGATCAGCCCGACCGCGAAGTACGTCACCTTGATAGTCTTCCTCAGAAAATCGACAGCCGCGACCGAGAGCCACTCGATGTTGTGGCCAAAGCTGCCGAGCCACCCGTCTACCGCCTCCCTGAACCTCTCCTCCAGGTTGTGATCGAGGCCGGTGCCGTTCTCGGCCGTGCCCGTCTCGGCGCTGACAGCACCAACCAGCGAGACCAGCACTGCCAGCGCGAGTATGATGTAGAGACCCCTGTGCGCTCCCAACCCGCGTCCCCGTCAAACCGCCCCAATATTTAAATGCGCATTGCACGGTCTACGGCTGACGGGCCGTGCACCCCGCGGCGTAGCCAACGGCAAAAGCCCAGACCCCCCATCATGGGTGGTGCCCTCTCTGCTGCATGAGCCTCCTGAGGCTGGGGTCCTGAGCCGCCCTCTCCCTCAGCTTCTCCTCGAAGCTCTCCTCCTCGCCCACCTCCTCCTTATAATACACCCCGGTCCTCCCCACCCTGTCCCTCCTCATCAGGACCCTGATGCGCTCCCTGACGATCTCTGGATCCGCGCCCAGCACCCTCACGGCCTCCTCGATGTTCTCGACGATCGAGAACTCGCGGTGCCCCCGATCGGTGGGGACTATTATCTTCAGCCTCTTGTCGACTCCGGGGGCGCGCCTCCCCGCTCTCAGTTCTTCCCGCCCGAGCTCTCCCCCGAAGGCGTAGAACTCCCTCTCCCTGGCCCTGAGCGGGAGGAGGGGGAACGTCACCTTCACCCTCTCGTCGACGTGGATTATCGCCTTGACGGTATGGACCGGCGTGGCTTGGGTCAGCTCCCTCCTCCACCTTCCGAACCCGGCCGAGGCCAGCGCGCCTTCGATGAGGTACGAGGGTACGACGGAGGGGATGAAGATGTCTATGTCGCTCTTTGGTCCCACGTCCCCCCGCGCTAGGCTCCCATGGACTATGGACTCAATCCCCCTTGAGGCGAGGGCATCCATCACCCCGAGAGCGCGCCCCCTCATATCACGGAGCCGGTCCCACTGCTCTCGGGAGTAGATCTTCTCCTCGACATCATAAGCGCGGGAGATCTTCTTCGCCACCCTCCCCCTTCCCCCTCCGGTCAGGACGGCCCAGTGCTCCCCGTCACCCAGTCTAGGTACTCCTCCGAGCCACCTGCGATCTCGAGTGCGATGACCTCCGGGACCTCGTAGCTGTGCAGCTCTTTCACCCTCGCGGTGATCCTCCCCAAGAGTTCCTTCCTGCTCTTCACGGCGAGCAGGCACTCGTCGCCCTCCTCGACCTTCCCCTTCCACCTGTACACCGATCTCACCCCGCCGATTATGTTGACACATGCCGCGAGCCCCTCCCCTACCAGCGCCCTCCCGAGCGCCAAGCCCTCCTCCCGGTCTCCGACAGTTATAAGAATCACTATGTGCATTCGACTATCACGAACTAGGATCGGTTCAGTAGAGTAATATTGTTTGGGGCGATATCTTGGAGACCTGGATGGTAGCGCTGATCTTCTTCGTCGTCTTCTGGTCCCTGATGATAATGGTGAAGCCTTTCATGCCTAAGACGGTGGAGGTCAGGCCGCTATACATAATGTGGAAGACGACAAAGTTCAACGATCTCATAGACCGGCTGGGGCGGTCCCTCAACTCCCTCTGGCGGATCCTCTGGTCAATGGGCATAGCGATCTCCCTTGGGGGGATGATCTACATCTTCTACTCGCTCTCGAGGAACCTATTCAATCTCTTCTTTGCAAGGAGCTCGGCTACCCCCGTCACCCTTCTTATCCCCGGCATTACGCTCTCCCTCGATATCAATACCCTCCTCTTCTTCGGCTTGGCGATCGCGATCGTGATAGTGACCCACGAGCTCGCCCATGGCGTGGCTGCCAGGGCGGAGGGGATAAAGGTGAAGAGCACCGGGCTGATCCTCCTGGCCATCATCCCGGGGGCGTTCGTCGAGCCCGATGAGGAGGATCTGAAGAATGCACGGAAGACAGCCCAGGCGCGGGTCTACGCTGCAGGATCGACCACCAACATCCTCGTCGCCCTGCTGATGCTGGGCCTGCTGCTGAACTTTACGGCCATAACGTCCCCCTTCTACCAGACCGCCTCGACCGGCGTCCAGGTGACTTCTGTCGCCGCTGGCTCTCCCGCCGCTGGCGTCCTGAGGGCGTGGGACGTCATAACCGAGGTGAACGGGATGCCCGTGAACGACTCAGCGTCATTGGCGGCCGCCCTCCTTGCCACTACGCCTAATAGCACGGTCCCAGTCACGATACTGAGGGACGGGCAGGAGTCGACGATCGACTTCAAGGTAGGCTATGCCGCCTCGACCAACTCCTCCTACATGGGCGTGAATACCTTCAACTACTATGCGCCGAGGAACAACTCCAGCTCGCAGCTGATCCCCTACTACCTATATGGGGCAATGGCATGGACCCACCTGCTCTCGCTGAACGTCGGACTCGTGAACATGATGCCAGTGGCGGCGCTGGACGGGGACAAACTCTCGAATACCGTGCTGCTCTCCCTCTTCCGGGACGAGAATAAGGCGAAAGCCGTCAGCAACGTCCTGCGTTGGAGCTCACTCCTCATCTTGGTGCTGAACGTAGCGCTCAGCACGGTGATCTTCCCCTCGTTCAGGTTCGGCTGAGGCTAGAGAGGAGGCGGCCCAAGTGTCTACATCCCTCCCTCCGCCCTCACCGCTGCTCCCTCCCCCCTGCCGCTGCGGGAGGGACGCCTTTTACCTCCGCAAGCACTCCGGGGAGGCGCTCTGCAGGAGGTGCTTCATCAGGAGCGTCGAGAGCATAGCCCTCAAGACCGTGAGGAAGGAGAGGCTCTTCTCTCCGGGCGACCGCGTGATGATCGCCCTCTCCGGGGGTAAGGACAGCATAGCCTTGGCCCACATCATCTCAAGGATCGGGCGGAGGCACGGCATGGAGCTCTTCGCGGTCACGATCGATGAGGGGGTGAGCGGCTACAGGGAGGAGGGGATAGCCATAGCTAAGAAGGCGGCAGAGGAGCTGGGGCTTGAGCACAGGGTCGTCACATTCAAGGAGTCCTACGGCCACTCGCTCGAGGAGATATGCAGGATCGCAGAGGAGAGGGGGCTCGGCCTCCTCGGCTGCAGCTTCTGCGGCATCCTCCGGAGGCGCCTCCTCAACGACACGGCGGCCAGGGAGGGCGCTACGAAGGTCGCCACGGGGCATAACTTGGATGACGAGGCCCAGACCGTGATGATCAACCTGCTAAGGGGGGACGTCTCGCGCCTCGCCCGCCTCGGCGCAAAGCCGGTGAAGCTGAGGGAGGGCCTCGTCCCCAGGGTCAAGCCGCTGCGCTACATACCCGAGGCGGAGATCGCCACCTACGTCTACCTCAAAGGCTACCCCCTCTACGAGCACGAGTGCCCCTACGTCCGGGCATCGCTAAGGGACGAGGTGCGGGACATCCTGAACTCCGTTGAGGTGAGGCACCCGGGCACGAAGTTCGCGGTGGTCAGGGGGATAGACCGCCTCTCGGAGATGCTGAGGGGTATGGTGGAAGCGTCGGAGGTGGGGCGCTGCAGCCGCTGCGGCTCGATCTCCGGAAGGGGTGTGTGCAGAGCGTGTGAGGTCCTCGCGATGCTGAAGGCCGAGCCCGAGTAGTTTTATTAATGACCTGATCAATGATAGAGGTGCGGCAGGTAGGGCTGGAGGGCTCGGCCTCCTCTTGCCTACAAACGGTCGTCAAGGTAGAGCCAGTAACTCTGGGAGGCGGTGATACCGGCCTTAGGACCTTGGGCTGTCGGCGTGGAAGTCTCGCCCTGTGGGAGTGTTGGCGCGGGGTGAGCCCGTCCGTAGGGACGGGCTTTCCGCATACCGGGCGAACCGGGTTAGGCCCGGAAGGGAGCGGCCCTAAACTCGGACAGCACTGTTCACAGGATCACGGGATGGATGCCGACTCCCCCAAAGGTTATTTGGTACGGGTCGCTCACTCCCGGGGGGCTGCCGCTCCTCCTCGGTCTGCCCGACCAGGCAAAGCCAAAATATTTAACCCTCGGCATATCTCTCTTCTCTCGGATGCCGGGGTACCCTAGCCTGGTAGGGGGCTGGCTTGCTAAGCCCGTGCCCCGCAAGGGGCTCGTGGGTTCAAATCCCACCCCCGGCGCCAAACTTTTAGGAAAAGTTGACCAAAAACCCGTCGTTTGAAGTGCTGATAATAACATCGGTGATTTTGCCGAGGCGGCCCAGATAAGGGCATTGCCATGGTGCAATCATAATGGAACTTCAGCGGTCAGTTGAGCCCTTTATCTGGCATGTCGCATAATCTCAAATATGGCAAGACCTATTACATCAGGATGTGCAACGAGAGCGAGCTCACCGTGACGGGTGGAACCAACATACTTTTCACGAACTCGGCCATCAAGTTCCCGGCGGTGAACCTCAGGACCGACGGGACTGATACGGCCAACACCGGGTACGTCCAGGCTACCGTCAATAGCTGGGCCATGACTCCGACCGAGACGGTCAACGTATTGACGTCCATGATAACCTGCGCCATGCTCAGCACCGTGCTCCGCCTGCTGGAGAGGACTGCATCATGAGGACTCTGCTCCTAATCCCCCTCCTATTTTCATCGTTAGCTCCTGTAGTCAGTGCCGGCTCGACAGTATTTGTACTGAACTCCTCTAACGTCTGCTACGAGACTTGGGGCGGCTTTAACGGTGACGCGGCAGGCAATAGCGCTTATGATCCCGGTAGGGGGATCTTCAGCCTCTGGATCAACGACACCAGCGGATCCTGGGGGCTTTCGAAGCTTTCCAGAGGGCTGATGCCCCATTACTGGGGGCTTCGTTATTCGCTCTTGGATGAGGAGTTCGAAGTAAGGAATGGCTGGCCCGCCTATGACCTTATCCTGGACATCGATCTGAAGCTAGTGAACTACACCGCATATACACCCGATAATTCTTCAACTAACATCGCAATTGTGTTGTTCTTTGAGAGCCTAACGCCAGAGGTAGAGTATCAGGTCAAGTGCTACCAGACCGAGCTCCAGTTCTTCAGCTACTACGGCGACAGGGTCCAGAGCAACCAGGTCTGGTTCTTCGAGTGGCGGAACGACTCGGTGGCGCAGTTCAAGCTGGCGGACAACCTCCAGACCGGCGAGTACCAGCATTACAGCCTGAACCTGCTCCCGTACATCCAGCAGATGATGGACTACTACAGGCTGGGCCACGTAAAGCTGAAGCACGTCGAGATATTCACCGAGGCTTACAAGGGATGTTGCGAGTTTGAGGTCTATTCAGCCAAGATGTGCACCGAGCACGACCTCGCATCGCCCTATTGGGTAAAGCTGCTGATACCGCTCTTACTGGCAATCGGGATGTGCATCGTCACATTTCTGATCTTTTACCGCCGCCAACACTCTTGCCGGTTCTCCTAGATTTGGCTGTTATGATTCTTTTAGGCTGGACCATCCCGAAAATCCACTGGAAGAAGCCCCGGCGCCGATAGTCGTCCGGGTGAGGAGTCAAAGGGGAAGAAATCCCCTTATTCCTGGGCTCGAATCCCGCCCGGCGCCGCCGTTTATACGATCAAGGCTGGCTGCGATAGACGTCTCAATACCAACCCAGCGATAGTTATAATAATCCGGCTGGCGTGCTTTTTCTCCGTTGGGGCTGTAGGCTAGCTTGGTCCAGACTGCGAGGCTTGGGCCCTCGTGACCCCGGTCCGAATCCGGGCAGCCCCACTCACCTCTCTCCACTCATCGCTCACCTGGGCCTACACGAAGGGATCTGCCTAAAAGGGAAGGATGATAATTGAAAAAAGAAAAAGGGGATGGTGAAAGAACGGTCAGATGTGCGCCTTGAGCTTCTGCGCCCTCTCCGCCCTCTCCTTGCCGACCTTCTCGAGCGTCCTCTTCACGTCCGGCAGGAACCCGATCTTCTTCGCGGCGTCAGAGTAGAACGCGCTCGCCTTCTTCTCGAGTTCCATGGCTTTGGCCGCGCCGGCCTTCTGGTCGCCGGGCACTTCAAAGCTCGCCGAATAGTTCTCAGAGTTCAGGCCCGTGATGGCCTCGAGGATCATCTCGGCGACGTTCATCCTCCTTGTCCTGTCAATGATCTGCTTGTTCTTCCTCGAGCTGCCCGCTAAGGAAGCGAAGAGCTCCTTCGCATCCCCGGCGGACTTCTCGGCCAGACCGTCATAAAAAGCCGCCGAACTCTCCTCGAGCTCGGCTGCGAAGGTGAGCACTGCGCCGAACGTGCCGAGCTCCATTCTAGAACCACCTGGAGATCACTACTTTCTTCTGGGTGTAGAACTCTATCGAGTCCATCCCCTGGGCGTGGAGGTCCCCGAAGAACGAGTCCTTCCACCCCGAGAAGGGGAAGAACGCGACAGGCGCGGCGATCCCGATGTTCACGCCGATGTTGCCGGCGTCGACCCTGTACTGGAACTCCCTCGCCCACTTTCCGCTCGCGGTGAATATGGACGCGGCGTTCCCGAAGGGCAGTCTGTTCATGATCTCGACCGCCTCGTCGAAGGTCTCGACCCGCATCAGCCCCATCACCGGGCCGAATATCTCCTCCTTGGCGATGGTCATCTCCGGGGTGACGCCGTCGAAGATCGTCGGGCCGACGAAATATCCGTTGGGGTACTTCGGAACCCTGAGCTTCCTCCCGTCCAGGAGGAGCTTCGCCCCCTCCTCTACGCCCTTCTCTATGTAGTAGAGCACCTTGTCGTACTGATCCTTGAACGCGAGCGGGCCCATCTGGACCCCCTCGTCGAGGCCGTAGCCGACTTTCAGCTTCGAGGCGGCGTCGACGAGCGCACTCTTGAGCGGCTCGTAAGCCTCCCCGACGGCGATGAAGATCGATCCTGCGAGGCACCTCTGGCCGGCGCAGCCGCATGCTGAGGTCATCAGCGCCGAGACCGTCCCCTTCATCGGGGCGTCGGGCATGACCACCATGTAGTTCTTGGCCCCGCCTTGGCACTGCGCCCGCTTGCCTGTCTCGGCGGCCTTCTTGTAGACGTGGAGCGCGACCGGGGTCGATCCGACGAACGATACTGCCTTGACATCCCTGTTGTCGAGGAGCGTATTCGAGACGTCTCTGCTGCCGTTGACAAGGTTGATCACGCCCGGCGGGAAGCCCACCTCGTCTGCAAGCTCGACGACCCGCTTCATGCTCAGGGGGACTTGGCTCGAGGGCTTGACGATGAACGTATTGCCGCACGCGACAGCGTATGGGAGGAACCACATCGGGACCATCACGGGGAAGTTGTAGGGTGCGAGCGCACAGCAGACGCCGAGCGGCTGCCTTATGCAGATCTCGTCGATGTTCGGCGCGACGTCCTCGCTGTTGTAACCCATCATCAGGGTGGGCACGCCGCTCGCGACCTCGACGTCTTCTATCGCCCTTCTCACCTCGCCCCTAGACTCGTCTATGGTCTTGCCATGCTCCATGGTGCATATCTTGGCAAGCTCCTCAAAGTGCTCCTCGAGCACGTTCCTGAACTCGAACATGTACCTGGCCCTGGTAAGGGGCGGGGTCGATCGCCACTCCCAGAACGCCTCCTTGGCGGCCTTGACTGCGGCATCGACATCCTCCTTAGTTGACTTGGGTACCTTGGCCAGAACTTCGAGGGTAGCAGGATTGACGACATCGAGGGTCTCCTTTCCCTTCGGCTCAACCCATTCGCCGTTGATGTAGTTTTTCAGAACTTCGACCATTCAAACACCCTCAGACAATGTGTAATATCCGCACTCTTCTCGTGATTGTAGGCTTAATTTCGCCGTTGATATATAAATTTTTGTCACATTTCGACCCAATCTATAACCTCCATGTTCGTTCCTTTTACTATCAATAGAATGAAAAAAGTTAATAGCCCCGGAAAAAGCTGGTATGTGGTGCGTCAGGTTGGATTCTGCAAGGTCCGGTAACACTCTGGTCATACGCCTGGATCCCGGTGAGGAGGTCCTCTCCTCTATAACGGGCGCAGTGAGCCGCGAGGGGTCGAGCTCAGGTATAATTACCTCATTTGTCGGCGCCCTTAAGGACTGCCGTCTCATCCTGAAGAAGGGGCTCGAGCGCTCGTTCTCGGAACACCTTGAGGTGGTCGGGAACGGTAACATCTGCGACCTGGAGGGCCGCCCCCTCGTCCACCTGCACGTTGTTGCCGGGAACGACGAGGGTGTTCATGTGGGGCACCTGTTGGAGGCGCACGTCGACATCTTCTGCGAGCTCTCCGTATCACTGACCGACGGGCTGCAGATGCGGAGGCTGCACAGCGGTGAGCTGGAGCGTTCCGGCGTGACCGTGCCGTATGTCCTTGACTTCGGTCAGGGGCTCCCAAGGTGATCCCATGGCTGTCCTCTCCGACTCCGGCATCCTCGCCCTCCTGAAGAACGGAGAGCTTTCCATTGACCCCTTCTCCGAGGCATGCCTCTCCCCGGCCGGATACGATGTGAGATCGGCCGACGGGGCCGAGATCCCGTCTAGGGGTCAGGCCCTGATCAGCACCGTGGAAAGGGTCTCTCTCGGACCGTCCCTCTGCGGCCAGATCCTCCTGCGGTCGTCCTTTGCCAGGGAGGGGCTGATCGGCAGCTTCGCCCTCATAGATCCTGGCTTCCGGGGGCAGCTGACGCTCTCGCTCGCCAACCTAGGTCCAGAGCCAGTCAGGATCTCGCCGGGTGAGAGGGTCGCCCAGGTCGTCTTCATGAAACTGGAGACCCCTCCCATGAGGCTGTACTCCGGGAGGTACCAGGACAGCGCCGGGACCGTCGGGAGCAGGCGATTTTTTTAATCAGCCGTGTAAATACTAAAATACACCGAACACAAAAAATGATATAGTTAGTGCAGATGATTGAGATGAATGCCGAGACCCGTTATGAGTGCCTGAAGCTGCAGATCCGCTCCGTCGAGTTCCTCAGGCTTGCGAAGGAGGTCTACAGCTACCACGAGCTGATGCAGCTGACGGGCATACCCATAACGGTCCTGAACCGGTACGTGAAGGGACACATACTGCCCAGCTCCGAGCGTGCGTCGGCAATCCTCGCCAAGCTCGAGAGCGAGAAGGGCTACAACGTCACCCGCCACATCATGGAGAAGATCGTCTTCGACAAGAGCGGCTTCCTCGACAATACGCGGATACTCGGCGACACCCTCCTCCTCAAGTTCGTGGCCAATCACGTGGTGCAGAAGCTCGCCGGGAGGCGCGTGAGCAAGGTCCTGACAGTGGCGGTCGACGGCATCCCTCTCGCCGTCCATATAGCCGACGCGTTCGGTGTCCCGTTCATCTACGCCAAGAAGGAGAAGGAGATCGGCGTCCCCTACTTCATAGAGGAGACGTACACCGTCTCCCTAGCCGGGATCCAGGTCTCCCTCTACCTGCCGAAGACCGGAATCGAGAAGCGGGACAGCATCCTGATAACTGATGACGTGGTGAGGTCGGGCGAGCAGCTCAAGGCGCTGGTGAACCTCGCCAAGAAGAGCGGCGCCGAGATAGCCGCCGTCTTCGTCCTGATCGCGGTCGGGGACCGTTGGAAGAAGGAGATTGACGACTCCTCGGACTACCCCATCTACTCACTGGTGACTCTGCCTGAGAGGGACTGAGAGGTCGTAGGGCGGGCGCAGGACCCCCGTCTCGGTTATTATCCCGCTCACCAGCTCCCGCGGCGTCATGTCGAAGGCAGGGTTGGCGGCGTCAACGCCTTCCGGGGCGACCTTCACCCCCCTGATATGCGTGACCTCTGAGGGCGATCTCTCCTCTATGGTTATCCCGTCCCTCTCGATTGTGAGATCGATCGTCGAGGAAGGGGCCGCGACGTAGAACGGGATGCCGTGGGCCTTCGCGAGGACCGCTATGCCGTACGTCCCGATCTTGTTAACGACGTCCCCCTGTCTGGTGATCCGGTCCGCCCCCACGACCACCTTCGTTATCAGTCCCCTCTGCATGTGGAACGCCACCATGTTGTCCGTGATCAGTTTGAAGGGGATGCCCGCCTCCCTGAGCTCGAAGGCAGTAAGCCTCGCGCCCTGGAGGAGGGGACGGGTCTCAGTGGCGTAGACGAAGATCTTCCTCCCGGCCTCAAACGCACTCTTTATGACGCCGAGGGCAGTCCCGTGCTCGACGCACGCTAGCCCGCCGGCGTTGCAGTGCGTCAGGATCCTGTCCCCATCCGCAATGACTTCCGCCCCGTGTCTCCCTATCGCCCTGCACACCACGACGTCCTCCTCGGCTATCCTGATCGCCTCGTCGATGATGGCCGCTACAAGCCCTGACCTCTCGGCCGCCGCTGTCTCTCCTCCGGCCCGGCTCGGTCGCGCCTGAGCCCTGCCCCCGTCCCCGCCCTCCGGCCCGCGCCTCCGCCCCAGCCCTCCTTCACGTTCACGTTCACGTTCACGTTCACGTTCACGTTCACGTTCACGTTCACGTTCACGCTCACGTTCACGCTCACGCTCACGCTCCCAGACCCCTTTCATCCTCTCCAGCGCCCAGAAGAGGTTCCTCGCTGTGGGCCTGGTCGATCGCAGGCGCTCAGAGGCCTCTTCGGCGTCCCTGATGACACCGTCCACATCCCTCCCCCTGCTGTTCTTCGCCGCCAGCGCCACGCCCATCGCTGCGGCGACTCCGATCGCCGGCGCCCCCCTTATCTCCATCCTCTCTATCGCGCGTGCCACCCTCTCATGGTCCGTGCAGCGTATGACCTCAAGCCTGTCCGGCAGCTTGGTCTGATCGATCAGATAGACACCGTCATCCTTCCACTCAATGGTCCTCAACAGGGACGGCCCTCCTCTTCTCCTCTTCCCCCCTCTTTTTTCCCCTTCCCCTCGTCTTGTAGCGCCTCTCTCTCTCTCTCTCTCGGAGTCTATCCTCGCTGCATCTTTTAAGTTATCGCCCGCAGCCTCCTCAGCGTGGTCTTCCGCCGCAGCTCCCCGCTACCGTCCTGGCCAGCTCGCCCACTAGGGCGTTGACTCCCCTGTCCACCGGCCTGCTGAGCCCCGTCCCGAAGTCCAGGCTCTTCGGCTGGATGCCCACCAGCCCTATTCTGACGCCGGGCAGACCCTCTCTGATGAGCCTGAAGACCATCTTCACGGACTGCTTGTGAGTCGAGATCGAGCCGGTCAGCAGCCTCCCCTCATCAACAAAGCCATGAGCCCCCGGCGCCACCCCCGCCCCCATGTCCACAGCGTCGAAGAAGATGATATGGCTCGGCGCGCTCCTCTTGATCACTGGCGTAAAGTCCTCCGGGACGGTCCCGCAGTCGAGCAGTCCCACGGACGGCGGAACCTTACCCCTGAGGCGGGATACCACCCTGACGCCGGCAGCGTCGTCCCTCCTTATCCTGCTTCCCATCCCTACCAAGAGCAGGGAGCTGCAATCCCTTAGGAACTCTGAGAGGTCCTCTTCGAAGGGCATATAGCTAACATTGCCCGTACTAGGTCTTAGGTGTTTCCAGTGGAAGAGCTCCCGCGACCGGTCCTGAGAGGGAAGTCTGCCGTGATCACCGGCCCAGATGCCGATCGGCTCCACCAGCAGGGCACCTTCGGCGAGATGGAAGGGGGGACACTCACCCTCTCCGACGTGGAGGCGCTCTACCTGATCGAGCGCGAGAAGATCCAGCTGGCGGACGAGTCCGGCGGATCGATCTCCTTCCCTGCGCTCGTTGACCTGCTGTCCAAGGACGACAGGGAGCTCTGGCTGCGCTACCTCCTCTACTCCGACCTCAGGCGGAGGGGCTATGTTGTAAAGGCCGGGTATGGGCGGGGTCTAGAGTACCGGGTGTACCGGAGGGGCGCGGTGGTGGGGAAGGAGCCGGCCAAGTACCTGATCTACGGCCTGGTCGAGGGCAGGCCTGTGAGCGTAGCGGAGATCGCCTCGATCTCCAACTCGGCGAAGCTCTCGAAGAAAGACCTGATCCTCGCAGTCATCGACCGGCAGGGGGAGATAACCTACTATGATGCGTCCGAGGTCTCGCTCTAGCTCCCGCCTCGGCGCCTATGTCCAGCTGATCCGCCCCCTGAACTCGGTGATGATGGGTGCAGCCGTGGTGATAGGGGAGGTGGCTGTCCTGGGAGGAGTTCCGACCCTGGCCCAGATGGCGCTCGGCTTCCTCGTCTCGTTCTTCCTGACGGCTGCATCGATGGTCCTCAACGACTACGTCGACCTCGAGATAGACCGCATCAACTCCCCCCACAGGCCTCTGCCGTCCGGCCTCATCTCCCCTGGGTCAGCCCTCTACCTCGCAGGGATGCTCTCGGCCGCAGGGATAGCGTCCGCCGTGCCCTTCTCGTATTACGGCACAGCTATCGCAGCTTTAACCCTCTCGGCCTCGATCGTCTACAACCTCTACGCGAAGCAGACTGGCCTGGCCGGCAACGCGATCGTGGCCTTCTGCATAGCAGTCCCCTTCCTCTTCGGCGGGGTCGTGGTCTCCGGGGGCATCAACATCACCGTCCTAGTCTTCTTCCTCCTCGCCTTTCTATCCAACATCGGCCGGGAGATCACCAAAGGCATAGCCGACATCGAGGGGGATCGGACGCGCATGATAAGGACGATCGCCATCACACGCGGCACAGGGGCCGCCGCGGTGGTGGCGGCACTCTTTTACCTCGCCGCCGTCGCGATGAGCCCCCTCCCCTACCTCTTCGGAGAGGTCGGCGCAGCCTACATCCTCTTCGTTGCCGTCACAGATGCTGGCTTCGCCTACTCGTCGTTCAGGATACTCAGGGACCAGGGCAAGAACACCGCGTTGAAAGTCAAGAACCAGGCGCGCTTCTGGATGATAACTGCGCTGATGGCCTTCCTCTTCGGTGGGCTCATGCGCTAGGCGGCCGGCAGACGGTCTGCGTCTATATTTATACACCCATACCTGCGCCTATGCCTGCGTCCGCAGTTGCGACCGATCTTCTCCCGCTTCCGCTCCAGCCCCCCCTCTCCCTCCCCCAATCGCTCCCGTTATCTCTCCAGCTAGTTCCTCAAGGCTCCCGCTTATCTCCCTCTTCTCCTTCATGAGTCTGAGCTTGAACTTCCCTCTGCTAATCTCCTCGGGTCCAACGATCAGGACGTACGGTATCCCCTTTCCGTCGGCGTACTCGAGCTGCCTCCCCAGCCTCCTGCCCATTAGATCCGTCTCCGCCGGGATACCCCTCCCGATCAGCTCCCTGCTGATCCTGACGGCTTCGGCCGTGACCCTGTCACTGACGCCCGCCACGAAGACCTTCACGGGGCCCTGCCCCGTGCCGGATCCCTTCAACACCTCGAAGAGCCGCTCTATTCCTAGGGAGATCCCTGTGGCCGGGGTCGCGGGCCCGCCGAACCTCTCAATGAGGCGGTCGTACCTCCCCCCGCCGGCTATGCTCCCGATCTCTGCGGTCCCCGTCTTTATCTCGAAGACAGGCCCGGTGTAGTAGTCGAGCCCCCTGACGAGGCTAAAGTCCACGAGGAGGCTGTCGAGTCCAAAGGCGCTCGCGAGGTCGCCTATCCTCCTCAAGTCCGAGGCCCCCTCCCTCGCCGCCGGGGAGTCCAGCTCCCTCTCGGCATACTCTAGGGCCTCCCTCCCCCGGCAGGAGATGAAGCTGAGGACCTCCTCCGCCTTCCCCTCCTCGAGGCCGGCGGCCGCAAGCTCCCGCCGCACACCCTCGATACCGATCTTATCGAGCTTGTCTAGGGCCCTGAAGACTTTGGACCTGCCCTCCCCGTCCATCCCGAGCCTCTCCACCATCCCCTCCAGGATCCTCCTATCGTTCACCCTGACCTCAAAGCCGCTCAGTCCGAGCGCCCTCAGGGCGTCCACGGCGGTCGAGATGCACTCTAGGTCGGCCTCCACCCTCGGCGAGCCGACCACATCTATATCGGCCTGGAGGAACTCCCGCAGCCTTCCGCTCTGGGGCTCCTCGTACCTCCAGACTTTCGAGATGTTGTACCTCTTGAACGGTTTTGCCAGATCTGGCGTGCAGGCTACGACCCTCGCGAGGGGGACCGTGAGGTCGAACCTGAGGCCGAGCCACCTCCCGCCCTTGTCTTGGAACTTGTATATTTGATGCTCGACCTCCTCCCCACCCTTGGCTGCAAGGACCTCCCAGAGCTCGATGGCAGGGGTGTCCATCTCCTCGAACCCGTGGGCCTCGAAGACCCCCCGGATCCTCTCGATTATGGTCCTCCTCACCCTCATCTCGCCTGAAAGGAAATCCCTGGTCCCCCTAGGTCTCCCCAGCTTCATAACAGACCGCGGCCCCTCAAACCATTAACCATTAGTCCCGCCCCGTCCAGCACCCTCCGATCATAGTCGTGACTGGTGCCCTGCCTGAAGCGGGCGGGCTGTTTTGCCTCTATCGTGGCTCATTAATAAATTTTGGTCGGGGCCAGAGCCATCTGAAAGGTATAAAAGGCAGACTAGCGTCGTGCTTATGGGGGCCCGTAGCTCAGTACGGTAGAGCAGCGGGCTTTTAAGATGGATCGAAGACACCCGTTGGTCTCGGGTTCAAATCCCGACGGGCCCGCCAACCGCCTAGCAAAGACCCCTTCACCCCCTCGCCGTGGCAACCAGAGGGGTAGGATCATCGGATCAGAAGACAAGGCCCAGGAATGACAGTATGTAGACCAGCACCACCAATATGACTATCGAGAGGAGAGCTATCCCGAACCCCTGCAGCCACCCTGTGCTGAAGACACTCTTGTAGACCCAGACCCAGGCTAGGAACGCCAGCAGCAGCGCTATAAAGCCGAGGCCGAGCGGAGCCGCGAAGATCGATCCGAGGAAGAGGACGATGCCGAAGACGATCGGTCCGGCGAGCGTGGCCAACATGGCCGACGAGAGCCTGCCCCTCCTCCCCACTATCGCCTTTGCCGCGAGGTATACTGGGATCGAGATGATGATCCATGCTATGACCAGAGCTATGATCAGAGCGGCCGCCGTGCCCAGGGCCAAGCCCAGCCATGGGAACCCGATGTGGAGTGGCGTGAACATCATGCGATCCCCGCAACATTGATCCCTCGCAGATATATTATCCTGCTGTCGCCTTGGCGCCTGCCGGATCAGGGGCGCTCACCATCTACCGTCGCTCCCCATCCTCCCTGTAGAGCACCTCCCTCCCGCCCACCGAGATGAGGAGCCCCGTGTCCCCCACATCCATGTCCAGCGGCAGCCTCTCAGACGGGATGTCGAGGAAGTACTTGCCAGTCAGGTCTAGGAGCGTCGCGAAGGTCTCAGCCTTGGCCTCCACCCTCACCCTCCTCACCCTCTCTGCCGCGACTTTTTCAGCCGACGCCATCGCGTGCGGGGGGAGCGTCTTTCTCCCCCTCCCCCTGCCGGTGCCGCCGACGGTACCGAGCCTCCCAGCCTCCTCGAGGTCCCGGACCACGGCGTTCCCCCTGTGGTAGCCCAGGATCAGGTAGGCCCTGCCCTCCGCCTCGATGATGTCCCCCTCCCTCAGCCTAGGGAACCTCACGGCGTACGTCGTCCTGTAGACCCTGGCGCCGGTCCTCTTGTCTGTCCCGACGATCTTGGGGCTGTCGGAGACCGACGCACCAGTAGCCTCCTGCAGCATCTTCACGAAGAGCCTCGCGGCGTTCAGCGAGGCGAACTTCACGTCGATCCCACCCTCGTGCTCCTTCACCTCGACTACCTCCTGCCTCCCGCTGGTCTCGCGGTAAAAATCGTCGAAGACCTTGCCCACCAAGCCGTTATCCTTGGCGTCGAGGATCCTCCCCTCCGCCCTTATCTGGACCATGGCATCGTAGCGCCCCCTCACGACGCAGCCGCAGGGCTGGCAGAGCCTGTAGTCTACGTATGCCTCGCTCCTCTCCTCCCTGATCGTGCCGCTTTCCCTCTCCCTCAGCGTGATGGTCAGCGCAATCCTCGCGGGGAGCCCGCCCCCGGAGCCATCCCCGCCCTCCCCTCTGTTCGGGTTCCTCTCCAGGACCTCCCCCCTGATGCCGGCCACCTCGACCCCTTCCGGGAGCTCAGTCTGCCTCAGGAGCTCCTCCCGCGCGGCGTCGATCACCACTTCGTCCAGATCCCGCCCCCTCCTCGCGACCCACCTCTTGCCCCTGAGGTGCGAGAAGCACGCCCGGCAGAATACGACCCCCACCTCCCGCGGCGTTCCCTCGACGGACTTCCAGTAGCAGCCCTCGCAGAGCCCGTGGATGAACCTCCGGTCCTCGGCGCCGCACTGGACGCAGAACCTACCCATCTCCAGCGCCCCGGATCGGATTATATCTGGACGAACTGGGCGTGGGGGATGCCCTCTATCGTGATGACCGCATCCTCATGGACTAGGCCCGCCTCTATGCCGCATTTTACCGCTTCTCTCCCGACCAAGTTGGCCACCGTTGCCTTCCTGAGGAGGTCGATGGCTGCGTCCGGGCACACCCTCTCTCCCCCGTAAAAGTCCTTCGATACATTGAAGACTATGGCCCCCTCCCTGACCTTCTTGCCGAGGATATCACAGTCGCAGACTGCCACCATGACCTCCCCCTCCCTCACCTTCCAGACCTTGATATAGACCTCAGGGGCCACCCACTATCCACTCCTGCCTCATGCGAGCGTCTTGGACGGGTTCTTGGCGCCGCAGACCTCGCAGAGTATGAAGGTCATCCTGTCCTCCTTGACCAGCTTGGTGTCCGGCTTGTTGCACGAGCAGCAGAGGACGTATGCCTTGATGTACCTGACGATGAGGCTGTCGAGGAGCTCCTTGGAGAACCTCCCCTGGAGCGTCGCCCTGGAGCCTTCATATGTGCCCGATGTCGCCAGCTCCCTCAGTATGAACTTGATGAGGTGGCCGGGGTCCCTGTTGAGCCTCTCAGCGACCTCCTTGAAGTTGTAGATGACCGTCTTGGAGCCGATCACGGAGGACTCTGTCTGCGGGGTCTCGTACTTCGTGGACTTGAAGACCTTCTCCGGTATCTTGGAGAGCCCCCTCTCCAGCAGGGCATCATAGTCCATTTCCATCTTTATCCCAGTGAGAAGAATCATTAAACACCTTAATAAAGGTGGTTCCACACGATCCCCTGCCGCTCAACCGGATCACACCCTGCACCCGTTCCGAGTGCCGCGTCCGCCTGGCGCCTCCCCCCACCGCTCCTCTTCCCTCCACTACCGCAGCCGTCAGGGACGGGCGGCCTCGCCCGGCCCAGGCCTGCATCAGACTGAAATGGAGATAAGGTGGCTCCGAAGATATATAGGGCACATGATATTACGTCTTACGTTACATGCACCGCTCTTAGGAGGTTATGCTTGATGGATCCGATAGTGGTGACTTCCGCCCTTCCCTACAGCAACGACCGCCTCCACCTGGGGCACCTCCGCTCCACGTACCTGCCGCCGGACGTCTACGTCAGGTACCTGAGGAGGGCCGGCAGGGACGTGATCTACATCTGCGCGACTGACGAGCACGGGACACCGATCGCCCTCCGGGCGGAGAAGGAGAAGGTGAACCCCAAGGAGATCACCGATCGCTACCACGCCCCGATCAAGGAAGACCTCCAGCGCATGGGGTGCAGCTTTGACTACTTCTCCCGGACCACCGAGCCCCTCCACTACGAGACCGTCCGGCACTTCTTCAAAGCGCTCTACGAGAAGGGCTATATCTACGAGCAGGACCTAGAGCAGCTGAAGTGCCCGGAGTGCGTAAAGTTCCTCCCTGACAGGTATGTCGAAGGGGTCTGCCCCTACTGCGGCTATGAGAACGCGAGGGGCGACTCATGCGATGGGTGCGGCAGGTACCTCAGGCCCACCGAGCTGAAGGACTCGAGGTGTGCCATCTGCGGCGCAAAGCCCGAGGCCGGCAATACCAAGCACTGGTTCTTCAAGCTGACCGCCTTCCAGGCGCGGCTGAAGGAGTGGCTCGAAGGCAACGAAGCCATCCCTGCCAACGTCAAGAACTATGCCCTGGGGTGGGTGAACGAGGGGCTGAAGGACTGGTGCATCACCCGGGACATGGACTGGGGCGTCCCGGTCCCGCTCAGTGGGGCAGAGGGTAAGGTCATATACGTCTGGTTCGACGCCCCCATCGGCTACATCTCCTCGACCAGGGTCTTCTCCGAGTCGAGAGGCGACCCTGCCCTCTGGCAGAGGTACTGGCAGGGCTCGGGCAGGATATACCACTTCATCGGCAAGGACATCATCTACCACCACGCCATCTTCTGGCCCGCCATGCTCATGGGTTCAGAGGAGTTCAACGTCCCGACCTCGGTCATCGCGGGCGAGTACCTCACCCTCGAGGGGAAGAAGATGTCGAAGAGCAGGGGCTGGTTCATAGGCATAAGCGAGTACCTGAAGAACCTCGAGCCCGATCCCCTGCGGTACTACCTCCTCTCGGTGGCCCCGCTCGAGAAGGACGCCGACTTCTCGGTGGACGAGTTCGTGAAGAGGTACAACGACGAGCTCGCTGATGTCTTGGGCAACTTCATCCATAGGACACTGACGTTCATAGAGAGGTACTTCGCCTCGGCGGTGCCGGAGGGCAAGGTCGCCGCGGAGGACCAGAGGGTGCTCGACCTGATCTCGCAGACCCAGAGGGACGTCGCGTCTCACCTTGAGGGCTTCAGGTTCAGGGACGCCCTGACAACCGCCATCACCCTAGCCCACGAGGGGAACAGGTACCTCAACGACTCTGCCCCTTGGAACAGCATCAAGGTTGCGCCCGAGAAGGCGGCCACCTCGCTCTACGTCTCGGCCCAGGTAGTGAAGGCGCTCGGCAGCATACTCTCACCCTTCCTCCCCTTTACCGCCGAGAGGATATGGCAGATGCTCAACCTAGGCCAGGGGGTGCACAGCGCCAAATGGACCGAATGTGAGGTCCCGCTCCCAGCCGGGCACAGGATCGGCAAACCCTCCCCCCTCTTCAAGAAGATCCCCGTCTCCAACATCGGCGGGCTCAAGGCCGCCCTCCTCCCTTCCAAAGACGTCGGTCCGAGGATAACGTTCGACGACTTTAAGAAGGTCAGAATCGCGGTGGGGGAGGTGGTGAAGGCGGAGCGGATCAAGGGGTCTAAAGACCTCCTCCACCTTGAGGTGAACTTGGGCGAGTACGGCACAAAGTCCTGCGTAGCGGGGATAGCGAGGTACTACTCCCCAGACGACCTCCTGAAGAAGAAGATCGCCGTAGTGATCAACCTGGAACCTGCCACGCTCTTCGGCATAAAGTCCGAAGTGATGATCCTGGCCGCCGAGGGCGACGACAAAGTCTCGTTCCTCTCGCCCGACAGGGACGTGCCCCAGGGGTCAGACGTGAGGTGAGGCAAGGGCACGGCGCGGCACCCCGCTGCGCCTCCCAGCCGATCACGACCACGCCCCACAGGCCGGCGCCGCAGAGCGGGGATAAGGTAAAGGTAAAGAAGACCCGCTTACCGATCTCTCTCTGACGAGCCGGAGGCGCTCACTTGCAACTGAAGATCGACCTGCACGTCCATACCGACGCCTCGAAGGACGGGCTATCGACCGTCCGCGAGATGATCGAGTCTGCGAGGAGGAAGGGGCTGGACGGGATCGCGGTCACGGATCACGACATCCCCTTCCCGCCCGGAGACGCAGCCGAACTCTCCACGACGACGGGGACGCTCATCATACCCGGGATGGAGGTCTCGACCGACTCGGGGCACCTCCTCGTCCTCTCCCCCCGATCCGGGTACAGCAGGGGGGTCCCCCTTGGCGCGACGGTCGAGAGGGCCCTCTCCGAAGGGTCTGCGGTCATCATCCCCCATCCTACCGATGTGCAACACAGCGTCGGGGAGGCGGCGGTGCGCTCCTTGGCGCCGAAGCGCCTTCCAATTGAGACCATCAACTCCTCGACCTTGGCCCGCTTCAACCGGAGCGCGGCGGAGCTGGCGCTGGAGCTTGGACTGCCCTGCGTAGGGGGGAGCGACGCCCATATCGCGAAGACCGTCGGCGACGCATACACCGTCGTCGAGGCATCGGAGCGCACGGTCGAAAAAGTCCTCGAGGGGATCAGAGGCGGGCGGACCGTGGCCCGCGGCGGAGAGAGTTCGAGGCTCGTCTGGCTTGAGACCGCCTGTAGGCGCCTTGGCAAGCACGCCATGCTTAAGAGATCGCCCTGAATCTATCTCAACCCCTGAAGCTGATGCACATGCGGATCTACATCCGGACATTCGGCTGCTCATCGAACAGGGCGGAGAGCGATGCCATGGAAGAAGAGCTCAGGACCGCCGGTTTCGAGATAGTCGAGTCTCCTGGACTGGCCGACGCCGTCCTCGTCAATACGTGTACCGTGAGGGGCGAGACCGAGCTGAAGGTGTTGGGGTACGTCCGCGGCCTAGCCAAGACCAAGAAGAGGGTGGTCGTGACCGGCTGCATGGCAGCCGTCCAGCCCGCTCTCATAGCCAGACGCGCGCCGGACGCCTCGATCGCCTCCCCCCTAAACCCCGCCTCAATCGCAGCGGCCCTCACGAGCACCTCCAGGGAGGTCCGGCTCGAACCCCCGCGGTCCAGGCCTCCTCCCGAGCCCGCCCCCTTCAGGGGAGGGTTCAGGTACGCCGTGGAGATAGCCAGGGGCTGCCTCGGCGAGTGCGCGTACTGCATCGTCCGCTTCGCGAGGGGGCGGCTCAGGAGCCTCCCCCCGGACCTGATTGTGTCCCGGGTCTCGGACGCCGTGAGGGCGGGCGCGAAGGAGATCCAGCTCGCTGCCCAGGATACCGGCGTCTACGGCAGGGACATCGGGGCCTCCCTCCCCTCCCTCATAGACCGCATCGCCGGGGTGGAGGGGGACTTTAAGGTGAGGGTGGGCATGTTCAACCCCTCGTCGGTGGCCGGGTCGCTCGGGGAGCTGGTCCGTTCGTACGGCCCGAAAGTGTACCGGTTTGCCCACCTCCCGGTCCAGAGCGGGAGCGACAGGGTTCTCGCCCTCATGAACCGCGGGTACCGCGCCTCCACCTTCGTCGAGATAACGTCCGCCCTAAGGTCGAGGCACCCTGAGCTGACCATCGCTACCGACATAATGGTGGGCTACCCCGGTGAGGAAGACGGGGACCTCCAGGAGACCCTGAACCTGCTGGAGAGGGCAAAACCGGACAAGATACACGTCTCCAGATTCTCCCCCAGGCCCCACACCTCCGCCGCCTCCCTCCGGCAGGTCCCCGAGTGCGTCAAGAAGAGGCGGAGCGCCCTCGTCATGCGCCACGTCAACGACCTCATGATGCGCAGCGGCCTCCGGTGGGTCGGTCGGACGGTCGAGGCCGTCGTCACAGGGGCCGGAAGGAAGGGGGGCATGATCGCCAGGACCGACGAGTACCGTCCGGTCATAATCTGGGGCTGCGACGGGCCCGTCATGGGCAAGAGGCTGCTGGTCGATATCGAGTCCTGCACCCCCATATACCTGAGGGGCAGGGTCAGCCGCCGCTGACCGGGGGGAGTATGGCCACCCTGCTCTCGCCCTCGGTGATCCTCTCCGAAAACCTCTCCGGATAGACCAACCTCGACCCCACCAGCACCTTGTAGCGGTCGTCGAACCCCCCATCTGCGAAGAGGACCTCCTTCAACAGGGGACACTCCTCTGCCACCCTCCCCACCACCTGACCAACCGTGGGGGGCTCCCCGAACTCCAGGAACAGCGTCCCGGTCCCTGCCTTCTCCCTGAGGTTGGCGAAGAGCCTGATCTCGATCCTCATTTCTCCGGCTTTTCCTCGTTGACCATCTGGTTGATCTGCTGCTCCATCATGTGTCCCTTGCAGGTGACCCTGACCTTCTTTACGCCCTCGACCTTCTGGGCAGCGTTCCTGATCTGCTCGGCCAAGTAAAATGCAATAGGGCAGAACGGGCTTGAGGGGGAGAACTCTATGCTGACCGCCCCGTCCTCCTCCTCGATCCTGTTAATGAGCCCCATCTCCACCATGCTCATGCCTGTCTCCGGATCCATGACGCCCTTGAGCGCCTCAGTTACTTTGGACTCGATCTCTCTTACCATCTGTGGGTCCCTAGCATTACATCATGTGCTGATTATAAAACTGTTATCCCCACTCCCCCGACCCTTTGCCACGCTCACCCGCTCCTGCTCTTGCGTCCTATCCGCGTCTGTCTTTCCTTGTATCACCTATGCCTGAAAGGAAGGGCAGGGGCCCGGCGAGAGCAAAATTGCGGAAAAAGTGGTCGATGGAATCAAACAGCCGGTTTGCCCGTCTGCGTCCTGATGATCCGCATGACCTGTTCAGGGCTCCTCGTGGAGAAGACGAATTCGTCGTATTTCCTTCCCCTCACCCTCAACACGACCCTTCCAGCGCCGGTGACGCTGTAGACCAGCCTCTTCCTCCCTTGGTAGACGCCGCCCTTGATCCCAAAGCCGCCGTACCTCATCGCCGATGCCTCATCGGCGTAACAGTCCACCACTTCGTCCCACCTGAAGCGCCCCTTCGAGACGCCGAACCCTGCCGCTATGCCGGAGGTGGTCATGACCACGGAGAACCGGCTGAAGGAGACGACGAAGGCGGTTACTGCCGCAATCAGGATGATGGGGAAGAGTGTCTCGTAGGGATCAGCTGAAGGCGATGCCGCCAGGGAGTAATATAGGACTCCAAGCAGGGGGATGTCGATGGCTGCGATGAGAAGCAGGATTAGTCTCCAGTAGATTGTTTCATGGTAGATCTCAAGCGAGGACATGCCTGTGCTATATAGCATGCCCGGTAATAATCGTTTAGCAAGGTAAGTCAACAGCAGGGATTATGCCCTGTGGAACCAGCCGCCCTTCGAGCACCTGTAGCTCAGGCACATCGTCTTCGGGTGGCTCGCCCGCACGGCGTCGAGCCTGCCGACCGATGTATTCCGGGGCGTAGCCTTCAGCCTTTGGGGGCACGTGTACGCCTCCTCGGAGACGGCCCTCAGGGCGTCTACGTAGAGGTCTATCCCCTCCTTCGTCTCGGTATCCGAGAACTCGAACATCAGGGCCTCCTTGACGATCAGCGGGAAGTAGACCGTCGGAGGGTGCAGCCCCCTGTCGAGCAGGGCCTTGGCGATATCGTTGGCCGTCACCCCTGTCTCCCTGGCCAGCGCCTCGGCGCTCAGGACGACCTCATGCTTCCTCCAGCCCTTCCCAAAGGGGATCGAGAAACCCCTCAGCCCCTCCACCATCTTCATGAAGTAGTTTGTGTTGAGGACCGCGCAGTCGCAAGAGAGCCTCAGCCCCTCCACACCCATCGATAGGAGGTAGGCGTACGCCCTCACCATCACTGGGAAGTTGCCGTACCACCCCCTCACCCTGCCTATGCTCTCGGGCCTCTCCCAGTCCAGCCTGAACCTCCCGCCCCCCTCCGCTATCACAGGGACCGGCAGGTACCTTTCGAGCCGCTCGGCGACCCCGACGGGCCCAGATCCGGGGCCTCCCCCGCCGTGCGGCGTGGAGAATGTCTTGTGGAGGTTCAGGTGGACGATGTCGAACCCCAGGTCCCCCGCCCTGGCCCTGCCGATGATCCCTTGAAGGTTTGCCCCGTCGTAGTACATCAACCCGCCGGCATCGTGCACCACCTCTGCTATCTCGCGCGCCCTCCTCTCGAAGAGCCCGAGCGTGTTCGGGTTTGTCATCATGAGTCCGGCCGTCCGGCCGGAGACCGCCGCCTTGAGCAGTTCGACATCTATGCTGCCATCCTCGGCAGTACCTACCTCCACAACCCTGAACCCTGCCATCGCGGCGCTGGCGGGGTTGGTCCCGTGGGCAGAGTCCGGCACCAGGATCTCGTCCCGCCCGTTGTGCCTCCCGTGGTACCTCCTCATTATTAGGCATCCCGTCAGCTCGCCGTGCGCGCCTGCGGCCGGCTGGAGCGTGAACCTGTGCATCCCCGCGAGCGACGAGAGCGCCCTCTCGAGCCTATACATCAGCTCGAGGGCCCCCTGCAGCTCCTCCTCACCTTGGAGCGGGTGGACCATCTGCACTTCATCGAGCCACGCCAGGTCCTCGTTCACCCTCGGGTTGTATTTCATGGTGCACGAGCCCAAGGGGTAGGGCCCTAGGTCTATCCCCCAGTTCATCTGCGAGAGCCTCGTAAAGTGCCTCACCACCTCCGGCTGGGAGACCTCGGGCAGGTACAGTCCGCCCCTGAGGGCTTCCTTGGGGATCGCCGCCGGGAGGGCCTCCCAGCCCCCGTCCCCGAAGAGGTCCCCCTCCCTGCCGGCCGCCCCCATCTCGAGGATGAGCGGTTCCGAGAACTTGGCCTGCCTGAACACTCATCCTCCCCCCGAGCCCGCGAGGGCGCCTATGAATGCCTCAATGTCCTCGCCGGTATGGATCTCCGTCACAGCAAAGAGGAGCGCGTTGCCGAGCCCCCTCCCGAACTCGCCCAGCCCCCTCCCCGGCGCGAACCCCCGGGCGGAGAGGCCCGCGTTGACCTGGCCCGCATCGCTGAAGCCGACCGCAAAGTCCCTGAACTGCAGCCCGCTGAACGGCAGGCTGAACCCCGCCCTCCTCAGCCCGCTGGTGGCATACGAGGTCCGCTCGAGTATGGTCCTAGAGACGCTCCTGATCCCCCTCCTTCCAAGCAGCGAGAGGTAGACGGCGGCGGCGATGGCGAGCAGCGTCTCACTGGTGCAGATGTTGGAGGTTGCCCGTTCCCTCCTTATGTGCTGCTCCCTCGTCGCGAGTGCGAGCATGAAACCCCGATCCCCTTCCGCGCTCACAGTCGACCCGACTATCCTCCCTGGCATCTGACGCACTATCGACGGGTCGCCGTTGCAGGCCATCAACCCCAAGCCGTTCCCGCCGAGGGCCGGGGGGAGCCCCAAAGGCTGGCCGTCCCCCAGGGCGATGTCTGCGCCATGCTCTCCCGGCGGCTTGAAGACGCCGAGCGAGAGCGGGTCGGCGCCGATCACCGAGAGGGCGCCTGCATCATGGGCGATCTCCACCACCTCCCTGAGCCTGCAGTCCACGGTCCCGAAGAACGAGGGGCTCTCCGCGTAGACCCCCGCGACATCGCTGCCGACTGCCACCTTGAGCTCCTCCCTCCCGATACAACCGTCCTCGCCGTACGGGACCTCCCTAAGCGTCATGCCCTGCGGCTCCGTATAGTTCCTGATGACGCTCTTCCTGTCCTCGGGGAGAGAGGAAGGTATGACAAAAGCCCTCCTGCCCGTGACCCTCGCGCAGAGGAGTGCGGCCTCCCCTACGGCCGTCGGGAGATCGTACATGGACGCGTTGGCGACCTCCATGTCGTAGAGTTCGCAGACGAGGCTCTGAAACTCGAAGAGCGCCTGGAGGACCCCCTGGCTTACCTCCGCCTGGTAGGGAGTATATGACGTCAGGAACTCCCCCCTAGAGATGATGTGCCTGACCGCGCTCGGGGTGTAGTGGAACCAGGGCCCCCCTCCGGTGAAGCACCGGCTGCGGAGGACGGCGCTCTTGGAGAGGATCCCCCTCACCCTCCGCTCGACGGCCATCTCTGGGAGCGGCCCCTCTTGGATCCCCTCCGGCCCAAGAGGTCCCGCTGGCGGGAGATCCCTGAAGAACTCTTCTACTGAGCCGACCCCGACCCTGGCGAGCATCTCCTCGAACGAACGCGATGCGTTCGGAAGGTAGGGGTGACTATTCGGCACTCGGCGCGCCTCCCTGACCCTTTAACGGCAGGTCTCAGAAAAGAGTTTCTGTTATGCGTCCCCTTAAGGCACGGGACCCAGCCCCTCCCTGCGGCCCGCCCGCTACCAGAGTATGAAGAGTGTGAGGAGCGAGAAGACCGTTATCAGGATGTTGTCGTCGATAGGGTTGAACTCAAAGTGCTCGACTACCGAGGCCACGACTCCTGCCGCCACCCCTGCATAGCCAGCATAGAACGCCCCTATCGGGACGCAGACGATGAGCATCGCCACGTTCCCGAGCCAGCTCTTAGTCCTCCTCTTGAAGACGGCGTTCCGGACCAGGCCTGTTGCCGCGTCGCCGAATGACATGAACGCGGCGGGGATGACACCGTATATCGGGTTTCCGAAGAATACCCAGGAGAGGAAGATGGCCACGCCCCAGGCGATCGTGAAGTTGACCTCATAGTTGTTCTCCTTCACCTGGAACCAGTAGAGTATCCTGTTGAGCCTGTGGGGGAGGTACGTTATGAGGGCTATGACGGCGACGAGGGTGATCGGGATCGTGACTGCAGTGAAGAAGATCGGGAAGAGCAGAGTGACAACTCCCGCAGCAAAGATGTGGATCAGCTTCCTGTTGTAGTAGACCGCCACATTGTTGGGGACCTTCTTTATCATCCAGCCGTACGTGAACCTCGTTCCGTAGACCACGCCCAACACATAGGCAAAGAGTATGATCGCTATAACCGATTCGTAGACGGGATCCGCATGGGTGAAGCTCTCCGGGTGAAATCCGAACGTCATCGTTACAAACCTTGTGGCTGATTTAAATACATCAGAATAAAACCCTTTTGTTTTATTCTTTATGAACAGAGGCTACCCCACTGCAAAAAGTTAAAAACTACGCCGTGCCAATACTCTCAGCCCGGTGGTGTAGTGGCCAAGCATGGCGGGCTTTGGCCCCGCCGACGGGAGTTCGAATCTCTCCCGGGCTACCACTATCTGTTATCCCAAAATCAGTCAGCCCCCTCTATGTTCAGCGCTCCGATTGCGGACTGCAGGGCTAGGAAGGCGCAGTAGACGATGATGAGCGCTGCGCCATCCCTCCGGTCGATGTTGCCGTCTCTCGATAGCCCGTAAACGATCAGCGCCGAGACCGCCATAAACCCCGCAGCAAAAAGCGCCGGCATGGGCTGCTGGGGCCTGATCGGCTGTATGAGGGCGATTATGCCTATAGTCAGCATCGAGTCCGCGAGGACGTTGCCCAGGACGTTCCCCAGTCCGAGCTCGCCGTGTCTCTTCCTCGAGGCGCGGATCGCGAAGCTCATCTCGGGTATGCACGTCCCGACCGCAACGATTGCCCCGATCACCACCAGAGGCAGGCCGAACAGCAGGCTCAGCTCCTGCGAACTGCTGGCGATGAGGCTCCCACCGACAAACAGGATCGTCAGGCTCGCGACCAAGATCGTGGCCTCAAGAGCAAGCCCCAGCCTTCCCCGCCTGCCCGTTGCCTCAGGCTCGTCACGCCTAGACCTGAGGAGTATGGCTAGGTAGACTGCGTAAGCGAGTATCAGGGCCCCGCCGTCTGTCCGCGACACCTCCCCGTCGATGAAGAGCAGGATCGGGAGGAATGCGACCAAGGAGGACGCCCGGATATGCCCCAGCGTCCTAGGGTTCAGGTTCAGCCTCCCTGCAGAGGCCGCCACGACCCCGATGACCAGAGTCAAATCCGCGATGTTTGAGCCCAGGATGACGCCAAAACCGAGCGACGAGGTTCCCCCGAGGGCCGCAGCCACGCCGATGGACAGCTCGGGGAGGACCGCGATCGTTCCGGCCAGCACAAGGCTCGTGACGAACTCGGGGAGGCGAAAAAACCTCGCTAGGTTAAGAAGACGCTTTATGGCCTCGTCCGCGCTGAAGATCACGATGGCCAAGCCTACAGCGATGAGCAGTAACTGAATCAGGGCCATTATCCTCAAGCAAAAGACGCGAGCATTTTATTTAAGGGTATACCACCTGACCGGCGGCTCGCGCAGCGCCAGAAGGGGACCGGGCTTGCAGTCACCGCCGCAGCAGGCGGCCTTTCCGCCCCTACCCTACGCCGAGAGGAACCCCCCGTCGACGACGACCAGCGCACCGTTCATATAGCTCGAGAGGTCGCTGGCCAGGACCAGCGCCATCCGGGCGACCTCATCCGGCTGCCCCATCCTGCCGAGGGGCGTCCTCATGTTGTACTCTATGCCCGACTTTATGACGCCGGTGTTGAACTTCATCGCCTCCCTCGCCAGGCTCTTGGTGCCCTGCGTCCATATTCCGCCCGGCACGAGGACGTTTATCCTGAAGCCGTGCTTGCCATACTCGCTGGCCAGGGCTCTGGAGAGCGCCATGACCCCTGCCTTTGAGGCGTCGTAGTGCGAGAGTCCCTCCTTCAGGGGCATGACCGCCTCAATCGAGCCGGTGTTGACTATGGTACCGCCCTTCCCGAGCCTGATCCTCCCCCTTATCATGTGCTGGCACATCCAGAAGACGGCGTTCAGGTTGACGTCCATCACCCTCCTCAGGAAGGCCTCGTCAATATCTAGGAAAGGTCTGGAGGGGTAAACCCCTGCGTTGTTCACCAGTATGTCCGGCTCACTCCCCCGCAGCTCCTTCCAGAGGGCGTCTATCTCCCCCCTCGAGGAGAGATCGACCCTGTGCATGCATACCGAGGCATTGAACTGCCGGAGGTACTCCCTCACGCGGTTCAGCCCCGCCTCGTCTATGTCCAGGAGCTCCAAGTCAGCACCCGCCTCGGCAAACCTGCATGCTATGGCCTCTCCTATCCCAGTCCCTGCGCCGGTAACCAGCGCCCTCTTTCCCTTGAGAGAGACCAGTTCCGAGAGCGGAGGCAGGCTCTTTCCGACCTTCTTTTCCATCCGGGAACGCCCCGCCTGATCAACTAGATAACTCTGCCCTGCGGATATAAGGTTAGTTGCCGTCGCCGCAGCGCTTTCAGGGAAGCCATCTCCGCAGCGTCCGGGAGCAGTCCTTCCTGAGGAGACGCCTCCGCGTCCCCACCGAGGCAAGATTTATTGGGGGAACCGGCTATTTATGAGTTAAGGAGTTTTTAATGGCAAGTAAGAAACTGCTGGATCTTCTGAACATGGCCGCTGCTAGAGAGATTCAGGTCTCGATACAGTACATCTGGCAGCATGTCATGGCGAGAGGCTTCCACAGTGAGTCCATAGGCAACGTCTTCAGGGAGATCGGCATAACCGAGATGAAGCATTACGAGGAGATCGCGGAGAGGCTGGACTACCTAGGGGGGGTCCCAACGGTGAAGCCCTCCGAGGTAAAGCTGAGCAACAGCATCAGGGGCATGCTTGAGGACGACAAGGCGGCAGAGGAAGAGGCCATCGACCTATACAAGACGATAATCCAAGTAGCCGCCGAAGAGAAGGACGTCATCACAAAGTTCCTCTTCGAGGAGATCCTCAAGGCCGAAGAGGGTCACCATTACAAGTTCAGGACCCTTCTAGAGGAAGACACGTAGCGGCCCCAGTCTCCCCACATTTTTTTTATGGCTGCCGGCATGTAGCAGACGCTGGACCCATCAGAGCAAGGAAAGGAAATAAAAAGAAATGGGGATGGCGGCGGGTAGACGTGTAAGGCAAAAGGCGAATGGTAAATCATAGTGTAATAGGGGAACCTCAGGGGAGCCTCCTCAGCCTCAGGGCAGGAAGCCTCCGCCTTACCTCCCCGACCCTCCCGGTATCGACGTCCCCCAGGATCACCTCCTCGCCTACGCCGGCCTTCGCCACTATCCTGCCCCACGGGTCTATTATGCAGCTGTGTCCGTAGTACCTGCGCTCTCCGCCCCCGGCTTGGTTGGCGGCGACGACGTACGCTTGGTTCTCGATCGCCCTTGCCCTCAGGAGGGGCATCCAGTGGTCCCTGCCCGTCTCCTTCAGGAAGGCAGCTACCACTGCCAGCATCTCCGCGCCCTCTGCAGCCTCCGCCCTGTACAGCTCCGGGAACCGGAGATCGAAGCATATCGAGAGCCCGATCCTGATGCCCCCGTACTCCACGACCCTCGGACCGTCGCCCGCCGTGATGACCTGTCCTTCATTGATCTTGCCGTACTCGAAGAGGTGGACCTTACGGTAAAAGCCGCCGACCCCCGACGGTGTCACTAGGCATGAGGTGTTGTAGAGCCTCTCCCCCTCCCTTTCGATGAAGCTGCCCGCAAGTACTGCCACCCCCTCGGACCTGGCGAGGCGGGCGATAGAGCTGATGGTGGTCCCGTCGCGCCCCTCGGCGTTGTACCAGTACCCCCCTCTGTCTATCCTGGCCGTATAGTTGAACGTCTCGGGGAGGACGACCAGCCTGGCTCCCTTCCCTGCCGCCAGCGAGATCGCTGCCGCCGCCTTCTCTAGGTTCTCTGCCTTGTCGGCACCGCTGGCTATCTGCGCAACCCCGACGCAAAGGCTCAACCGCCAAACCCTCCCCTCAGCCGGTGCGCTCCCTGCCCACTCTCCGTCCGGGGTCGCCTATATCCATATCTGCACCGCCCTGAATATGAAAAACGCGGCTGGAAAATATTTATATAGGGGCTTCGGGTGTTGATTTTCTCTCGTTAAGAGGTGTAGAGTAATGCCACAATGCGCACTATTCGAGACGTACAAGACTCCTTCCGGTAGCGTTTATTATATCTGCCACCGCCCGCCGTTCGGTGCGGAAGGCACGATGCTTGCTAACGGGGAGATCCAGTGCCAGAAGTGTCCGCACAGGAAGTAAGCGAAAGTCGCTAGCACGATGCCGACGGTCGTCCTTGCCTCTTACTTCTACTTCTACTTCTGCGCATTTTTTTCTATTGAGCCCGCCCTCATGTAGGGCCCATGTTGAACGGCTTTCCCGCTCTTAGGATCTTCTCTGGTACGTGATCCTTCCATCTCTCAAGGAAACCCCTCTCCTCCTTTGCATCCCTGAGCTCGTCTGGCAACATGTGCGGGATAGTCTCCATTATGGGATACCACCTGCCGCAGTTCTCGCAGGTTAGCATGCCCTCCTCAATCTCCTCCCCCTCTTTGAAGATCTCAAGCCCCAGAGGGTAGTGCTTGCATATCGGGCAGGCGAGTATGTCGAGCAGCCGCCGCTTCATAGACGCAGCCTCAAGCGAGTTCTCTCCGCCTCTGCCTATAAACCTATGTCGTACCGATGCGCCCCGCAGACCGTTGGTCCCGGTCCTACGGATCCCTGTGCCCCCCCTCATGGCCGTGCACGTGGAGGGCCGCCCTCTTCACGACCTCTGGGAGGGCAGGGTGCACGTATACCGAGTTATAGATGTTGTATATCGTCCCCTCACCTGACTTCATCGCGACTATGGCCTCATGTATGAGCTCCGAGGCCCCAGTCCCCATTATGTGGCATCCGAAGAGCTTCCCCGTCTTGGCATCGAATAGGAACTTCACAAACCCCGTTTCGTCCCCGATCGCTTCACCCATCGCCGTGTTCGCATACCTCCACCTGCCCACATAATAGTCCGCGCCCTCCGACCTGAGCTGCTGCTCCGTCTTACCTACCCCCGCTACTTGGGGCGAGGTGAAGATGGCGTGGGGCATGGCCCTGTAATCTACGGGCCGTCTGTTATCGGGGAAGACAATGTTGTTGAATGCATAGTCCGCTTCCCAGTTGGCGACATGCTTGAAAGGATACCGCCCGACGGCGTCCCCTAGGGCGTAGATCCCCTTGACGTTGGTCTCGAGGTATTCGTCGGTGATGATATAGCCCCTCGGGTCTGTCTTGACACCGGTCATCGGGAGGTCGAGGGTATCCGAGTTGGGGATCCTCCCCACCGCCACGAGGAGCTGGTCCGACTCCAGAACCCTCTCGTCCCTCCCCCTGCTACTCCGGATGGTGACCCTGTACGTCCCCCCCTGCCGGGCTACCTCGACCGGCTCGGAGTCCGTGTAGAGGTTGTACCTGCCCCTCCAGATGCCGGTGAAGGCCTCGGCGACCTCCCTGTCCTCGTTTGGTATCAGGAGCCTTCCCCGCTGTACTATGTTTATCTCTGTGCCGAGCGTCCCGAAGAAGTGTGCCAGCTCCGCCGCGATGTAGCCCCCTCCTATTATCGTCAGCACCTTGGGCTGCGCCTTGAGTCTCAGGGCCTCGGTGCTCGTTATGAAGCCAGCCTCCTTGAGCCCCCTGACCTCGGGGATCTTGGGCCTGGTTCCGGTCGCTATAAGCACCTTCTCCGCCCTGATCACCTCCCCCCCGACTTGGACCGTCTTCTCGCCCACGAACCTGCCGGTGCCCTTGAAGAGCTTGGGGTTGTCGCCTTCCAAGAGCGCCTTCTCGATCCGCCTCGACTCGCCGTCCACAAGCCTCTCGGTCCTCTCCACTATCGACTGGAAGTCTACGCTGTAACCTTCGACCCTGACCCCCGACCGGAGGGCGTCCTTGATCACTCCGACGACATCCGCACTATGAATCAACATCTTCGAGGGGATGCAGCCGCAGTTGAGGCAGGTTCCCCCCAGGGGGCCCCTCTCGACGACCGCTGTGCTCCAGCCCGCTTGGCTGGCAGCCCACGCTACGTCGAGCCCGGACCCGCTCCCGATGACGATAAGATCGAAGCGCTGCACTTGACCAGCCTACACCTATATCTGCTCGCCTTTGGTTTTTATCTGTACCTCATGGCCTGTGGGAACCACCCCGTGCGCCCCGGCGGCCCCGGTCTCCTCCGGCGCCGCCCGCCCCCTCGGCCGCAGGCACCGCGGCCAGCCGCAGGTGGAGGATTATAAAACCGGCAACGGGACTGGGCTAAACGGTGCCACACTTAATAAGTGCTGCCTATGATATGTGTATGTATCAGGAGGGCACGCTTACGGCCTCAAACTACAACGAGTGGGCTAAGGTATACGACCTCATATACGGTTCCTACAGGGACGACATCGTCTTCTACAAAGGCGAGGCTAAGAAGGTGGGAGGGAAGGTGCTTGAGGTAGCCTGCGGGACTGGCAGGATCTACCTGGAGCTGCTGAAGGAGGGGATAGATGCGTACGGCATGGACATCTCGGAGGAGATGCTGGCCACACTCAGGAGCAAGGCTGCGGAGCTGCGCCTCAGCCCCAAGGTCGAGGTCGCCGACATGCGGGACTTTAGCTTCGATCAGCGCTTCTCGATGATTATCGTACCGTTCAGGTCGTTCCTCTACAACCTTACAAGCGAGGATCAGCTCAGGACCCTCGGCAACTTCAAGGCGCACCTGCTCCCGGGCGGGAAGCTCATCCTCAACTTCTTCTACCCCGACCTCGAGCGCATGATAAGCTACGGGAAGGAGGCTGAAGAGATCACCGTCTTGGGCAAGAGCGATTATATCCTTCGGGAGAAGTCGCGGTTCGTCTCCGAGGTCGACCAGATAATCGAGACTGACGCCGTGATATACAAGGGGCGCGACCTCTTCTGGCGTGGCAACTACCGGCTAGCACTGATCTACAAGAGGGAGTTTGAGCTCCTCCTTAGGCTGGCAGGCTTTAAGAAGTGGTCGGTCTACGGCGGGTTCGACTATCGCCCCCTCACCTCCTACAAGCAGGAGATGGTCTGGATCGTCGAGAGGCCGGAAGAGTAATGATAAAAGTGAGGGCGCCCGTCTGCCCCGTCGGGCCGGGGCGCAATTCCGGAAACGTCGGGATGTAAAAAATCCGCCTGCAGATCGACCGTTCGATCGTATAATATAAAGGGGACAGAGACCTCCTTCACAGCCTCCTCAGGTACCTCTCCACCTCCCAGTCCGAGACCTGCGTCCTGTACAGGTCCCACTCCTTCCTCTTCACCCTGAGGTAGTTCTCGAACGCCACCTCCCCGAGCGCCTCCCTCATCATCTC
>Ga0067045_1002657_pt1 | contig 59527 bp, 57 predicted proteins | sample TerdegcTABiofilm_FD_59184 | JGI IMG/M metagenome (GOLD analysis project Ga0067045, IMG submission 59184) | Combined Assembly of (Gp0054472, Gp0054536) Wastewater bioreactor microbial communities from Singapore -Terephthalate degrading...
CCGCTGCCACTGGCGCCCGGCCTGATCCTGCAGCAGGGGTGACAGAGTGGAGAGGGATGCCGGAGATGGGGGAAGAGAAGAGGAATGCTGAGCCACGGTTGCCGTCCTTGTGATTAACGGGTCTGCAGAGGGAATGAAAACACCGGCAGCCAATCTAGCATTGTCCCGCGCTCGCGTCACAGCCCGGGAGAGAGAAGCATGAGCCGGCGGGGAAAATGGGCCGCCGGCGCGGGCTCAGGGGCGCTGATAGATCTCGGGGTCGTATTTTTCCATCAGGCTGCAAGGGGCGCGGGGCGGCGCGAAGCCAAAACCGGCATAGAGCCCCTGGGCATCCGAGGTGGCCAGCATGAGGCGGCGCAGCCCCTGCAAGGCGGGATAGGCCAGGATGGCGGCCATCAGGGCCTTGCTGTGGCCCTGACCGCGATGGGCGGGCAGCACGAACACATCGGACAGATAGCCGAAGGTGGCTTTGTCTGTGATGACCCGGGCGAAGGCCACCTGCTGGCCGTCGACATAGCCGCCGAAGCACAGCGAATGATTGATGGCCCGCTGCACCGTGGAGAGGGGAATGCCGAGGCTCCAGTAGGCCTCCTCGGACAGGAAACGGTGAATGAGGGGGACATCGAGCCGTCCCTTGTCGTCGCTGATCTCCAGTGGGGATTGGGTGTGCTGCATCCTGGCTCCTTGCCGTGACATGAGATGAAAAGGCCCCTCGCGGGGCCTTCCAGTTTACTCAAATCACGGCTTCAGGCCAGCCTGAAGGCCTGGGTGGCATGGATGTCCAGGGTCTGGCTGTGTCTGACACCTTGCTGTGATATCAATAACAAAGGCCCCTGACGGGGCCCTTGTGCGTACCAGGTTGATGCCATCAGGCCAGCTTGAAGGCCTGGGTGGCATGGATGTCCAGGGTCTGGCTGTGTCTGACACCTTGCTGTGATATCAATAACAAAGGCCCCTNNCGGGGCCCTTGNCTGTTTACTCAAATCACGGCTTCAGGCCAGCTTGAAGGCCTGGATATGGGTATCCAGGGTCTGGCTGTGGTGCTCCACCAGTTCGGAGGCATCTTTCAGCTCCCGCAGCACCACCACGGATCCTTCCACCACCTGCTTGACCTGCTCCAGGTTGGCGTTCATCTCTTCGGCCACCGAGCTCTGCTGCTCGGAGGCGGCGGCGATCTGGCGATTCATGTCGGCCACCCCCTGTACCCGCTGCACTATGGTGGCGAGCTGGGTGCCGGCCTGGGTCACCTGCTCGACCCCCTTGTCCGCCTGCTGCACGCTCTCTGCCATCAGGCCGACGGCCTGGCGGGCATTGCCCTGCAGCAGCTCGATCATCTTCTGGATCTCGACGGTGGCTGCCTGAGCCCGGTTCGCCAGTTCGCGCACCTCTGAGGCGACCACGGCGAAGCCGCGTCCCGCCTCGCCGGCACGGGCGGCCTCGATGGCGGCGTTGAGGGCAAGCAGGTTGGTCTGCTCCGAGATGCTGCGGATGGTGTCCACCACGGAGCCGATGCGATCGACCCCGTGCTCCACCTCGTTGACCACGGCGGAGGAGCGCTGGATGTTGCCGGAGAGGGTGTCTATGGTGCTGACGGTGGCGGCCACGCAGCGGCTGCCTTCCTCGGCCAGGGCGCTGGCGTCGGCGGTGGCGTGGGAGGCTTGCTCCGCATGGTTGGCCACCTCGCGAATGGCGCCCACCATCTGGCTCATGGCGCTGGCGAGCTGCTCTATCTGGGTGAACTCTTCGTTGATCGCCTCGTTGGCTTCATCCATGCACAGAGTCACCTGGGAGGCGATGTCGTTGAGCTCCTTGCAGGCGGCGCGCTGGGTGCCGAACACCTCCTTGAGGTTCTCCTGGGAGTGGGCGACCGCCTTGGCGATGTCACCGAACTCGTCCCGGGACTTGAGCAGCACGCTGTGGCTGAGATCCTTGCGGGCGAAGCGCTCCAGCAGCCCCACCAGGTAATGCACCTGCTTGACCATGAGGCGGGAGCCGGTCAGCAGCAGCACCACGAAGACGACCCCCATCAGCGCCGTCTCCATCAGACCGGTCCAGAGCAGACGATCGGCAATGGCATTGGCCTTGGCGGCGTCTATGCCCTCGCCGAGCAGGGTGGCTTCCAGGTTGCTGGCATCGAACCAGAGCTTGGCCAGCAAGAGCAGCGTGCTGAACACCATGAGCAGCACCACTTTGGGCACCAGTCGGATGTTGCTCATTCGCCTCTCCAGCGAGTTTAACTGCATAACCTTTCTCCTTCTTAATGGCCATTTTTCCTTTGTCCTCAGGACTATCGGCATTATCTTCCGTTTTATTAATTCGCACTGTGCCTAAAGTAGGAAAATGTATGCGACATCACTCTTCTGGCCTGAGATCCATGGATCTGCTGATGGCGTTTCTGTCGGTGATCTCCGTTTGTCTGGTCTGCGCCCGCTGGTGGGGTCACCGCGAGTGGAGCCCGCAGACCCTGCAACTCTTCTATGACGTCGACAGCCTGATCTGCTATTTCTTCCTCGCCCACTTCGCCTACGGCTGGGTGAGGGCCCCCGATCGCATGGCCTTCTTCAAGGCCAACTGGTTCTATCTGCCGGGCAGCCTGCCCATGGTGGAGCAGCTGCGCTGGGCACGGCTCATCCAGCTGTGGCGGGTCTATCAGCTGCTGCGAGACAGGCCGGACCTGCTGGTCATGTTTCGCCGGGAGCGCAACGAGACCACCTTGTCCGGCATCCTCTTCCTCTTCTTCCTGCTGCTGGGGGTGGGCTCGGGCGTCATGTACTGGCTGGAGACGGGCCAGCCAGGGAGCCTGATCCAGACGCCCTACGATGCCTTCTGGTGGACGCTCGTGACGCTCTCGACCGTGGGCTACGGGGATCTGGTACCCAGGACGGAGGAGGGGCGCTTCGTCGCCAGCCTGCTGATCCTGTTCGGTGTGGGTCTGTTCGGTGCCCTCAGCGGTTTCATGGCCAGCCTGTTCGTCCATCCCGGCAAGACCAACGACGACACCACACTGTGGCGGCGCCAGCAGAGCGAGCAGCAGGCGCAACTGCTGCAGGAGCTGAAGGCCCTGCGCGCCGAGGTGAAGGCATTGCAACAGAAGTAGCCTGCGGCGTCTGGAATGGTCGCGTGGCAAACGGGAGAAGCCGTGAGACGCCTCTCAGTCAGGGGGGGGCCGTTTTTCTTTGCTTGTCCTTTGACCCGCTGGCGGCTTAACATTCGGCCTGCAACCTAATTCAACGAAGAGAATCGATCGACCATGCGCGCCCTTCTCGGGATCTTGATCTGCTTGTGTGCCCAACAGGTACTGGCCGATACCCGTTATGTCTCAGACAACATCTTTACCTATATCCACAACGGTCCTGGCACCCAGTACCGGATCCTCGGCAGCGTCAAGGCCGGTGAACCGCTGGAGGTCAAGGCGGTGAACAACGACGCCGGTTTCACCCAGGTGGTGGACGGCCGTGGTCGTGAAGGCTGGATCAAGAACAGCGAACTGCAGGCGGAGATCAGCTTGCGCGAGCGTCTGCCCCAGGTTCAGAAAGAGCTGGATGAGGCCAAGGCCCGCCTGCTGAACCTCAATGGCGACAACGAGCGACGCTTCGCCGAGAAGGATGGCCAGATCACCGAGCAGAGCAAGGAGATCGCCAGCCTGAAGGCCCAGCTCGCCAGCCAGAGCACAGAGATGAGCAGCCTCAAGGAACAGAACGACGCCCTGACCCAGAGTTATGACAACCAGGAGCACGACATGCAGATGGACTGGTTCATCCGCGGTGGTGCCATGGTGCTGGGGGGCATACTGCTCGGCATTCTGCTCCCCATGCTCCCCCGTCGTCGCAAGAGCAGCGAGCGCTGGATGAATTGATCGCCCGGGCGGTCGCAACGAGAAAGGTCGCCACGGCGACCTTTTTTCATGGGCGCGCAGCTGGGCGGGATCTTGACCAGGTCGGGGGTCGCCAGGGGGCCTTTGCAGCCGTAAGATGAGCCGAACTATCCCGTGCCCCGGGCACCCTTCTCAACAAGAGCCTTCACATATGTCATCAACCGAACAGGCCCGCTGGTTCGTGCTGGGGGGCGATCACCTCGTCCTGCTGGATGAACGGGGGCAGATCCCCCAAGGCCCCAAGGCCTGCCTGCCCGCCCATCTGCACTCCGCCCATTTCGAGCCTTTCGACGAGTGGGACGGACTGCCCTGCCAGCTGCTGGATCTGGGACCGGATACCGGGAGCTGCCCCCTGGTGGGGCTGCGCCAGCTGATGGTGGCCGGCGATGAAGAGGGCTTTCGCCTCGCCGGCCGCGCCTGGCAGCTGGCCACCTTCCGCCGCAGCCATCGCTTCTGCGGCGAATGTGGCGCGCCCATGGCACCCAAGAGCGGGGAGTGGGCACAGATGTGCCATCATGGTCACGTCGTCTACCCGCGCATCTCCCCCTGCATCATAGTGGCGGTGCGCAAGGGCCCGGCTATCCTGCTGGCGGCCCATCGCCGTCACTATCAGGCCGACGATCCCATGTATACGGTGCTGGCGGGCTTCGTGGAGGCGGGGGAGAACCTGGAGCAGTGCGTGGCGCGGGAGGTATTCGAGGAGAGCGGCATCCGGGTATGCAACGTGCGCTATGTGGCGAGCCAGCCCTGGCCCTTCCCCCACAGCCTGATGATGGGCTTCACCGCCGACTACCAGAGCGGCGAGATCAGGGTGCAGGACGACGAGCTGGTGGCCGCCGGTTTCTTCGAGGCGGACCAACTGCCACGGCTGCCCCCCCACGGCACCATAGCGCGGCGGCTGATCGAGCAGAGCCTCGCAGAGAAGCGGTGAGGGCGAGGCCCTGAAAAGCGGGGCCCTGGTTTGCGCCCCCTCACATCTTTGCACTCCGGCGACCCGGCTGCGCGTTTGTGCCGCCCTCAGCCTCGCACAAAGTGGTATCATATCCGCCATTTTATGCTGGATATGAACTCAGGAACTGGGATGAAAGAGCTGAAGAACGATCGATACCTGCGTGCCCTGCTGCGCCAGGATGTGGACATGACCCCGGTGTGGATGATGCGTCAGGCTGGCCGCTACCTGCCGGAATACAAGGCGACCCGCGCCGTCGCGGGGGACTTCATGTCCCTGTGCCGCAACGCCGAGCTGGCCTGTGAAGTCACCCTGCAGCCCCTGCGCCGCTATCCCCTCGATGCCGCCATCCTCTTCTCCGACATCCTGACCGTGCCCGACGCCATGGGGCTGGGCCTCTACTTCGAGCACGGGGAAGGCCCGCGCTTCGAGCGCCCCATCAAGTCCATGGCCGACGTGCAGGCGCTGCCCATCCCGGATCCGGAAGACGAGCTCGGCTACGTGATGAACGCGGTGCGCACCATTCGCCGCGAGCTCAAGGGCGAAGTGCCGCTGATCGGCTTCTCCGGCAGCCCCTGGACCCTGGCCACCTACATGGTGGAGGGGGGCAGCTCCAAGGCGTTCACCAAGATCAAGCAGATGATGTACGCAGAGCCGCAGACCTTGCACCTGCTGCTGGACAAGCTGGCGGACAGCGTGATTGCCTATCTCAACGCCCAGATCAAGGCCGGTGCCCAGTCCGTCATGGTGTTCGACACCTGGGGCGGCGTGCTGACCCCGCGGGATTACCGCGACTTCTCCCTGCAGTACATGCACAAGATCGTCGATGGCCTGATCCGTGAGAATGAGGGGCGCCGCGTGCCGGTGACTCTGTTCACCAAGAACGGCGGCCAGTGGCTGGAGCAGATCGCCGCCACCGGCTGCGACGCCCTGGGGCTGGACTGGACCATAGACATAGCGGATGCCAAGCGCCGGGTCGGCGACAAGGTGGCGCTGCAGGGCAACATGGATCCTTCCATGCTCTACGCCGCGCCAGCGCGCATTCGCGAAGAGGTCGCCACCATTTTGGCGGGCTTTGGCAGCGGCAACGGCCACGTCTTCAACCTGGGTCACGGCATCCATCAGGATGTGGATCCGGAGCACGCCGGGGTGTTTGTGAACGCGGTGCACGAGCTGTCGGCTCAGTACCACGGTCGCTGAGCGCGGCAGACAACACAATGAGAACGGGGCCTTCGGGCCCCGTTTTGCTGCCCGGCCTCGCGGGGGCTGCATCCTGGTCACCGCTCGGGTTACACTGCACCACCACTGAACACAGTCGCGGACAGGATGGGCGAGTACGCCTCCTGACGACTGGGTGAGGGCGTCGTTGAACATGGCAGGAGGCAGGATGGGCAAGAGTGCATGGGACTGGGGTATCGATCTTGGCGGAACCAAGTGCGAGTGCGTGGTGCTGGAGGGTGACGAGGTGCTGCTGCGCCATCGCATCCCCACCGAGCGCCGTGGCGGTTACGAGCACATGATAGGCCAGATCGCCAAGCTGGTGGACGAGTGCGCCGAGCGGCTCGGCCAGCGTCCCGCCATCCTCGGCATGGGCACGCCCGGGGCGCGGGATCCCCAGACCGGGCTGATGAAGAACTGCAACACCACAGAGCTCAACGGCAAGCCGTTCAAGGAAGATCTGGAGCGCAAGCTGGGTGTGCCTGTGCTGATTGCCAACGACGCCAACTGCTTCGCCCTGGCGGAAACCCATCTGGGGGCGGTGCGCCAGCAGCATCCCGAAGCGAAAGTGGTGTTCGGCATCATCATGGGCACAGGGGTTGGGTCCGGCATCGTCATCAATGGCCAGATCCTCAACGGCCATCACGGCATCGCCGGGGAGTGGGGCCACAACGTGCTCTCCCCCGACGGTCCCGAGTGCTACTGCGGCAAACGCGGCTGTGTCGAGACCTTCATCAGTGGCCCGGCGCTGGAGGCCTGGTATGAAGCCAAGGCCAGGCGCCATCTGTCCCTGGCCCAGATAGTGGCGGCCAGCGCCCACGATCATGTGGCCAAACTCACCATCGACCGGCTGCACCTGCTGTTCGGCCAGGCCCTGGCCAACGTGGTCAACATCCTGGATCCGGACGTCATCGTCATCGGCGGTGGTGTGGGCAACGTGCAGAGTCTCTACAGCGTCGGTCGGCAGACCGTGTTGCCATTTCTGTTCAATCCCCGCTTCGCCACTCCCATCATTGCCCCGGCCCTGGGCGACAGCGCCGGTGTGTTCGGGGCCGCGCTGCTGGCCAGGGGCGTCTTCCGGGAGGCCCTGCTGTCTTGAAGCAGTCAGGGGCCCGTCACTTTGTCGCAGGTAAGGACACAGATTTTTCATGATCAAGATTGCCATCAACGGATACGGGCGCATCGGTCGCAACGTGTTGCGGGCCCTCTACGAGAGCGGCCGCGATAACCAGCTTAAGATAGTCGCCATCAACGAGCTGGCGGCCCCCGAAGCCATGGTGCACCTCACCCGCTTCGACACCAGCCACGGCCGCTTCGGCTACCCGGTGCAGCTCGCGGGCAACAGCATGCTGGTGGGGGAGGATCTCATCTCCCTGTTCGCCGAGCGGGATCCGGCCAAGCTGCCCTGGCGGGCGCTGGGGGTGGATGTGGTGCTGGACTGCACCGGGGTATTCGGCTCCCGGGCCGATGCCGAACTGCACCTGGGGGCGGGAGCGGGCAAGGTGCTCTTCTCCCATCCGGCGGATGCGGACGTGGATGCCACCATCGTCTACGGGGTCAACCATCAGGTGCTGACGGGAGCGGAGCGGATCGTCTCCAATGCCTCCTGTACCACCAACTGCGTGGTGCCCGTCATCGAAACATTGCATCGAGAATTCGAGATAAATTGTGGTACTATTACGACAATTCATTCGGCCATGCACGATCAGCAAGTCATCGATGCCTATCACAGCGACTTGCGTCGAACCCGGGCCGCCAGCCAGTCCATCATCCCGGTGGATACCAAGCTGGCAAAGGGGTTGGAGCGAATCCTCCCCCACTTCGCCGGCAAGTTCGAGGCGATCGCGGTGCGAGTGCCGACCATCAACGTCACCGCCATGGATCTGAGCATTACTGTTCGTAAAAAAGTGACAGTTAGTGACGTAAATCAAGCCCTGCAACGGGCATCCAGAGGTACATTACAGGGTATCCTGGACTACACGGAAGAGCCGCTGGTCTCCGTAGACTTTAATCATGATGCACACTCCTGCATCATTGATGGTACCCAGACCCGGGTGAGCGATGCCAACCTCGTCAAGATGTTGATGTGGTGCGATAACGAATGGGGCTTCGCCAACCGCATGCTGGATACCACCCGGGCCATGATGGCCGCAGGCTGAGAGCCTGCACCGGGCGCAAGGTTACTGTTTTTTTAACATTACCTGAAAATATATAGAGGACTGAATATGTCTGTTATCAAGATGACCGACCTGGATCTGGCGGGTAAACGCGTTCTGATCCGTGCTGACCTGAACGTGCCGGTAAAAGACGGCAAGGTCACTTCCGATGCACGTATCGTGGCGACGCTGCCGACCATCAAGCTGGCTCTGGAAAAGGGCGCCAAGCTGATGATCACCTCCCACCTGGGTCGTCCGACCGAGGGTGAATACAACGAAGAATTCTCCCTGGCCCCGGTAGTCAACTATCTGAAAGACGCTCTGTCCTGCCCGGTCCGCCTGGCCAAGGATTACCTGGATGGCGTAGACGTCGCCGCCGGTGAGCTGGTTGTGCTGGAAAACTGCCGTTTCAACAAAGGCGAGAAGAAGAACACCGAAGAGCTGGCCAAAAAATACGCCGCCCTGTGTGACGTCTTTGTAATGGATGCATTCGGTACTGCTCACCGCGCCGAAGGTTCCACCTACGGTGTGGCCCAGTTCGCCCCCGTTGCCTGTGCAGGTCCCCTGCTGGCCGGTGAACTGGAAGCCCTGGGCAAGGCCATGCTGAAGCCCGAGCGCCCCATGGTTGCCATCGTTGGCGGCTCCAAGGTCTCCACCAAGCTGACCGTGCTGGAATCCCTCTCCAAGATCGCTGACCAGCTGGTGGTCGGTGGTGGCATCGCCAACACCTTCATCGCCGCTGCCGGTCACAACGTCGGCAAGTCCCTGTGCGAGCACGACCTGATCGACACCGCCAAGAAGCTGGCTGCCGAGACCAACATTCCGGTGACCACTGACGTGGTTGTGGGTAGCGAGTTCTCCGAGTCCACTCCGGCCACCATCAAGTCCGTCGCTGACGTGACCGACGGTGATATGATCTTCGACATCGGCCCTGACTCTGCCAAGGCCCTGGCCGACATCATCATGAACGCCAAGACCATACTGTGGAACGGCCCGGTCGGCGTGTTCGAGTTCGACCAGTTCGCCGAAGGCACCAAGGTGATCGCCGAAGCCATCGCTGCTTCCCCGGCCTTCTCCATCGCTGGCGGTGGTGACACCCTGGCTGCCATCGACAAGTTCGGCATCGCCGACAAGGTCTCCTACATCTCCACCGGCGGCGGCGCCTTCCTGGAGTTCGTAGAAGGCAAGGTACTGCCGGCTGTCGCGATTCTTGAAGAACGCGCCAAAGCCTAATTGACCCGGGACGGGGGGCAAAAGCCTCCCGTTTCGTTTATCATGTGGCCGCTGTGCCGGTTCATGATGAACCCCCCATTTTTATTAACGGCATACGAGAACAGGACGATTAAACATGTCTAAGAAAATTTTCGACTTCGTAAAACCCGGCGTGATCACTGGTGATGACGTTCAGAAAGTGTTCGCCATCGCTAAAGAGAACGGCTTCGCTCTGCCTGCCGTGAACTGCGTGGGTACCGATTCCGTCAACGCCGTGCTGGAAGCTGCCGCCAAGGTCAAAGCCCCGGTCATCGTTCAGTTCTCCAACGGTGGTGCCGTGTTCACCGCCGGCAAGGGTCTGAAGCTGGAAGGCCAGCAGGCTGCCATCATCGGTGCCATCTCCGGTGCCAAGCACGTGCACGCCGTTGCCGAAGCTTACGGTGTTCCCGTGATCCTGCACACCGACCACGCCGCCAAGAAGCTGCTGCCGTGGATCGACGGTCTGCTGGAAGCGGGCGAGAAGCACTTCGCCGAAACCGGCAAGCCGCTGTTCTCCTCCCACATGCTGGATCTGTCCGAAGAGTCTCTGGAAGAGAACATCGACATCTGCTGCGAGTACCTGACCCGCATGGCCAAGATGAACATGACTCTGGAGCTGGAACTGGGTTGCACCGGTGGCGAAGAAGACGGTGTGGACAACAGCCACATGGATCAATCCGCCCTGTACACCCAGCCGGAAGACGTGGCTTACGCCTACGAGCGTCTGTCCAAGATCAGCCCGCGTTTCACCATCGCTGCCTCCTTCGGCAACGTGCACGGTGTCTACAAGCCGGGTAACGTCAAGCTGACCCCGTCCATCCTGGACGCTTCCCAGAAATACGTTTCCGAGAAGTTCGGTCTGCCTGCCAAGTCCCTGGACTTCGTGTTCCACGGTGGTTCAGGTTCCACCCTGGAAGAGATCCGCGAATCCATCTCCTACGGCGTCGTGAAGATGAACATCGACACCGACACCCAGTGGGCTACCTGGGAAGGTCTGTTGAACTTCTACAAGACCAACGAAGCCTACCTGCAAGGCCAGCTGGGCAACCCGGAAGGCGCTGACAAGCCGAACAAGAAGTTCTACGATCCGCGCGTATGGCTGCGTGCCGGTCAGACTTCCATGATCGCCCGTCTGGAGAAAGCCTTCTCCGACCTGAACGCCATCAACGTACTGTAATTCGTTACCGTATCTTGATTGCTGAAGAGGCGCCCTGCGGGGCGCCTCTTTCATTGCGGCCGCTTCGGCTTGCCTCTCAAAAGGTGTCCTTCGGGACACCTTTTGCATTTCTGTGATCCTGACAGGCTGGATTGGTGACCCTGGGCTGGGTATTATCGATGACACTCCGTTTAATTTAGTAAACAAGTGCAACCAAGGCAGGATGCTGAGCATGCAGACAGGAAGACACAACGGACACCAGGAGCACGTGGCCTCCTATTACGCGGCCACCCGCAACGACCATCAGCAGTGGCCCGAGCTCAGCGGTGAGCTGGATGCCGACGTCTGCATCATAGGCGGCGGCTTCACCGGCCTCAATACCGCCATCAACCTGGCCGAGGCCGGTTACAAGGTGGTCTTGCTTGAGGCCAACCGCATCGGCTGGGGAGCCTCGGGCCGCAACGGCGGCCAGCTCATTCGCGGCATAGGTCACGACACCAGCCAGTTTGCCCGCTGGATAGGTGAAGAGGGGGTACGGGAGCTGGACCTGATGGGGCTGGAGGCGGTGCAGCTGGTGCGCGAGCGGGTCGAGCGGTTCAATATCGACTGCGACCTGACCTGGGGCTACTGCGATCTCGCCACCAAGCCGCGCCACCTCAAGGGGTTTGAGGAGGATGCCGAGCACTTGGCCAGCCTGGGCTACAGGCACGAACTCAAGCTGGTCCCCAAGGGGGAGATAAGGTCGGTGGTGGGGTCGGATCGCTATATCGGCGGCATGATCGACATGGGCTCAGGCCACCTGCATCCCCTCAACCTGGCCCTGGGTGAGGCGCGCGCGGCGGCCAGCCTGGGCGTCGCCCTGTTCGAGCAGTCCAGGGTGACCCATATCGAGTATGGCGATCGGGTCGAGGTGACCACGGCCCACGGCCGTTGCCGCGCCAGCTACCTGGTGATCGGCTGCAACGCCTACCTCAATGAGCTCAATCCCGAACTCGGGGGCAAGGTGCTGCCGGCGGGCTCCTACATTCTCGCCACCCAGGTGCTGGAGAAACGGCTGCGCCAGCGGCTGCTGCCGCAAAACATGGCGGTGTGCGATCAGAACGTGGCGCTCGACTACTACCGGCTATCGGCCGATGGCCGCCTGCTGTTTGGCGGGGCCTGCAACTACTCGGGGCGTGATCCCAAGGACATCAAGGCGTTTATGCTGCCCAAGCTGCTGCGGGTCTTCCCTGAGCTGGCGGGCACCGCCATCGAGTTTCAGTGGGGGGGCATGATAGGCATAGGCGCCAACCGGCTGCCGCAGATCGGGCGCCTCAAAGAGTACCCCAACGTGTTCTATGCCCAGGCTTACTCGGGGCATGGCCTCAATGCCACTCACATGGCGGCCAAGCTGGTGGCCGAGGCGATCAGGGGGGAGAGCCGGGGCTTCGATCTCTTCAGTCGCGTGCCTCACATGACCTTCCCAGGCGGGCCTGCCCTGCGCTCCCCCTTGCTGGCGCTCGGGATGTTGTGGCACAGAATGAAGGATCTGCTCTAAGGGGTATTTTGGGGGCTGGCGGCAGGGAGGAGAAGGATCATCCCTGCTGCGCCGGATCCGGCTCTGCCAGGCGCCAGCCCTGCTCTGTCTTCATCATCCAGACCTGGCTCTCCTGCGCCAGTGTCTGGCCTGCCTCGAATTCGCCGTATTTGCGCTCCAGCTCCATCAGGGCCATCTCCTGCTGGAAGGGGCCGACCCTGTCATAGACCAGATCCTCGTCGTGCAGCACCTGCAACTGATCCAGCCCCTGCTTGAAGTGGAGCCGGTAGCTAACCTTGACCAGATAGACCCCCTCCATCCGCTCCTCCTTGCCGAGAATGGCGAAGTCGCTGATCTCGAACAGGGCAGGATCCGTGTCGGCCTGCAGCCTGGCGGTGACCTGGCTCTGGATCGCCTCTTCACCAGGACCTGAGTTGCAGCCATAGAGCCAGCAGGCCAGCAGGGGGATGAACCACTTTTTCATCAAAACTCCGGACGATGCGAGACGGGAAAGGGCAAATTCTGCCATGGCGCCTGTCATATACAAGGGATGGCCAGAAAAATCAGCGCGCAGAGGAGGGGGCGGCCCGCGCGGCAAGGCGGGCCGCCATGGTTCAGCGCAGCTTGTCCAACTGGCCGAGGAACTCGGCGGGCCCCATGAAGCCGGTCACCCGCTGGCCGCTCACCTCGTTGCCCGCGGCATCGAAGAAGATCAGGGTCGGCAGCCCCAGCACGTTCAGGCCGTTGAGCAGATCCACGTCGGCATCGTCGTTGGCGGTGACGTCAGCCTGCAGCAGCACCATGTCATTGAAGCGCGCCCGCACGGCGGGATCGCTGAAGGTCTTGTGTTCGAACTCCTTGCAGGCCACGCACCAGTCGGCGTAGAGGTCCAGCAGCACCGGCTTGCCGCGAGCGGCCTCGAGCCGGGTCTTGAGGTCATCCAGGGTCTTGATGCGGATAAACCGGGGAGCCTCGGCCCCGGTGCTGGCCTTGACGCCAGGCTCGGGCAGCAGCAGGTCCTTGCCCACCACCACCAGGCTCATCATCGCCAGCAGCAGCACGAAGCCGCCGAGGCTCTTGCCCACCGAGTGGGGGCGATGCTGGTTGTGATGATAGAGATAGCCACACAGCAGCAGTGCCCAGCCGAGCCAGAGCAGGGTGGCGACCTGGTCGCTCAAGAGCCGTGACAGCAGCAGTATGGGCACCGCCAGCAGCGCAAAGCCAAAGAGCTGCTTGATCACATCCATCCAGGCGCCCGCCTTGGGCAGCAGCTTGCCCCCCGAGGTGCCGAGCAGCAGCAGCGGAAGCCCCATGCCCAGCGACAGGGCATAGAGGGCCGCCCCGCCGAGCCAGAGATCGCCGCTCTGGGCCACGTAGATGAGGGCGCCCGAGAGCGGCGCCGTGGTGCAGGGGGAGCAGACCAGGCCGGAGATCATCCCCATGATGGTGACCCCGACCACGGAGCCGCCCTGCTGGCGGTTGGATAGGCCTGACAGCCGGGTTTGCAGGCTGCTCGGCAGTTGCAGGGTATAGAGCCCGAACATGGAGAGGGCCAGCAGCACGAACATCACGGAGAGGCCGATCAGCACATAGGGGTGCTGCAGCGCCGCCTGGAACTTCAAGCCAGCCGAGGCGACCACCAGCCCGAGCAGGGTGTAGGTGACCGCCATCCCCTGCACATAGACGAAGGAGAGCAGGAAGGCGCGGCGGGTGGAGAGATGCTGGCCGGCACCGGCGATGATGCCGGTCAAAATGGGGTACATGGGGAAGACGCAGGGGGTGAAGGCGAGCCCCAGCCCCAGCGCAAAGAAGGCGGCGATGCTGAGCCAGAAGCCCTGGCTGCCGAGGGCGGCCGCCAGCCTGTCCTGCTGACTGCCGGCCGGCGCCTCTGTGGCATCAGCGGGGTCTGTCTGCCCGGCGGCGTCACCGGTGGCCGTGAGGGGCTGAACTGGGATCCGCTTGTCGGTGGGGGGATAGCAGAGGCCGTCGGTGCACCCCTGATAGCTTATTGTGAGGCTGGCGGAGTCCCCCACCTGGGTCAAGGTGACGGGGATCTGCAGCTCCTGATAGAAGACCCGGGTCTTGCCGAAGAAGTCATCCTCATGCTCGGTGCCCGCAGGCAGCGCGAGGGGCTCGAAGGCGAGGTTGTCCCCCTTGACGCTGATGCTGTGGCGATAGAGGTAGTAACCGTCGGCGAGGCGCAGGGTCAGCAGCAGCTTGTTTCCCTGCTGCTCGCTCTCGAGGACGAAGGCCTCGTCCACTTTCAGAAACTTGGGCTGGGCACTGGCCTCGATGCCGAGGCTGCTTAGCAGATCCTGGCTGCTGGCCTGGGCGGGGGCCGCGAGCAGGCTCAGCAGGAGTAACAGGGGGGAAAGCAGGGATCGCAGAGTCATGAGGTCTCCTGTGTCAACCAGTCGAGGTAGGCTTGATGACCCTGGCTTGCGGGGATCGCCAGGATCTCCGGCACCTGGTAGGGGTGGTGAGCCAGGATGCACCGCTCTAGCTCGGCAAAGAGCGGCTGGCGGGATTTGATGATGAGCTGGATCTCCCGTGCCCGCTCTATCTTCCCCTGCCAGCGATAGACGGAGGTGAGCCCTGGCAACTGATTGATGCAGGCGGCGAGGCGCTGGTTGAGCAGTTGCTCGCAGAGGTGGTCGGCACTGGCTTCATCAGGGCAGGTGCAGAGCACCAGAATGGCGTCGGTCATGGGGTTGGCAGTCTCGTCAGCGGGGGCGCAAGGGCCCTCTGGAACAGCGGTTACTATACCGGGCAAAGGGGCAAATAGCACCCGGCCCGCGCCCGGTTGGCGGGACGCTCAATTAGTGATGCGCCCGAGATAGACGCTGTGAAAAGGACAGGGCAGAATGAGCGGGCTTGTTCCCACTCTACGTAAGGAAATGTATGACCCAACAGAATGAGCAGCAGAGAAACCGCATGTTGAGCCTGTTGCGTGAAGGCGAGCGCCGCATGTTGGTGCAACTGGCCGGTCTGCTGCGTACCAGTGTCGATGAAATCAATGCGGAGCTGGAAAAAGAAGAGTTGCTGTCTGCCCTGGAGCAACCCATTACGGTGGAGTACCTCAACGGCGTGGTGCAACACCATCTGTTCGAGCGTCTGCACAAGGGAGACATGGTCGCGGCCCAGCGCATGCTGAACCAGTATCAGAGCGACCTCGAGGCCATGCTGAACCAGGAAGCGGCCCAGACCGAGGCCCCTGCCGACGAGGTGAAGGCGCAAGCCTGAATACCTGCCCCTCGAGGATCCAGATCAGCACCATCATGCCAGTCGCATGATGGTGCCTCGTTTTATCCCTTCTCTTGTCAACCCGTGACCCGCTGCGCCCCCTGGCCCGGGATGGGGAACACCTTGTCATAGCTCCAGTTGTAGACGAAGGCATAGACCAGGTAGAACAGCACGAAGCCCAGATCCAGCACCAGCGCCTCCAGCAGGCCGATGTCGAGCCACCAGGACATCACCGGCAGGGCGACGATCAGCAAGCCCCCCTCGAAACCGAAAGTATGCAGCACCCGTTGCCACAGGGTCTTGTGGGTGTGGCCCTGCAGGCGCAGCAGCAGCCTGTCCACCCCTATGTTGTAGACATAGTTCCAGACGGTGGCGACCACCGAGAAGAACAGGGCCAGGGGGCCCATGTGGTTGAGACCGACGCCGGTGACCCAGCTTGCCAGGGGGGCGGCGATCAGCAGGCCAATCAATTCGAAGCCGATGGCGTGGCGCAGGCGATCACGGGTATTACGCATGGTCTGTCTCTCTATTTCTCTTTTCGGGTGTGTATGGCGGCCAATTTATCGCTATTTTTCGATAGGTTCACGTTGGTATCTATCGCTAAAATAGATGGATCTGGGTGCAATAACAGGGCAGGAGCAGGCGGATGACCCCTTCACTGGAACAATTCAAGGCGTTGCTGGCGGCGGCCGAGACGGGATCCTTCTCGGCGGCGGCGCGCCGCCTGGGCAAGGCGCAGTCGGTGGTGAGCACCGCCATCGCCAACCTGGAGATAGATCTCGGCCTCGAGCTGTTCGATCGCAGCGGCCGCTACCCGGTGCTGACCGAGGCGGGGGCCCGCATCAGTCAGGAGGCGGGGGTGCTGCTGGCCCAGAGCGAGCGGCTGCAAGCCATCGCCGGGGAGCTGGCCAGCGGCATAGAGTCGCGCCTGACGCTCGCCATCGACGATGACTCCCATCTGCCCTGGCTCGGCGCTCTGCTGGAGGAGTTCGCCGGCCGCTATCCGACTGTGGAGCTGGAACTGCTGTTCCCGCTGATGGAGGATGTGACCGAGCTGCTCAAGAGCGGGCGGGCCCAGCTCGGCATCAGCTACCAGAAGGCACACCCCGAGCGGGAGCTGGTCTCCCGCTCCCTGGGGAGCGTCGCCATGCCCCTGGTGGTCTCCCCTGATCACCCCCTGGCCCACAAGACGCCACTGCACGAGAGCGACCTGCAAGGGGCCCGCCAGCTGATGGTGACGGGACGGCGAGAGGGGACGGAGCGCCATCGCTTTCGCCTCTCGTCCCAGGTGTGGTGGGTCGAGGGGGATCTCGGGATCCTGGAGCTGGTCAAGCTGGGGCTGGGGTGGTCTGCGGTACCCGAGTTTCTGCTGCACCGGCCGCTGGCGCGGGGGGAGCTGGTGGTGCTCAAGCCGGATTTCATTCCCCAGGCCGAGCTGGAGCTGGAGTTGCAGTGGTATCGCGCCCGCCCGCTGGGGCAGGCGGGGCGCTGGCTGAAGGAGGCCCTGCTGGCGCGGGTGCCTCGTTAGCCGACCTTACTCGGTCAGGGAGTAGGGCAGGGGCTGCAGGGCGAGGCGGGAGCCTTCCTCCTGCTTGAGGCGGAAGCTGGCGTCTGCCTCGGTGTCTTTTGGCAGCACGGCGGTGAGCCACAGCTGGCCATCCTGCTGCCAGGCGTTCAGCACCATACCGCTGCGCCGCCAGTTGTCACCGAGCTGGATCTCCAGGGTATCGCCGCTGGCAACGGGGCCAGTGGCCTGCCCGGCCAGCACGAAGAGGGCGCGGTTGTTGGCGCCGCGGTACTTGGCGCGGGCCACTATCTCCTGCCCCATGTAGCAGCCCTTGGTGAAGCTGATGCCATCCAGGGCCTGCAGGTTCAGCATCTGGGGAATGTACTCACCCTGATGGACCGCCTCCAGGTGCGGGATGCCCGCCTTGATGTCCAGACCCCACCAGAGCGCTTCGTCGCCGACCGGCAGGCTCAGCGCCAGCGGTGATTCGCTTGCCAGCAGCCAGCGATCGGCCTCCACCTTGACCGCCATGCCGCCCTCGACAAGGCCGGTTTCCTGAAGGCCGTATCGTGCCGCGATCCAGGCATCCGTGCCCTGACCGGCCAGGCCGACCGCCTTGCCCTGGAACTCGCCGATCTCCACCTTGGCGAACACCGCAAACTTCTTGAGTTCGGGCAACTGGCGCGCCAGCACCGACGGCTTGGTCAGCAGCAGCAGGCTCTCATCGAGGCAGAGCAGGCGAAAATCGCTCCACAGCTTGCCCTTGGGATCGCAATGGCCGCCGAGGGTGCTCTGGCCAGGTTGCAGGGCGTTGACGTCGCAGGTGACCTGGCCTTGCAGATATTTCACGCGATCATTGCCGGTGAGGCGGGTGATGGCCAGATCGGTCAGGGGAAACAGGGTTGGCTCGGCAGGAAGAACAGGGGTCGGCAGGCTCACGATGGTATTCCAGAGACAGAAAGTATGTGACCTGCATGGTAAAGACGTAAGGAATGTTTGTCAGCCGGAAAATCCAGCTGCTACCATCCTCGGGTCTTTGTAAGGAGAGTTCCATGTTGAGCCCAATTGAAAAGTCCCGCCTGAAGTGGGCCTGCCGTCGCGGCATGCTCGAGCTGGATGTGATCTTTATGCCCTTTTTCGAGCACGAGTTCGACTCCCTGAGCGAGGCCGAGCAGCAGACCTTCATCCGTCTGCTGGCGTGCGAGGATCCCGAGCTGTTCCGCTGGAGCATGGGCCACGGTGTGCCGAGCGACCCCGATTTCGCCGCCATGATCCCCCTGATCCTGGAGCGCAATCAGGCCCGTCACGATCGTCTGAGCTGATCCCCGATGCGGGTCCTGATGCCCGTCATCCCCTCCCGGCGGCAGCGCCTGCTGCTGCTTGCCCTTTTTCTGTTGTTGCTTTGGCCGGTTGCCGCACTGATCCATGGCTGGCAATGGGGGTTGTTTCTCCCCTGCTGGTCGCTGGGGCTCTGGCTGGCCTGGCGCCCCGTCACCCAGGGGCGTGACCCGCTGCTCTGGGACGGGGAGTGGCTGGAGTGGCAAGGGCGACGTCATCGACTGGATGACCGCAGCCGCATCCTGCCCGGGGTGCTCTGGCTGAGGTTGCAGACGGAAGAGGGCGCCGAGCGCCACCTCTGGCTCTTCTCCGACGCCCTGGCACCCGAGCACTACCGCGCCCTGGCCCGCGCCATTCACCTGGCCCCCTCCAATCCCCCGGCTTCACCCCATAACAGATGACCCCGCCGGGGCGGGGTCATCTAAGGGACGGCGGTGGGCGTCGTTTACTCCCGATCCGGCGTCAGCACTGTCTGCCTGAGGTTCGGCTGCCTGTCCGGGTAGTCCGGGTGCAGGCAGTGCAGTCCGCAGCACGCCTCTGGCTTGTGCCGGATCACTCCCGATCCGGCGTCAGCACTGTCGGCTTGGGGTTTGGCTGCATGTCCGGGTAGTCGAGGTTATAGTGCAGTCCGCGGGACTCCTTGCGCTCCAGGGCACAGTTGACGATAAGCTCGGCCACCTGCAACAGGTTGCGCAGCTCCAGCAGGTTGTTGGAGACGCGGAAGTTCGCATAGTACTCCTGCACCTCCTGCTTGAGCAGGTCGATGCGGCGCTTGGCGCGGGCCAGACGCTTGTTGGTGCGCACTATCCCCACGTAATCCCACATCATCAGCCGCAGCTCGTGCCAGTTGTGCTGGATCACCACCTGTTCGTCCGAGTCATCCACCTGGCTCTCGTCCCAGGCGGGCAGGCTCGGCGGCTCCACGCTCATGGGCAGCTTGGCCAGGATGTCGGCCCCCGCCTGATGGGCATAGACCACGCATTCGAGCAGGGAGTTGGACGCCATGCGGTTGGCGCCGTGCAGCCCGGTATAGGTCACCTCGCCGATGGCGTAGAGACCCGGGATGTCGGTCTGGCCGTTGTTGTCGATCATCACGCCGCCACAGGTGTAGTGCGCCGCTGGGACGATGGGCATGGCCTCCTTGGTGATGTCGATGCCCACCGCAAGGCAGCGCTCAAAGATGGTCGGGAAGTGCTTGATGATGAAATCCGCCGGCTTGTGGCTGATGTCCAGATACATGCAGTCGGCGCCGAGGCGTTTCATCTCGTGGTCGATGGCGCGGGCGACTATATCCCGTGGCGCCAGTTCGGCCCGCTCGTCGAAGTCCGGCATGAAGCGGCTGCCGTCGGGACGGCGCAGATAGGCCCCTTCGCCGCGCAGGGCTTCGGTCAGCAGGAAGTTGGGGTCATCGGGGTGGAACAGGCTGGTGGGGTGGAACTGGTTGAACTCCAGGTTCGCCACCCGACAGCCGGCGCGCCACGCCATGGCGATGCCGTCCCCCGAACTCACGTCCGGGTTGGAGGTGTATTGATACACCTTGGAGGCGCCGCCGGTGGCCAGCGCCACGAAACGGGCGCGGATCACTTCGACCTGTTCGACGTTGCGGTTCCAGACATAGGCGCCGAGCACCCTGTTGCCCGGCAGATCCAGCTTGCGGGTGGTGATGAGGTCGACCGCGTTGAAGCGCTCCATCAGCTGGATATTGGGGTGGGAGCGGACCTGATCGATCAGGGTGAGCTGCACCGCCTTGCCGGTGGCGTCCGCCGCGTGGAAGATGCGGCGATGGCTGTGACCCCCTTCCCGGGTCAGGTGATAGTGGGATTCCCCCTCGGCATCCTCTTCCTGATCGAAGGGAACGCCCTGCTGGATCAGCCACTGGATGGAGTCGCGGGCGTTGCGAGCGGTGAACTCCACCACCGCCGGGTCACACAACCCGGCGCCGGCGTTGAGCGTGTCGCTCACATGGGATTCGATGCTGTCGGTCTCGTCGAACACGGCAGCGATGCCTCCTTGCGCATAGAGAGTGGCCCCCTCACTGATGGGCCCCTTGCTCAGAACCAGGACTTTGGCCTGGTCTGCCAATCGCAACGCGAGGGACAGACCGGCGGCACCGCTGCCAATGATCAGTACGTCGCAAAGGTATTCAACACTTGCTTTCATAAGTATCATTGGCCTGGATTAAGAACTGGCCCCATGGTAGCCCAAGGGGGGTTGTGATGCAGCCCGCATCACATTTTTTTCAATGCAAGCGAACTTTCTCTGATTCTCCCTGTCTGAACTTGTGCGCTTAGAAGGGGCCGGAAAAGAAGAACGATAACCTGATGGGGGTTTTACGGCTCTGATGAGCGACCAGAATCTACTGGACGAACAGCTGGTTGAACGGGTCCAGCGTGGCGATAAAAATGCATTCAACCTGTTGGTAAAAAAATACCAGCATAAGGTGGTCAACCTGGTGGCCAGGTATGTCAACAATCCGGGCGATGTACCGGATGTGGCGCAGGAGGCCTTTATCAAGGCTTACCGTGCGTTGCCGACATTCCGTGGCGAGAGCGCGTTTTACACCTGGTTGTATCGGATCGCCGTGAACACGGCCAAAAATTACCTGACCTCACAGGGGCGCAGACCGCCCAGCAGTGATGTCGAAGCGGACGAGGCTGAATATTATGGTGGTGGTGAAGCCCTGCAAGAAGTGGCCACCCCCGAAAACCTGGCGCTGACCGACGAGATCAAGCGCACTGTGTTTGCCGCCATAGAAGCCTTGCCAGAAGACTTGAGAACAGCGATCACCCTTCGTGAAATGGAAGGGCTGAGCTACGAAGAGATTGCGGAGATCATGGATTGCCCTGTGGGTACGGTGAGATCCCGTATCTTTCGGGCGAGGGAAGCAATCGACAAAAAGCTGCAACCTCTGATCGAGAATTAAACTGGGGAAAGACAGGCAAACTTATGGCAAATAAAGAGCAACTTTCAGCCCTGATGGATGGTGACCTCAGCGACATGGAGGTTCTGAACGAGCTGGGAACGGATCCCGCTCTGCAAGATACCTGGGCTCGTTACCATCTGATCGGTGATGCCATGCGGGGAGACCTGCCGGTCAATCTGCAACTGGATCTCAGTGACAGCATCATGCTGGCACTGGAAGACGAACCCGTCATACTGGCGCCCAAGCCGGTGCAACCTGTTGCGCCCCAGGTGAAGCCTGCTGGCAAGGTGGTGCCTCTGATCCGTCGCTTTGGTCAGCAAATGGGGCAGTATGCCATTGCTGCCTCTGTGGCTGCCGCCGTCATCTTCGGGGTGCAGCAATATCAGGGCAACGACGGCATGCCGGCCAACCCTGTGCTCAACACCATACCGGTCGGTGGCAGTGCGACGCCAGTGAGCGTGCACTATCCCCAGGAGGGCAACCGTGCCACTCCTCGCCAGCAAGGCTTGAACGAGCAACAGATGCAGGAGCAGCGCGAGCGTATCAACGCCTTCCTGCGAGACCATCAATTGCAACAGCGTCTGCTGCAAGACAAGCAGATTCAGGAATAACGCATCTTTAGGGATCAGACCGTGCGCCAGTCCAGCCTCATTCTGCTGGCCTCTCTCCTGCTGATTTGTGCCAAGGCCTCGGCCGACGATCTGTCGGCCGAGGCCTTGTTGCAGCAGATGCAGAGTGCCGTTTCGCAACAAAATTTTGAGTTGTCCATGGTCAAGGCCCGTCAGGGACGCCTCGAGCCCATTCGCTTCAGCCACGGGGTGATCGATGGCAAGGAGGTCGCTCATCTGAGTTATCTCGACGGCAAGGCGGTGGAGTACCTGCAACGCCAGAACGAATACACCTTCTTCGAAAACACCCACGAACCTTACACCCTCAAGGGGGCGCGTTTCCCGGGCGTCTGGTCGAGCCTGGTGAAGATGCCGCTGCCCCGGGTGCTGGAGAGCTATGATCCCGTGCTGGCCGGTCGCAGCCGGGTGGCCGGCCTGGTGGCTCAGGTCGTGAGATTGGTGCCCAAGGAGGCGGACAAGTACGGCTTTGTGCTCTGGGTCGACGAGCAGAGTCATCTGCTGCTGCGGGTGGACATGGTGGACAAGGAAGGCAACCTGGTCGAACAGGTGCTGGGGGTGGATCTGGACAGGCAGCCGGCGCCGGCGCCCTGGCTTGTCACCCTGGCACGCAGCAAGCTGCCCGATGCGCTGGCATTGGAAGACGCCTATCCCGCTCCCCAGCAGACCCTGAACTGGCACCTGACCTGGCTGCCGGGTGGATTCAAAGTGCTCTCTCAGGACAGGCACCAGCTGGTCAGCACCAGCCAGCCGGTGGACTACATGATGCTGTCGGACGGCGTGGTGGATCTCTCCGTCTATGTCTCCCGGGTCGATCCCAAGCAGGCGGTGCGCCAGCAGTTGATCCGCCAGGGAGCCACCTCGCTGGTGAGCTTCGTCAACGAGGTCGGGGTGGAGATCACCGTGGTCGGGGAAGTTCCCACCGAGACGGCCAAGCGCATCGCCGAGTCGGTGCAGCCGCTGGCCCGCAACGAGGCGGTACAGTGAAGCGGCATGCTGCCACTTGCCGAACCGGGACGACCGTGCTGAGATCGGGTAAATCCATAGCCGTTCGTCTGGAGTCATCCTGTGAGTAACATGAGCGAAGAGCTGGCAACAGTGGTGGCCGTCGAGGGAGCCTATGCCTTGGTGGAGTGCGAACGGCGCTCCGCCTGCAGCGGCTGCCATCAGCAGTCCAACTGCGGTACCGGCACAGTCGCCAAGGCCTTTCCCCTGAAGTCGCAGCGACTGCGGGTGGCGCTGACCGCCGAGGTCCTGGTTGGTCAGCAAATCAGGCTCGGCATTCCCCAGGCGAGCATACTGCGGGGCGCAGCCTTGGTCTATGTGCTGCCGTTGTTCTGCCTGCTGCTCGGTGCCCTGCTCGGTCAGCTCTGGCTGGCGCCGCTGCTGTCGGCGGGGGAGGGCGTCACCATCCTCAGCTGCCTGCTGGGAGGCACAGTCGGATTTTTACTGGTTCGTTACTTTTCTGCCCGGCTCGAGCAAGGGGAATATGGTCCCCGCATGCTCGGTGTGGTACTCAATACCCGCCACCTCTCCTGAGCGGCGCTACCCTTTTCTGGCTCCGTCACCGCCGTTTTGGTGCCGAGGGCCCGCCAGACAAGGCGCTATTTCTGGTGCCCGCCGACTAAAGATTGGCCGTCGACCTGGTTATCCAGTAAAATCCTGCCCTCATATCCGACCCTAACTTAATTTTGAGTGATTCTTGCTCGATGAAACACATTCGTAACTTTTCGATTATTGCGCACATCGACCACGGTAAATCGACCCTGTCGGACCGTCTGATCCAGACTTGTGGCGGCCTGTCCGACCGCGAGATGCAGGCTCAGGTGCTTGACTCCATGGATCTGGAGCGCGAGCGCGGCATTACCATCAAAGCACAGAGTGTGACCCTGAACTACCAGGCACAAGACGGTAACACCTATCAGCTGAACTTTATCGACACCCCGGGCCACGTGGATTTCTCCTACGAGGTTTCTCGCTCCCTGGCGGCCTGTGAAGGGGCTCTGCTGGTGGTGGATGCCGGTCAGGGGGTTGAGGCACAGACTCTGGCCAACTGCTACACCGCCATGGAGATGGAGCTGGAAGTGGTGCCCATCCTGAACAAGATCGATCTGCCTGCCGCAGAACCCGAGCGGGTTGCGGAAGAGATCGAGGACATAGTCGGCATAGACGCCATCGATGCGGTGCGTTGCTCCGCCAAGACCGGCCTGGGTGTCGATCTGGTGCTGGAAGAGATAGTGGCCCGTATCCCGTCACCGGAAGGTGATCCGGATGCCCCGCTGCAGGCGCTGATCATCGACTCCTGGTTCGACTCCTACCTGGGCGTCGTCTCCCTGGTGCGTATCAAGAACGGTTCGCTCAAGAAGAACGACAAGATCAAGGTGATGAGCACCGGTCAGGTGTGGGGCGTGGATCGCATCGGTATCTTCACCCCCAAGCAAGTGGACACCATGGGCCTGGGTTGTGGCGAGGTAGGTTGGGTCGTCTGCGGCATCAAGGACATCCACGGCGCCCCTGTGGGCGATACCCTGACGCAGGCCAAGAACGGTGCCGACAAGGCGCTGGCCGGCTTCAAGAAGGTGAAGCCGCAGGTCTATGCGGGTCTGTTCCCCATCTCCAGCGATGACTACGAGTCGTTCCGCGATGCGCTGGACAAGCTCTCCCTGAACGATGCCTCCCTGTTCTTCGAGCCGGAAAGCTCCACCGCACTGGGCTTCGGCTTCCGTTGTGGCTTCCTCGGCATGCTGCACATGGAGATCATCCAGGAGCGTCTGGAGCGGGAATACGATCTGGATCTCATCACCACGGCACCGACCGTAGTGTATGAAATCGAGCTGAACAACGGCGAGACCATCCACATCGACAGCCCGGCGGCCATGCCTCCGGTCAACAATATCAAAGAGATGCGCGAGCCCATCGCCGAGTGCAACATCTTGTTGCCGCAGGAGTACATGGGCAACGTGATCACCCTCTGTATCGAAAAGCGTGGCGTGCAGACCAACATGGTCTATCACGGCAAGCAGGTGGCGCTGACCTACGAGATCCCGATGGCGGAAGTGGTGCTCGACTTCTTCGACCGCCTCAAATCCACCAGTCGCGGCTACGCCTCCCTGGATTACGGCTTCAAGCGCTTCGAAACCTCCGAGATGGTCCGCCTCGACATCATGATCAACGGTGAGCGCGTCGATGCCCTGGCCATCATCACCCACAAGGAGAACGCCCAGTATCGCGGTCGCCAGGTGGTTGAGAAGATGCGCGAGCTGATCCCGCGCCAGATGTTCGACATCGCCATTCAGGCGTCCATCGGCAACCAGATCATCGCCCGCAGCACGGTCAAGGCCCTGCGCAAGGACGTGACCGCCAAGTGCTACGGCGGTGACGTGAGCCGTAAGAAGAAGCTGCTGAACAAGCAGAAAGAAGGCAAGAAGCGGATGAAGTCCCTGGGCCGTGTCGACGTGCCGCAAGAGGCCTTCCTCGCCATTCTCCACGTCGGAAAGGATTAATAGATGGCAAGCACCTTTTCCCTGATCCTGGCCATAGTCACCCTGCTGACCGGCATCATCTGGACAGTCGACAAGCTGGTCTGGTCCAAGCAACGGGCGGCCAAGATTGCGGCTGCCCGTGCCAACGCCGGCTCGAATATCGATGAGAAGACGCTGGCCAAGGTGGCTCCCATGCCGGTCTGGATCGAGCAGACCGGCGGTGTCTTCCCGGTCATAGCGCTGGTGCTGATCCTGCGTTCCTTCATCTTCGAGCCGTTCCAGATCCCCTCTGGTTCCATGATGCCCACCCTGCTGGTGGGTGACTTCATCCTGGTGGAGAAGTTCGCCTACGGCCTGCGTGATCCCGTGACCAACACCAAGTTCCTCGAGACGGGTTCTCCCGAGCGTGGCGATGTGGTGGTGTTCAAGTATCCGCTGGATACCCGGGTGGACTACATCAAGCGGGTGGTCGGCATGCCCGGCGATCGGGTGATCTATCGCAACAAGGAGCTGATGATCCGGCCCAAGTGCGAGGAGCAGGAAGGGAAAACGTGCCCGGGCTTCAAGAAGCTCGACGTCAAGTTCGAGCAACGGGGGGAATTCAGCCAGATGGGGATCCCGCTGGATCGCTACACCGAGCAGCTGGGCACAGTTTCTCACGAGACCCTGCGCAACCCCCTGATGCCGGACCTGGTGGATCGTTACTATCGCCAGCCCGGTACCTACCCGGATGAGTGGGTGGTGCCAGAAGGCCACTATTTCGTGATGGGTGACAACCGTGACAACAGTACCGACAGTCGTTTCTGGGGCTTCGTGCCCGAGCAGAACCTGGTGGGCAAGGCGGTTGCCATCTGGATCAGTTTCGAATTTGAGCGCGAGGAAGGATCCAGCTTGCCAAGCTGGGTGCCGACCGGTGTGCGCTTCAACCGCATTGGCGGAATCAAGTAAATGAATATCAAGATGAACAGACTGCAGTCCCGTCTCGGGCATGTCTTTCAGGATCAAGAGCTGCTGACCCGGGCGCTGACCCACCGCAGCGCCGGTTCCCGTCACAACGAGCGACTGGAATTTCTGGGGGACTCCATCCTGAGTCTGGTGATTGCCGATGACCTCTTCCACCGCTTCCCGCAAGCGGCGGAAGGGGATCTCAGCCGGATGCGCGCCACCCTGGTGCGGGAGAAGACCTTGGCCGAACTAGGCCGGGAGTTCGACCTCGGGGATCACCTGATCCTGGGGCCCGGCGAGCTGAAAAGCGGCGGGTTCCGCCGCGAGTCTATCCTGGCCGACACTGTCGAGGCGGTGATCGGCGCCGTCTATCTGGATACCGATCTGGAGCGGGTGCGGACTCTGTTGCTCGGCTGGTACGCCAGCCGCCTGGACGAGATAAAACCAGGCATAGAGCAGAAGGATCCCAAGACCCGGCTGCAGGAAATTTTGCAGGGAAGCCGCAAATCCCTGCCGACCTACACAGTGACCAACGTCAAGGGCGAAGCCCACAACCAGGAGTTCACCGTCCAGTGTGACGTGGATGGCCTGGATGGTCCGCTGGTCGGGGTCGGCACCAGCCGCCGCAAGGCCGAACAGGCCGCAGCGCAGCAAGCACTGGAAAAACTGTCATGACAGATACGACTTACTGCGGCTTTGTTGCCATCGTGGGCCGCCCCAATGTGGGCAAGTCCACCCTGCTCAACAAGCTGCTTGGCCAGAAGGTCAGCATCACCTCGAAGAAACCCCAGACCACCCGTCACCGGATTTTGGGGATAGACACCGAGGAGAACCATCAGACCATCTATGTGGATACCCCGGGTCTGCACATCGAAGAGAAGCGGGCCATCAACCGCCTGATGAACCGTGCCGCCACCAGTTCCCTGGGTGATGTGGCCATGGTGGTCTTCATGGTCGACGGTACCCACTGGACCAAGGACGACGAGATGGTGCTCGGCAAGTTGCGCCATCTGCCTTGCCCCGTGGTGCTGGCGGTCAACAAGGTAGACAACGTCAAAGAGAAAGAAGACTTGCTGCCCCACCTGGAGTGGCTGGGCCAGCAGATGAACTTTGCCCACATACTGCCCATCAGTGCCGAGAAGGGCACCAACGTGGAGAAGATCCGCGAGTGGGCCAAGGATCTGCTGCCGGAGAACAACTTCTTCTTCCCGGAAGATTACGTGACCGACCGCTCGTCCCGCTTCATGGCCTCAGAGATCATCCGCGAGAAGCTGATGCGTTTCACCGGCGAGGAATTGCCCTACTCGGTGACGGTGGAGATCGAGCGCTTCAAGGTGGAAGAGAACGGCCTCTACCACATCCACGGCCTCATCCTGGTGGAGCGCGATGGCCAGAAGAAGATGGTCATCGGCAACAAGGGCGAGAAGATCAAGACCATAGGTACCGAAGCTCGCCTCGACATGGAACGCCTGTTCCAGAACAAGGTGCACCTGGAGCTCTGGGTCAAGGTCAAGTCCGGCTGGGCCGATGACGAGCGCGCCCTGCGCAGTCTTGGCTACGGTGACGATTAAGTGGCGCTGACTGATTGCTGAACCCGGCTTTCGTCATCCACAGTCGGCCCTATCGGGAGACCAGTCAGCTGGTCGAGGTCTTCACCCAGGATAGCGGCCGATTTACTCTGGTGGCTCGCGGTTCTCGCGGGCCACGCTCCCCTCTGAAGGGGCTGCTGCAACCCTTCACCCTGCTCACCATGAGCTGGCGTGGCAAGGGGGATCTCAAGAACCTCGCCCAGGTCGAATGCCCGGATCACTCCCTGCGACTCGGTGGCGATCGCCTCTTCTACGGTCTCTATCTCAACGAGCTGGTCTACTACCTGCTCGAAGCCCATACCCCCTTTCCCGAGGTGTTTGATGCCTATGCCCGTGCCCTGATGGCGCTGGCGGACGGCGAGACGCCAGAGCTGCCCCTGCGCCGCTTCGAGTTCCTGCTGCTGCAGGCGCTCGGCTATGCGGTGGACTTCGAATATACCGCCGACGACGACTCCCCGATCCAGCCTGAGCTGCTCTACGGCTTCGAGCGGGAGCTCGGCTTTGTCGCTTGCGAGCGGGCGCCGGATCCCCGTACCCTGTTCCTCGGCGCCCACCTGCTGGCCTTCGCCGAGGGGCGCTTCGACACCCCTCCCTTGCTGCAGGCGGCCAAGCGTTTCAGCAGGCTGGCACTGCAACCCTATCTGGGTAAACGCCAGTTAAAGAGCCGGGAGTTGTTTTTGAAGCGACGAAGCAGTCTGGGCTAACCCTTTTGCGGCGTAACCCGACAGGATAAGAATGTTACCGACGTCCGATTACGCTGCGCTAATCGAACCTACGAACGGATATCGGCGCGGGCGTGATTTCGCTGACCGCGCAGTCAACAGATGAAGAGTTTCAAGGAGTCCTCAATGAGTGAAATCTATCTGGGTGTGAACATCGACCATATCGCCACTCTGCGCAACGCCCGCGGCACCCAGTATCCCGATCCGGTACAGGCCGCCTTCGTGGCCGAGCAAGCGGGTGCCGATGGCATTACAGTGCACCTGCGCGAAGATCGCCGCCACATCACCGACCGCGACGTGGAGATACTGCGCCAGACCATCCAGACCAGGATGAATCTGGAAATGGCGGTGACCGAGGAGATGATCGGCATCGCCTGTCGCATCAAACCTCAGTTCGTCTGCCTGGTACCGGAGAAGCGCACCGAGGTGACCACCGAGGGCGGCCTGGATGTGGCAGGTCAGCTCGACAAGATCACCGATGCGGTGACCCGCCTCGCCGCCGTCGGCGCCCAGGTGTCGCTCTTCATCGACGCCGACCCCATCCAGATAGATGCGGCCGCCGAGAGTGGTGCCCCCTTTATCGAGATCCACACCGGTCGCTATGCCGATGCCACCACGGATGCGGAGCGCAATGCCGAGTTCAAGCGCATCGCCGCCGGCGCCTCCTATGCCGCTGGCAAGGGCTTGAAGGTCAATGCCGGCCACGGCCTGCACTACCACAATGTCAAGGCCATCGCCGCCATTCCCGAGCTCTATGAGCTCAATATCGGCCACGCCATCATAGGCCGTGCCGCCTTCGACGGTCTGGCCAAGGCGGTCAGTGACATGCGCCTGCTGATGCAGGAAGCCCGTCAGGGGATCTGATGCCGGTCTGCCTGCATCGCACAAACAAGGGACGCCTCGGCGTCCCTTGTTGTTTTCGGGGGGGGCTCAGCCCGGCTCGGGGAAATAGCGCTCCAGCAGGGCCATAAGGATGGCCTGGCTCTCGGCATCCGGCTCCCCGGTGATCAGCGCAGGGCGGAAATGGAGCTGGAATGCGCGCAGGACGGCGCGGCTCTGCTCATCCCAGGCGCCGCTTGGCGCTACCCCATAGCCGTAGCGGGCGAGTTGTTGCTGCCATTGCTGCGCATCCCAGAGGGGGAGTGGCGCCTGGCGCAGTTCGGCTACTCTGGCCTCGTCTGGCCAGGCGCCGACGCCATGGTGCAGGGCCAGCTCGCGCCAGGGGAAGTGGGGGCCGGGATCCTGCTTGCGTTCGGGGGCTATGTCGCTGTGGGCCAGCACCTGGGTGGGGGGGATCTGGTAGCGATCGACCAGATCCCGGGCCAGAGCGCCGAGAGCGGCGATCTGGGCCCGGGTATAGGGTTGCCAGCGCCTCAGGTGGGCGGGCAGGGATTCGTCTTCCGTGGGATAACCCAGATTGACTATCTCAATGCCCAGCGAGCTGGCGTTGAGCCCGGCATACTGATGCCAGCGGCTGCGACCGGCGTGCCAGGCGCGTTGGCTGTCGGGCACCAGCTGGTAAACGGGGAGCGGGCGTTGCTCGGTGTCGCGGGGGATCAGGTAGTGGGCACTCACCTTGTGTTCGGGTTTGGTCAGCAGGCGCAGGGAGCGGGCGTCCTCCTCGTCGGTGTAGTGGAGGATCAGAAAAGCGATGCGCTCATTCTGGTTGGCACTGACATGACGGGTGGAGAGCTGATAAGGCGCCGGTTGGCAGGCGCCGAGCCCCAGCAGCAGGCAGAGTGACAGCAGTATGGTGCGGCATCTGTTTGGCCAGGGGGAAACAAGGGATGGCCAGCGCGGCCTGCCGCCCAGGCGGAATGACGGGGGGCAGGTGCGCTGGCCCATGGCTCAGGCGCGCTGTCTGAGGGTGACGTGCGCGCGCGGGCTCATGGCTCTGACCTGTACTTGGCGGTGAGGCCGATGAGGAAGTTGCGCAGGATCTGATCCCCGCAATCCTGGTAGTGCTTGTGATCCTTGGCGCGGAACAGGGCGCTCAGCTCGGACTTGGAGAGGTTGAAGTTGGCGAGCTTGAGGGTGCCCAGCATGTCTTCTTCCTTGTAGTCGAGGCCGATGCGCAGCTTGCGCAGGATCAGGTTGTTGTTGATCCGGTTCGGGATCACCTGGGGCGGGGCATTTTCCCGCACACCGCGACGCACGGCGATGAAGCCGTCGAGGAACTGGCTCAGGGCCGAGTCCGGGCAGGCGGCATAGCCTGCTTCCTGCTCTTCCCCTTCCGCTGCCTCTTTCAGCAACCAGCTGTGGAGCTGGGCGTGATCGACGGTCAGGTTGCCCTTGGCAAACATCTCGACCATCTGATCGTTGCTGATGGTGAGGGCGTAGCGCAGGCGGCGCAGAATATCGTTGTTGGTCATGTTGACTCCTGTGGAAACGACGCGATTTTACCATCTGCGGGCCCCGCAGTCAGAAAAAGCGCCTCACTCGGCCAGGGAGAGGTAGCGGGGGGCCTCCCGCCTCACCTGCTCCAGGGCATCTTGCAGCTCCAGCAGCTCGGGTTCGAGCTCGCTGACCGGCACGCCGTCGCGCAGTTGCTGCTCGAGCTGAGAGAGCAGGCGTTGCAGGCCGGGCACCCCCGAGTAGGCACAGCCGCCGTTGAGGCGATGGAGCTGGGCCAGCACCTCGGCATCCTCCACCCCGCCCGCCAGCGCCTCGTCCAGCATGGGTTCCACCTCGTCGAAACTGGCCAGCAGCATGGTCAGCATCTCCTTGGCGAGTTCCGGTTTGCCCGCCGCCTGGCGCACCGCCAGGGTCCAGTCTATCTGCTGATCCCCCTGGTTCTGGTGGCGCCTGTGTGCGAAGTCGGTGATGAGCTGCGCCAGCATGCCCTCGTCGATGGGCTTGGCCAGGTAGTCGTCCATGCCCTGGCGGATCAGCCGCTCCCGCTCGCCCGGGATGGCATGGGCGGTGACCGCGACTATGGGGGTCTCGGTGTTGAGGGAGTGATGGCGGATCGCCTGGGTGGCGCTGATGCCATCCATGACGGGCATCTGTATATCCATGAAGATGATGTCGAACGGCTGGCTCTGGGCCAGGTTGACAGCCTCCTTGCCGTTCTTGCACACCACCACCTCGGTCACCATCTCCTTGAGCATGGCGGCGATGAGCTTGAGGTTGGCGGCGTTGTCATCCACCGCCAGCACCTTGACGGCCTGTACCCGGTGGGGTATCGGCGCGGGCAGCGGCGTACGCCTGGCCGCCTCGGGGGAGAGCAGGGCGTGCAGCAGCTTGCGGTGGTTGATGGGCTTGGAGAGGCAGTGGGCGGCGCCATGGGCCAGCATGGCGTCATAGAGCGCCGGCTCGTGGCTGCTGAGCAGCACTATGGTGTTCTGTTGCCCGCTGAGGCCATCGAGGCGGGTGATCACCTGCTGCGGGGTGTGCAGTGTGCTGCTGCCGATGATCACCATGTCCTGGCTGCCCATCTCCGGCCAGTCGTCGGTCATGGTCAGGGACTGCACGTCCAGCTGCCATTCGGCCAGCAGGGCGAGCAGGGAGGCGTGAGTGAAGGGATCAGGCTCCAGCAGCCAGACCCGCTTGCCCAGGATGCGATCCAGCGGCAGCCGCTCGGTCTGGGGCAGGGGAGAGACATCCAGCTCCAGGTTGAAGGAGAAGACGGAGCCCTTGCCAAGCTCGGATTCGAAGCGGATCTGGCCTCCCATCTGCTGCACCAGTTTCTGGGTGATGACGAGGCCGAGCCCGGTGCCGCCATAACGGCGGGAGATCGACGAGTCGGCCTGATTGAAGGCCTGGAACAGCTGGCGTTGCTGCTCCTCCGAGATGCCGATGCCGGTATCCCGGATGAGGACCCGCAGGCGTACCTTGCTGCCGTTGGGGGCCCCGGTCTGCTCGACGCGCACATCGACGTTGCCGCGCTCGGTGAACTTGATGGCGTTGCCGGCGAGGTTGGTCAGCACCTGTTGCAGGCGCATGGGGTCGCCGGTGAGGTAGTCCGGCACGGCGGCGTCCACCTGCAAGGAGAGCTCGAGCTGTTTGTCGTGGGCACTTGGCCCCAGCAGGTGCATGGTCTCGTTGAGGGTGTCCCGCAGGCTGAACGGTATATGCTCGAGCTGCAGCTTGCCCGCCTCCAGCTTGGAGAAGTCGAGGATGTCGTTGATGATGCCGAGCAGGTTGCGCGCCGACTTCTCTATGGTCTGCATGTAGTCGGTCTGGCTCGGGGTCAGGCTGGTCTTGAGCAGCTGGCGGGTGAAGCCGATGACGCCGTTGAGCGGGGTGCGCAGCTCGTGGGACATGTTGGCCAGAAACTCGGATTTGACCCGTGCCGCCTCTTGCGCCCGTTTCTTCGCCATGTCGAGCTCGACGTTCTGGATCTCTATTTGTTCAAGCGTCTCTCGCAGATCCGAAGTCGCCTGATCGATGTTCTGCTGCATCTCCTCATGGTATTCGGAGAGCGCCTTGGCCATGGCGTTGATGCCGTTCTTCAGCATGTCCAGCTCGCCGGTGAGCTGACCGCTGACCCGGGTATCGAGGCGCCCCTCCCGGATTCGGTGCACCGCCTGCACCATATCGGTGATGGGCTGGGTCACGCTCTTGACCAGGCGGAAGCCGAACAGGGTACTGATGGCGAGGCCGATGAGCACTATGATGACCGCGAAGAAGGCGTCGCGATATTGCAGGACTATGGCCCTGTCGGTGGCGAGCTGCATGGAGATGTAGCCGATGACCGGCGGCTCCAGATCGCTCGGCAGGGGGAAGCCGTCCAGGCTGGTCTCGGCCTGAATGGGGGTGCGCAATATGATGTCATCGCCGTTGAAGGTGACGCTGGTCAGGGCCGGGATGGCGCTGCCGTCCGGCAGGCGCAGCTGGCTGAAGTCCCTGTGGTAGTTGGAGGTGACGAACAGCTGGTTGTCCTGGGTGAAGACGGCGATGGACTTGATGAAGGGGGAGTTCTTGCGATGGGTCAGCCCTATCAGCCGCTTGAGGGATTCGCGACTGTGCTGGGTCATGCCGTATTCACTGGCGATGGCCAGGGGCTCTATGATGTTGATGCCCTGATCGATCAGGTTGTTTTCCAGCTGATGGTAGCGGTGGAAGGTAAAGTAACCGGCGATCAGGCCGCCGATGATCAGGGTTGGCAATATGGTAAATGCCAGTACACGGGCTCTGAGGCCGTACTTGGTCATGCTGATAAACCGCCGGCAAACATGATGAAGACCATAGCCCCGGGGGCCTGTGGGCGCAGGGGGAGGGCTGGCAATACAGTCGATGTCACCGTAAGGGCGCTCAGGCCGTATCCTGTCATATCAATGGGCCACTTATGGTCAGATTGGGCAATGGGGCAGAGGCCGCAGCTCGGGCCCTCAGGCCGCATTTGGTCATACTATTATTCTTGTGGGACAATGGCCTGCTGCAGATTCCACAATCATGACATAGCCACCTATAGGCACCAAGTTTTATGGCCCAGTTTTTCAAGCCCCAAAAGAAATCCATCCAGCCCCAACGTATTGAATTTACGATAGACAGTCTGGACCACCACTGTGTCGGTGTCGGCCGTCATCAGGGCAAGGCCATCTTCGTCGAAGGGGCACTCCCCGGTGAGCTGATCAAGGCTCGCATCGTCGATGACAAGAAGCACTATGCCCACGCCGCCCTGCAACAGATAGTGACCCCGGCGGCCAATCGCATCGATCCTTTCTGCCCCCATTATCGCGAGTGCGGCGGTTGCAGTGCCCAGCACCTCGGCGAAGCGGATCAGCAGGCGGTCAAGGAGGCCGGGCTGGTCAGCCTGTTCGAGCGCCTTGGCAACATCAAGGCGCCAGCGCTCGAGCCCGTGCTCAAGGGGGAGTCCCGCGCCTACCGCCGGGTCTGCCGTCTCGCCATCAAGTTTGACAAGAACGGTCGCTGCACCCGGGTGGGCTTCCGTCGCCGTCAATCCAATGACCTGGTGGAGGTGGCGGGCTGCCCCGTGCTGGCTGATCCCCTCTCTGCCCTCATCCCCCCCCTGCGCGAGTGCCTCAATCGCTTGAAGAGCCAGCGCGAGCTGGGGCATGCGGAGCTCATCCAGGCCGAACAGGGCATCATGATGTTGCTGCGCCACACAGGTCGCCCCAACGAGGCGGATCGCGCCCTGCTGGTGGCGTTTGCCGAAGCCCAGGGGATAGACCTCTACCTTCAGGCGGCGGATGAGCGCATCGAACCCCTGCGCCAACAATTTCAGCCGAGCTACACCCTCGATGGCCTGTCTCTTGCATTCGCCCCTGGCGACTTCATTCAGGTCAATGGCCCCATCAACCAGAGCATGGTGACCCAGGCGCTGGCATGGCTGGGAGCGACCAAGGATGACAAGGTGCTGGATCTGTTCTGCGGCATCGGCAACTTCACCCTGCCGCTGGCCCGTCAGGCCCGTGAAGTGGTGGGGGTCGAGGGGGAGCTCGCCATGGTGGCCCATGCCGAGGAGAATGCCAGGCGCAACGGCATCGACAACGCCCGTTTCTACAAGGCGGATTTGAGCGGCGACATAGTCGGCATGTCCTGGGCGCGGGAAGGCTTCGATCTGGTGTTGCTGGATCCGGCCCGGCCAGGGGCGCTGGAAGTCATGAGCCACGTGGCGGCACTTTCGCCCAAGCGGGTGGTCTATGTTTCCTGTAACCCTGTCACCCTGGCCCGGGACAGCCAGGTGCTGGTGAAGGGGGGTTATCGACTGGCCCGTCTGGGGATGCTGGACATGTTCCCCCACACCGGCCACCTGGAGTCCATGGCGCTGTTTGAACGGGATTGAGCAGGCTGTTTTCAGATTGCCGGGGCTGCGTTTTGTCGGCCTTCCGATGCCGGTAGCGCTGTTTGAGCAGGGGTGATTAGGGTAATCTAGATCTGCAAAAATGGACCTGATGTGCGAGAGAAACCTGTTGCCAGGATCGGCAACATGCCTTGAAAACTCTTTCGCGCATCCCCATTTGAGGCAGTCATCAGCTGATGAGGGGATGGCAGAAAGCATCGGCTTTCCGGCCCCACAATTTTAAGGATTGATACCATGGTTGCGGTGCGCGAAATTCATTTGAAAGACAATTTCACCCTGGATGAGTGGGTCAGCTCCCTCTCCTTAAGTGAAAGTGACAAGAATCAACTGCGAACCGTCTACCAGTATTGTCTGACGCTTGGCGACGAGGCGCTCACCAGCCGCCTGCTGGTGCGTGGGGTCGAGATGGTGGGCATACTGCTGATGCTCAGCATGGATCTCGCCACCCTCAAGTCGGCCATCCTCTATCCCTTCGTCGAAGCCGGTCTCATCAAGCAGGAGAAGGTGAACGAGGACTTCGGCCCCAAGATCGCCAAGCTGGTGGAAGGGGTGCTGGAGATGGAGGCCATCCGCTCCCTGCAGACCCTGCACCGCAGCGAGACCTCACCGGAGCAGGTGGACAACGTGCGCCGTATGTTGCTCGCCATGGTGGAGGATGTGCGCGCCGTCGTCATCAAGCTGGCGGAGCGGATCGCCTGCCTGCGGGAGGCCAAGCTGGCGGATGAGGAGACCCGGGTGCTGATGGCCCAGGAGATCACCAACATCTATGCGCCCCTTGCCAACCGCCTCGGCATAGGTCAGCTCAAGTGGGAGCTCGAAGATCTCGCCTTCCGTTACCTGCACCCGGACACCTACAAGCAGATCGCCAAGCAGCTCGACGAGAAACGACTCGATCGGGAGCGCTACATCCGCGAGTTCGTGCAGTCCCTGCGCGATGCGCTGGCGGAGGCCGGGGTCGAGGCCGAAGTCTACGGCCGCCCGAAACACATCTACAGCATCTGGCGCAAGATGCAGAAGAAGCACCTCGAATTCAACGAGCTGTTCGACGTGCGCGCGGTGCGGGTGATCACCAAGCGGCTGCAGGATTGCTATGCGGCGCTTGGCATAGTTCACACCCATTTCCACCATATTCCCCGCGAGTTTGACGACTATGTCGCCAACCCCAAGCCCAACGGCTACCAGTCCATCCACACAGTGGTGGTGGGGGAGGAGGGGAAGACGGTGGAGATCCAGATCCGCACCGAGCAGATGCATCAGGATGCCGAACTCGGCGTCGCGGCTCACTGGCGCTACAAGGAAGGGGCTCAGGCCGCCGCCAAGACCAGTACCTTCGAAGACAAGATCGAGTGGCTGCGCAAGCTCCTCGCCTGGCAGGAGGATCTCTCCGAGAGCGGCTCTTTGCTGGACGATCTACGCAGTCAGGTGTTCGAGGACAGAGTCTATGTGTTCACCCCCAAGGGGGACGTCATCGACCTGCCAGCGGGGGCTACCCCGCTCGATTTCGCCTATCACGTTCACAGCATGATCGGCCACCGCTGCATCGGGACCAAGGTGGATGGCCGCATAGTGCCCTTTACCTACACGCTGCAGACCGGTGATCAGGTGGAGGTGATCACCCAGAAGGAACCGAACCCGAGCCGGGACTGGATGAACCCCAATGCGGGCTTCCTGCGCTCCAGCCGGGCGAGAGCCAAGGTGGCGACCTGGTTCAGAAAGCTGGACCGGGACAAGAACATTGCCGCCGGCAAGGAGCTGCTGGAGAAGGAGCTGGACAGGCACAACCTGACGCTCTCCAAGGTGGACAAGGTGGTGCTGGAACGCTTCCATGCGGAGGAGCTGGAGGATCTGCTGGCCGGGATCGGCAGCGGCGACATCCGCATCAACCAGCTGCTCAACTACCTCGACACTCGTTACAACAAGCCGACGGCGGAGGAAGAAGACCGCCGCCTGCTGGAGAAGCTGGAGCAGAAGGCCAATGCGCCCTTCCGTCCCAAGGCCAAGGATCACATCGTCGTGGAAGGGGTCGGCAATCTGATGACCCACATTGCCCGCTGCTGTCAGCCCATCCCGGGCGACTCCATCCAGGGCTTCATCACCATGGGCCGCGGTGTCTCCATCCACCGGGAGGATTGCGAGCAGTTGAAAGAGCTCTCTCGCCGCAATCCGGAGCGACTGATCGATGCGGTCTGGGGGGAGAACTACTCCGGCGGCTATGGTCTCACCATTCGCATCCTCTCCAACGACAGATCCGGCCTGCTGCGGGACATCACCACAGTGCTGGCCAACGAGAAGATCAACGTCATGGGGGTGCGTTCGCGCTCCAACGTGCGCGAGCAGACCGCCGAGATCGACATGGAGCTGGAGATCTACAACATCAACGCCTTCAACCGGGCCTTGGCCAAGCTCAGCCAGCTCAACGACGTGATCAGCGCCAAGCGCCTCTGATACCCCATAAAAAGTGACCGGCCTCCGTGGCCGGTCCTGTTTTAACCCTTTGAACGAAGTGAAGCGACCCTCTCATGTCCCAACGTTACGACCTGCCTCAATTGCTCGACATCATGGCTCAGCTGCGTAATCCGCAAGGGGGTTGCCCCTGGGATCTCAAGCAGAGCTTCCAGACCATAGTGCCCCACACCCTGGAAGAGGCCTACGAAGTGGCCGATGCCATCGAGACCCAGGATTGGGACGGATTGAAGGGAGAGCTTGGGGATCTGCTGTTCCAGGTGGTCTTCTACGCCCAGCTTGGCAAGGAGCAGGGACTGTTCGATTTTGCCGACATCGTCGATGCGGTGAGCGAGAAGCTCATTCGCCGCCACCCTCATGTATTCTCCGATGCAGACCTCGGTGACGAGCAGGCGGTCAAGGTGAACTGGGAGGCGGAGAAGGCCAAGGAGCGGGCTGCGCTGGACAAGGAGAGCGTGCTGGACGACATCCCCCTCTCGCTGCCGGCCCTGACCCGCGCCGCCAAGATCCAGAAGCGCTGCGCCACCGTCGGCTTCGACTGGAAGACCCTCGGCCCGGTGGTGGACAAGATCCACGAGGAGATCGAGGAGGTGATGGAAGAGGCGCTGATGGTCGACGTGGACGAGGCGCGGGTGAGCGACGAGCTCGGCGATCTGCTGTTTGCCACCGTCAACCTGGTGCGCCATCTGGGCAAGGATCCGGAGCAGGTGTTGCGGGGCGCCAACGCCAAGTTCGAGCGCCGCTTTCGTCAGGTTGAGCAGTTTATTGCTGCGGAGGGCTTGAAAATGACCGATTGCACCCTGGAGAAGCTGGATGCAGCCTGGGGTCGGGCCAAGGAAACCGAGCAAAGTTGATTTGGCGCAAGACGAGGGGGCGGCGAGCCTGATAGATTTTTGTTCATTGTTTGGGAGAGGGGGTTTTGGTATACTGTTTCCCCGTCCTGCTTCATCCCCGAAGCACCCCTTAAAATTCCCTAAACTTCTTTCAGGTTCAGCATGACGACAAAATATATTTTTGTAACTGGTGGCGTTGTTTCATCCCTCGGCAAAGGCATTGCCGCAGCTTCTCTGGCAGCCATTCTGGAAGCCCGTGGTCTGGATGTGACCATCATGAAACTGGACCCCTATATCAACGTGGATCCGGGCACCATGAGCCCGACCCAGCACGGTGAAGTGTTCGTAACCGAGGACGGGGCCGAGACCGATCTGGATCTGGGCCATTACGAGCGTTTCATCCGCACCAAGATGACCCGTCGCAACAACTTCACCACCGGCCGCATCTATGCCGACGTGCTGCGCAAAGAGCGTCGTGGTGACTATCTGGGTGCCACCATCCAGGTCATCCCGCACATCACCAACGCCATCAAGGAGCGGGTGATTGCCGGCGCCGAAGGCCACCAGGTGGCCATAGTCGAAGTGGGCGGCACAGTGGGCGACATCGAGTCCCTGCCGTTCCTCGAAGCCATTCGTCAGCTGGCTGCCGAAGTGAGCCGCGACAATGCCATGTTCATGCACCTGACCCTGGTTCCCTACCTAGCGGCTGCCGGTGAAGTGAAGACCAAGCCGACCCAGCACTCCGTCAAAGAGCTGCTCTCCATCGGGATCCAGCCAGATGTGCTGATCTGCCGCTCCGACCGTGCCATTCCGGCCAACGAGCGTGCCAAGATCGCCCTGTTCTGCAACGTGCCCGAGCGCGCCGTCATCTCCATGAAGGACGTCGATTCCATCTACAAGATCCCGGCGCTGCTGAAGTCCCAAAATCTGGATGACTACTTCATCGCCCGTTTCGGCCTGGAGTGCAAGGAAGCTGACTTGTCCGAGTGGGAACAGGTGGTCTATGAAGAGGCCAACCCGACCGCAGAAGTGACCATCGGCATGGTCGGCAAGTATGTTTCCCTGCCGGATGCCTACAAGTCCGTCAACGAGGCGCTCAAGCACGGCGGCCTGAAGACTCGTCTCTCCGTCAACATCAAGTTCATCGACTCCCAGGACATCGAGACCCGTGGCTCCGAGCTGCTGGAAGGTCTGGACGCCATCCTGGTCCCGGGTGGCTTCGGTGAGCGTGGCGTGGAAGGCAAGATCCTGGCCGCCCAGTATGCCCGTGAGAACAAGATCCCTTACCTGGGTATCTGCCTGGGGATGCAGGTTGCCATGATCGAGTTCGCTCGCAACGTGGCTGGCATGACAGGGGCTCACTCCTCCGAATTCAAGAAAGATTGCGCCTACCCGGTTGTCGGCCTCATCACCGAATGGGTGGATGAAGAAGGTAACGTCGAAACCCGCACCGAGAAATCCGATCTGGGTGGCACCATGCGTCTGGGCTCTCAGCTCTGCCACCTGGTAGAAGGCTCCAAGGTGCGTCAGATGTACGGCACCCCGACCATTTATGAGCGTCACCGTCACCGTTATGAGGTGAACAACAAGCTGCTGCCGCAGATCGAAGCAGCGGGCTTGAAGGTGACCGGTCTCTCCGCCGACAAGAAGCTGGTGGAAATTATCGAGATTCCGGATCACCCTTGGTTCGTGGCGGCGCAGTTCCACCCGGAGTTCACCTCGACTCCCCGTGATGGCCACGCCCTGTTCGCCGGTTTTGTGAAGGCGGCAGGCGAGTATCAGAAGCGTAATTTGAAGTAATTGAAAATAAATGCGGTTGGGGCCCTGTGCCGCAGCCGCTTTTTTTGGCATATTTTTGTTGTTTTTTTACGAAACCTGAGGAAATACACATGTCCAAGATCGTTAAAGTGATCGGTCGTGAAATCATCGACTCCCGTGGTAACCCGACCGTTGAGGCCGAAGTTCACCTGGAAGGTGGTTTTGTTGGTATGGCAGCCGCTCCGTCTGGCGCGTCCACCGGTTCCCGCGAAGCGCTGGAACTGCGTGACGGCGACAAGAGCCGTTTCCTGGGTAAAGGCGTGCTGAAAGCCATCGAAGCCGTTAACGGCCCGATCGCTCAGGCTCTGCTGGGTAAAGATGCCAAGGACCAGGCCGCTATTGACCAGATCATGATCGACCTCGACGGTACCGAGAACAAATCCAAGTTCGGCGCCAACGCCATCCTGGCCGTTTCCCTGGCTAACGCCAAAGCCGCTGCTGCTGCCAAGGGCCTGCCGCTGTACGCCCACATCGCCGAGCTGAACGGCACCCCGGGTGTCTACTCCATGCCGCTGCCGATGATGAACATCATCAACGGTGGTGAGCACGCTGACAACAACGTCGACATCCAGGAGTTCATGATCCAGCCGGTTGGCGCCAAGACCCTGAAAGAAGCCATCCGCATGGGTGCCGAGGTCTTCCACAACCTGGCCAAGGTACTGAAGTCCAAGGGCTACGCCACTGCAGTGGGCGACGAAGGCGGTTTCGCACCTAACCTGAAGTCCAACGCCGAAGCGCTGGAAGTGATCGCCGAAGCCGTTGCCGCTGCCGGTTACAAGCTGGGCACCGACATCACCCTGGCCATGGACTGCGCTGCTTCCGAGTTCTACGACGCAGAGAAGAAAGAGTACAACCTGAAGGGCGAAGGTCGTATCTTCACCTCCAACGAGTTCTCCGACTACCTGGCTGACCTGACCACCAAGTTCCCGATCGTCTCCATCGAAGATGGCCTGGACGAATCTGACTGGGAAGGCTTCGCCTACCAGACTGCTGAACTGGGCAAGAAAATCCAGATCGTGGGTGACGACCTGTTCGTAACCAACACCAAGATCCTGAAGCGCGGCATCGACAACGGCATCGCCAACTCCATCCTGATCAAGTTCAACCAGATCGGTTCCCTGACCGAAACTCTGGCTGCCATCAAGATGGCCAAGGACGCTGGCTACACCGCCGTCATCTCCCACCGCTCCGGTGAGACCGAAGACGCGACCATCGCCGACCTGGCCGTGGGTACCGCTGCTGGCCAGATCAAGACCGGTTCCATGAGCCGTTCTGACCGTGTTGCCAAGTACAACCAGCTGATCCGTATCGAAGAAGCCCTGGGTGCCAAGGCTCCGTTCCGCGGCCTGAAAGAAGTAAAAGGCCAGTAATTACTGCCTGCAATTCTTAAGCTGTTGAAAAGCCCCGCCACGCTGGCGGGGCTTTTTTATATCCGTCGTCCCCCAATTGTCAGGCCAGCCCCTGATCGGCGGCGGTTTTCGTGTGGTTACCGCCAACCGGGCGCCAAGGCCGTCCCTCCTGGGGATAGCGCGGTTTTTTGACTCTCGTCTGCGGGACCCCGCCATCTTTTTTATTCCCCCGGCCCGTCTGGCACACCGGCTTTCTTTTGTCTTGCCTGCGAATATGGGAAACTAGGCCGCTTGAAGGAGACTCAGTGCATGCGGCTACTCACTCTTATCCTGCTCCTCCTCTTGGGAGGGCTGCAATATGACTTCTGGCTGGGGAAAAACGGCCTATCCGATTATCGGGAGCTCTCCAATGCCATCGAGCGGCAACAGCAGGACAATCTGGTTCTCAAGGACCGCAACAACCTGATTTACCGGGAGATCGACGATCTGACCTCGGGCCTTGAGGCCATCGAGGAGCTGTCGCGTAACGATCTTGGCTACATCAAGCAGGGCGAGACCTTCTACCGGATCATTCCCAAAGACAAAGACCAAGTAACGGAGCCGGACGGCGTCCCCTACGATGACTGATTGCCACAGCGGGCTGACCGCCATAGTTCCGGCCGCCGGTATCGGCAGCCGCATGGGGGCAGACTGCCCCAAGCAGTACCTGACACTGGCAGGGAAGACCATCCTGGAGCATACGCTCGGCTGTTTGCTGTCCCACCCGGCCATAGCCCGGGTGATAGTGGCGCTGGCGCCGCACGATGAGTGGTTCGAACAACTGGCCATGGCGGCCGACCCGCGCATTCTGCGGGTCGAGGGAGGAATCGAGCGCGCCTATTCGGTGCTCAACGCCCTGCATGTGGCACATGGGAAGTGGGTGCTGGTACACGATGCCGCCCGTCCCTGCCTCTGCCACAGCGATCTCGACAAGCTGATCACGACAGCCATGGCGTGCGATGGGGCCATCCTCGGCAGTCGGGTGCGGGACACCATGAAACGCACCGACGGGGCAGGCAACATAGTGGCCACCGTCGAGCGCGAACAGCTCTGGCATGCCCTGACGCCGCAGATGTTCCCCACCGGCACCCTGAAACGGGCGCTGGAGGAGGGGCTGGCACTGGGGGCCCTCATCACAGACGAAGCCTCCGCCATGGAGCGCGCCGGTTTTACCGTGAAGATGGTGGAGGGGCGTGCCGACAACATCAAGGTGACCCGACCGGAAGATTTCTCCCTGGCCGAGCTCTTTTTACAACAACAGAGTGCGCGCCAGCAGGCGCGACCCGATTGACCCGCAGAGGGGCCCGCATGATCCGCATTGGACATGGTTTTGATGAGACAGATTTCTGTGTATTGAGGGGGGATCAGGCATGATGCGAATTGGACATGGTTTTGACGTGCACAGGTTTGGCGGGGTTGGCCCCTGCATGCTGGGTGGCGTCCCGGTACCCTATGAGCAGGGCCTGCTGGCCCATTCCGATGGTGATGTGGTGCTGCATGCGGTGAGCGATGCCCTGCTGGGGGCCATAGGCGCCGGCGACATAGGTCGCCACTTCCCCGATACCGCAGCCGAGTTCAAGGGGATCGACAGCCGCATCCTGCTGCGGGACGTCTTTGCCCGGGTACAGCAGGCGGGCTATGCCATCGGCAATCTGGATGTGACCATCATCGCCCAGGCCCCCAAGATGGCGCCCCATATCGCGGCCATGTGCGCCGTGCTGGCGGCCGATCTGCAATGTGATTTGAACCGGGTGAATGTCAAGGCGACCACCACAGAACAACTCGGGTTTACGGGGCGCAAGGAAGGGATCGCCACCGAAGCCGTCGTCTTACTGGTGAAACAATGATGCTGGAACAGCTGAGCTATCTGCACGGGGCGCCTGTCGCCCGCGGCATCCTCAAGGCCGAGGCCGCCGACTTCGTGGTGAATGAAGATCTCGGCTTCGAACCTTGCGGGGAAGGGGAGCACATCTTCGTGCGGGTGCGCAAAACCGGCGAGAACACCGCCTGGGTGGCGGGCCTGCTGGCCGATGCGGCTGGCGTCAATCGCAATGCGGTGACCTGGGCGGGCTTGAAGGATCGCCACGCGGTGACCGAGCAGTGGTTCGGCATTCATCTGCCGGGCAAGGGCGAACCGGATCTCTCTGTCATCCAGAGCGACAGCATCCAGATCCTGCAGGCCAAGCGCCACAACAAGAAGTTGCGGGTTGGTTACCTCAAGGGCAACCACTTCACCCTGCGCCTCACCGGTCTGGAGCAGGCAGGCGATCTGGAAGCCCGGCTGCAGGCCATCGCCAGTCAGGGGGTGCCCAACTACTACGGCGAGCAGCGCTTTGGCCGGGATGGCAACAACCTGGACGCGGCCAAGGCGATGTTTGCCGGCAAGCGGATCAAGGATCGCAACAAGCGCTCCCTCTATCTCTCCGCAGCCCGCAGCATGCTGTTCAACGCCATCGTCAGCGCCCGCATCGAGCAGGGGCTGGCACACCAGCTGCTGGCCGGTGACTGCGTGATGCTGAAGGGCAGCCACTCCATCTTCAGTGAAGAGGTGCTGACCCCGGAGCTGGAGGCGCGCCTCGCCTCCGGCGATGTGCAGCTCACCGCCCCCCAGTGGGGCCGTGGCCGACTGGCGAGCCAGGGTGCCGCCGCCGAGTTTGAACAGGCGGCGCTGGCCCCTTACGCCGAATGGTGTGACGGGCTGGAGAAGGCAGGGCTGGATCAGGACAGGCGTCCGCTGCTGCTCAAGCCGGAGCAGATGAGCTGGCAGCAGGATGGCGAGGTGCTGACCCTCTCCTTCTTCCTGCCGGCCGGTGCCTTTGCCACCAGCGTGGTGCGCGAGTTAATGCAGGCCGAAGAGGCCGATCACGGTTTCAGGAACCCAACCGATGCGAATTCTGGTCAGTAATGACGATGGAGTACATGCCGAGGGCATTCGTGCCCTCAGCGAGGCGCTGACTGCCTGCGGCGAAGTCATTGTGGTGGCGCCGGATCGCAACCGCAGCGGTGCGAGTCACTCCCTGACGCTGGAAGTGCCGCTGCGGGTTACGCGCCTTGGCGAAACCGGCTTTAATGGCAGCGAGAGCTATGCGGTGAAGGGCACCCCGACTGACTGCGTGCACCTGGCGGTCAACGAGCTGGTGCGCCCGGAACCGGACATGGTGGTGGCCGGGATCAACCACGGTGCCAACCTGGGGGATGATGTCATCTACTCGGGCACGGTCGCTGCGGCCACCGAGGGGCGCCACCTCGGCTTCCCCTCCATCGCCATCTCCCTGGTAGGCAAGACCCACTTCGCCACGGCGGCCCACCATGCGGTCCTGCTGGTGAAGGGGCTGATGAAACATCCCCTGCCAGCCGATCAGATCCTCAACGTCAATGTGCCGGACCTCCCCCTCGAGCAGATCAAGGGGATCAGGGTGACCCGCCTTGGCAACCGCCATCCCGCCGAGTCGGTGATCCGCAGCGAGGATCCCCGTGGTCAACCCATCTACTGGATAGGCCCCCCCGGCAGCCAGCAGGATGCGGGAGACGGCACGGATTTCGCCGCCATCGAGCAGGGTTATGTCTCCATCACCCCGTTGACCATCGACATGACTGCCTATGACAGTCTGGCGAGTCTGGGTGCCTGGCTGGATCTGCAGGGATGACGTTGTGATAGTACAGCGCCTGTTGAATCAACTGATTGCCCAGGACATTCGTGATTTCCGCGTGCTCGCGGCGATTGCGAAAGTGCCGCGCCAGCTGTTTGTGGATGAAGCCATGGCCCACAAGGCCTGGGACAATACGGCCCTGCCCATCGGCCACGGTCAGACCATCTCCCAGCCCTACATAGTGGCGCGGATGACAGAGCTGCTGATCCAGAACGATCCGGCCCATGTGCTGGAGATCGGCACTGGATCCGGCTATCAGACCGCAGTGCTGGCCCATCTGGTGGAGCATGTCTACACGGTGGAGCGGATCAAGTCGCTGCAGTTCCAGGCCCGGCGCCGGCTGCGCCAGCTCGACCTGCACAATGTCTCGGCCAAGCACGGCAACGGCTGGCTGGGCTGGCCCAACAAGGGGCCGTTCGATGCCATTCTGGTGACGGCGGCGGCGAGCGAGGTACCCAAGGCCCTGACCGATCAGCTGGCCGAAGGCGGGCGTCTGGTGCTGCCGGTGGGGGATAGTCAGCAAACTTTGCAGCTAATCGAGCGATCCGGCTCCCAGCTGACCAGCCGGATCCTGGAGCCGGTGCGTTTTGTCCCCCTGATTGACGGAGATGTGGAGTGAAGCTGTTTTCCCGTTTGTATGTACTGGTGATGCAGTGGGCCCGCCACAAGCACGCCCCCTGGTATCTCTCCATCACCGCCTTTATCGAGTCGGTGTTCTGGCCGATCCCGGTGGACGTGATGCTGGCCCCCATGGCGCTCGCCAAGCCGCACAAGGCGTGGCACTACGCCGGGTTGGCAACCTTCTTCTCTGTGCTGGGGGCGCTGTTTGGTTATGCCCTGGGCTATGCCCTGTGGGAGCCCGTGGTCCAGCCGCTGGTGGTCTCTGTCGGCTATGAAGACAAGATTGCGCTGGCCGAGCAGTGGTTCACGCAGTGGGGGATCTGGGTGATTTTTATTGCCAGTTTCACGCCGATCCCCTACAAGGTGTTTACCGTCACGGCGGGCTTGCTTCATATGGCGCTACTGCCATTTATCGTGACCTCCCTCATCGGTCGTGGCATGCGCTTTTTCCTGGTCGCGGGCCTGATGCGGTGGGGGGGGGAGAAGATGGAGCGCAAGCTGATGCACTATGTGGATGTGCTCGGCTGGCTCTGTATTGGTTTGGCCATTGCGGCCTATTTCTGGTTTAGTCGTTAAGGATCCACTATGCGTTCGCGTGTTTGGCAAGGAAGCAGTGTCGTCGTGTTGTCATGGCTACTGCTTGCCTGCTCTTCCAGCAAGACTGCTGCCCCGGTACAGAGTCTGGGCAATGACCCCATTGCCTCGACCATCCCGACTCGTCAAAACATGGCCAATTCGGGCATGCAGGGTGGCAGTTACACAGTGGTGAAGGGGGATACCCTGTACTCCATCGCATTCCGTTCTGGCATGGATGTCGCATCCCTGGTCAGCCTCAACGGGATCAGCCCTCCCTACAACATCTATCCGGGCCAGCAGCTCAGGCTGGATGGCTCTTCCGGCGCCGTGGTCAGCACCGGCATGGCGATGAGCCGCCCTGTCACAAGCGGCAGCGGCACCTATCAGGTGCGTCGTGGGGATACCCTGAGCAGCATAGGTCGCCAGTTCAATGTCTCCAATCAGACTCTGGCACAGCGCAACAACCTGCAGGCACCCTATTCGCTCCATGTTGGCCAGGTGCTCAACGTGGGGGCGAGTGCGGCGGCAGGCGGCCAGATGGTGGCGGCGACCACTCCGTCGGTGACCAGCTCCGGACCCAAACCCATGGCGACGGCACCGGCAGGTACGACCACCCCGTTTATTGCTCAGAAAACGATTGCTCCTGCACCGTCAACAGCATACGCTCAGGCGAAAGAACAAAAAAACGTCAGTTCCCAGTCAACTCTCTCCTGGCATTGGCCAGCTAAGGGACGGATAGTCGAAGGCTTCTCCGTTGCGGAACAGGGCAACAAGGGCATCGACATCTCCGGCCAGAAGGGCCAGCCCGTTTACGCCGCCAGCGGCGGCAAAGTGGTCTACGCGGGCAGTGCACTCAGGGGTTACGGCAAGCTGATTATTCTCAAGCACAACGATGACTACCTCTCTGCCTACGCCCACAACGACGAGTTGAGGGTCAGGGAGGGAGACTCCGTCAAAGGCGGAGCCGTCATCGCCAACATGGGTAGCACGGATGCGCCGGATGTGCGCCTGCACTTTGAAATCCGGTACAAAGGCAAGTCAATCAACCCGATGGGCTATTTGCCAAAGCGTTAACCCAGAGAGCTAGGTCTTACTCTGGTTCAGGTCAGGGAGACATATCATGAGCCAAGAACAACTGGTAATGCAGGATGCAGAGTTAGAGTTCGACGAAGAGCTGGAGGCCCAGGAGGAAGAAGAGGTTCAGGAGGTTGCCGCCGAGGCTGAGGAGACTATCTCCGATGAGCTCATGGTGCCGGAACTGAACAAGGTGATGGACGCCACCCAGCTCTATCTGGGGGAGATCGGCTTCTCCCCCCTGCTCACCGCCGAAGAGGAAGTCTACTACGCCCGTCGTGCCCTGCGCGGTGACAAAGCCGCGCGCAAGCGCATGATCGAATCCAACCTGCGCCTGGTGGTCAAGATTGCCCGGCGCTACAACAACCGCGGCCTGGTGCTGCTGGATCTCATCGAAGAGGGGAACCTCGGTCTCATACGGGCGGTCGAGAAGTTCGACCCCGAACGGGGTTTCCGTTTCTCTACCTATGCCACCTGGTGGATCCGTCAGACCATAGAGCGGGCCATCATGAACCAGACCCGCACCATACGGCTGCCGATCCATGTGGTGAAGGAGCTGAATGTCTACCTGCGCACCGCGCGTGAGCTCTCCCACCGCCTCGACCATGAACCCACCGCCGAAGACATAGCCTTCGCGCTGGATCGCTCGGTCGACGATGTGAACCGCATGCTCAAGCTCAACGAAAAGATCACCTCGGTGGATACCCCCATCGGCGGCGATCGCGACAAGGCGCTGCTCGACGTCCTGTCCGATGAGCGCGGCATGGGGCCAGAGCTGGAGTCTCAGGAAGATGACATGCGCAGCAGCATAGTCCACTGGCTGGAAGAGCTGAATCCCAAGCAACGTGAGGTGCTGGCTCGCCGCTTCGGCCTGCTCGGTTACGAGCCGGCCACCCTGGAAGATGTAGGGGCCGAGATTGGTCTGACCCGGGAGCGGGTGCGCCAGATCCAGGTCGAGGGGCTGCGCCGCCTGCGGGAGATACTGCTGGGGCAGGGGCTCTCCATCGAGGCCCTGTTTAGAACCAATTAATCCTAACCAGCTGACGGCTGTTATGCCGACGACAGACACAACAAAGGGGCCAGAGGCCCCTTTTTCATTGCGAGAGGATCCTTGGGATCACACGGGATCCAGGGTATCCAGCGGCCAGCGCGGCACCGCCTTGACGACCAGCGGCTCGAACACGCCCGCTTTCAGGCGCTGCATGCCGGCATAGGCGATCATGGCGCCGTTGTCGGTGCAATACTCGGTGCGCGGATAGAACACCTCGCCCTTGAGGCTCTCCATCAGCTCGGCCAGCTGGGCGCGCAGATGACGGTTGGCGCTGACGCCACCGGCCACCACCAGACGCTTGAGGCCTGTCTCCTTCAAGGCGCGGCGGCACTTGATGGCCAGGGTATCGACCACAGCATCCTCAAACGCCCTGGCGATATCGGCACGGGTCTGCTCATCATCGCCGTTGGCGGCTATGGTGTTGGCGGCAAAGGTCTTGAGGCCGGAGAAGCTCATGTCGAGACCGGGTCTGTCCGTCATGGGGCGGGGGAAGGTGAAGCGTCCCGTGGTGCCTTTCTCGGCCAGACGGGAGAGCAGGGGGCCGCCCGGGTAGTCCAGTCCCATCAGCTTGGCGGTCTTGTCGAAGGCCTCGCCGGCGGCATCGTCGATGGATTCCCCCAGCAGTTGATAGCTGCCGATGCCGTCGACCCGCACCAGCATGGAGTGACCGCCGGAGACCAGCAGCGCCACGAAGGGGAATTCGGGGGCCCGCTCCTCCAGCATGGGAGCCAGCAGGTGACCCTCCATATGGTGTACCGCCACGGCGGGTTTACCCCAGGCCATGGCGAGGGAGCGGCCTATGGTCGCCCCCACCAGGATGGCGCCAACCAGACCCGGCCCCGCAGTGTAGGCGATGCCGTCGATGTCATCTTTACCCAGTCCCGCCTCTTGCAATGCGGCCTGGATCAAGGGGATCGTCTTGCGGACGTGATCCCGGCTGGCGAGCTCGGGGACGACGCCACCGTAGTCCGCATGCAGCTTGACCTGGCTGTATAACTGATGGGAAAGGATCCCTTTTTGATCGTCGAAGATCGCGATCCCGGTTTCGTCACAGGATGTCTCTATGCCCAATACACGCATTGCTAAAAAATTTCACTGCTAAAATGAGACGGCTATGGTAACCTTCGCGGGTTTTTTAAACCAGAGCGATCTCTGCGGGTTTACTTTCATTCCCTGTCCAGAGTATAATTTCGCACCATTTTAAGACATGCTGATCGACTGATGGTCAGCTAACAATATATCACTGAGGTGAAAGGCACATGCCAGTAATCAAAGTCCGTGAAAATGAGCCGTTTGACGTTGCTCTGCGTCGCTTCAAGCGTTCTTGCGAAAAGGCCGGTATCCTGTCTGAAGTTCGTAGCCGTGAGTTCTACGAGAAGCCGACTACCATCCGTAAGCGCGCCAAAGCGTCTGCCGTTAAGCGTCACGCCAAGAAGCTGTCCCGCGAAAACGCACGTCGTATCCGCCTGTACTAATCGGGAGATCATGCCGTGTCTCTGAAGGATCAACTCAAGGATCAACAAAAACTCGCCATGCTTGCCAGAGATAAGGCTCGCCTGGGGACGGTCCGTTTGTTGATGGCAGAAATCAAGCAGCGTGAAGTTGATACCCGTATCGAGCTCAATGATGAGGATATCCTCGCTGTCGTGACCAAGATGGTCAAACAGCGCCGCGATTCCATCAGCCAATTTGAAGCTGCCGGTCGTCAGGATCTTGCCGACAAAGAGTCCGCAGAGATCTTGGTGCTGCAGGAATTCCTGCCGCAACAGCTGACCGCAGACGAAATTGCCGCACTGATCGAGCAAGCCATCACTGAAAGTGGTGCTGCCGTCATGGCTGATATGGGCAAGGTCATGGCTGTCTTGAAGCCGAAGATTCAGGGGCGTGCCGATGTCGGCGCCGTCAGTGCTCAGGTGAAAACCCGCTTGGCGTAACAGGCATTTCTCTTGTTAGTCGAAAGAAGCCGTGCTTCCCTGTGAATGCGCGGCTTTTTTATTTTTCCGAGTAATGAAACAGGACGGTTATGGCAGGCAGGATCCCACAATCCTTTATCGATGATCTGCTCGTACGTACCGATATCGTCGAGTTGATCGACTCGCGGGTGCGGCTGAAGAAGGCCGGCAAGAACTATCAGGCTTGCTGTCCTTTTCATAACGAAAAAAGCCCCTCTTTCACCGTCAGCCAGGAGAAGCAGTTCTACCACTGCTTCGGCTGTGGCGCCCACGGCAACGCCATCGGCTTTGTCATGGAGTACGACGGACTCGAATTCCCCGACGCCATCGAAGAGCTCGCCAGCATGCAAGGCATGCAGGTGCCTCGCGAGCAGAGCCTGGGGGGCTCGGCCAGTTCCCAACCAGCCGTCAGCAAGGATCTCTATGAGCTGATGAGCCAGATTGCCCGCTTCTACGAGAGCAACCTCAAGGGGGCTCCTCAGGCGGTGGACTACCTGAAGGGGCGCGGTCTGACCGGGGAAGTGGTCAAACGCTTCAATATTGGCTATGCCCCGGGTGACTGGGATCAGGTCCGGCGGCGCTTTGGATCCAGTCGGGATCACGAACAGCTGCTTATCTCCGGCGGCATGCTGATCCCCCGCGACAGCGGTCCTGGCAGCTATGATCGCTTCCGTGATCGCATCATGTTTCCCATCCGTGACAAGCGGGGTCGGGTCATCGGCTTCGGTGGCAGGGTGCTGGGGGATGGCACGCCCAAGTACCTCAACTCGCCGGAGACCCCCATCTTCCACAAGGGGCGTGAACTGTTCGGCCTCTACGAGGTGAAGCAGGCACACAAGGATCCTCGTCGGATCCTGGTGGTGGAAGGCTATATGGACGTGGTGGCGCTCGGTCAGTACGACATCGACTATGCGGTGGCCGCGCTGGGTACGGCTACCACCAGCGACCATATCCACACCCTGTTTCGTACCACGGCGGAGGTGGTCTGCTGCTACGATGGCGACAACGCCGGCCGTGAGGCGGCCTGGCGGGCGCTGGATAATGCCCTCTCCCATCTGCAGGACGGGCGCGAACTCAAATTCGTGTTTCTGCCGGATGGGGAAGATCCCGATTCTCTGGTCCGCCAGATCGGCAAGGAGGGGTTTGAGGCCTTGCTGGACGAGGCCCAGCCCTTCGCCGATTTCATGTTCGAGCGTCTCGGGCGTGATGCGGCCCTCTCCGGTGAGGCGGGCAAGTTCGAGGTGGCCAACAAGGCGGCCGAGCTGATCCGCCGGGTGCCGGAAGGCTTCACCCGGGAGGGGCTGATCACCCGGCTCTCCAGCATGATGCGCTGGGGGGAGAACAAGCAGCGGATCGCCGAGCTGTTTGCCCGCAATAGTCAGCCAAAGGGCGAAGTCAGCAAGCCCAAGGCCGCCAAACTGACCCCCATTCGCCGAGCACTGGCTTTGATGGTGCAATATCCGGCGGTGACGGCTGAACTGCCGGCCATGCCGGAACTGGCCGGGCTACGGGTGCAGGGCATCAAATTCCTGTTGCAGTTGCATCAGCAGATCCTGACTCAGCCAGGGATCACCACCGGCATCTTGCTGGAGCACTGGCGCGGCACCAAGGAGGGGGAGATCCTGGCTCAGCTGGCCATGCACGACCTGTTTGAAGAGATCAAACTCGACCAGGAGCCGGATATTCTGGGAGAATTGCAGGATACCTTCGTCGGTTTCATCAACCAGTTTCTGAAGCAACGAATCGAAGAATTGCAGGCCAAGGTGGCCCAGGAAGGGCTAAGCTCTGAGGAAACACAGGAGCTGATGATGCTGATCAGAGAGGTACAGATTGAGAAAAGAAATGAGAGCGGGGCTTGATATTTGAGTGATTAGTCCCAATATGAATACCGTTGCCCGAATCGACGGGATTAAAAGCAAACATTTTATAACCGCCTGGCCCCGACAATACTGCGGGCAGGGGTTTCTCATGACCGACGCCGCAACCAGACATAGCATGTCTGGCGGTTTTCTATTAGAATTGGCTATTTGCGCAGCAGCGCACTGTACGCGCAACCTAGCAACACCAACCGGATGAGTTCTATGGAGCAAACCCCGCAGTCTCAGCTTAAACTCCTCGTTGCCAAAGGTAAAGAACAGGGCTACCTGACCTATGCCGAGGTGAACGATCACCTCCCGCAAGACATTGTCGACTCTGACCAGATCGAAGACATCATCCAGATGATCAACGATATGGGTATCCAGGTAGTGGAAAACGCCCCGGACGCCGATGATCTGATCATGGCCGAAGGTGGTACCGCCGATGAGGACGCTGCCGAAGCAGCGGCCCAGGCTCTGGCATCTGTTGAATCTGAGATTGGTCGCACGACCGATCCCGTCCGCATGTACATGCGGGAAATGGGTACCGTCGAACTGCTGACCCGTGAAGGCGAAATCGACATCGCCAAACGGATCGAGGACGGTATCAACCAGGTACAAAGCTCCGTTGCCGAGTACCCTGAAGCCATCACTTACCTGCTCGAACAGTACGACAAGTACGAAGCCGAGCAACTTCGTCTGTCCGATATCATCTCCGGCTTTATCGATCCGAACGAAGCGGACGACGTGGCGCCGACCGCCACCCACATCGGCTCCGAACTCAGTGAAGACGATCTCGCTGACGAAGACGAAGATGAAGACGAGGATGAAGACGAAGACGGCGACAGCTCCGACGACGATGGGGACGGTGGTCCGGATCCGGAAGTCGCCCGCGAGAAGTTCGGTGAACTGCGTGCCCAGTACGAAGTCACCCGTCTCTCCATCCAGAAGAATGGTCGCGCCCACGACGATACCCAGGCTGCAATCGCCCAGCTGGCCGATGTGTTCCGTCAATTCCGCCTGATGCCCAAGCAGTTCGATCGCCTGGTCAACAACATGCGGGAGATGATGGAGCGGGTTCGCGTGCAGGAACGCATCATCATGAAGCTCTGCGTTGAGCAGGCCAAGATGCCGAAGAAGACCTTCGTCGCGGCCTTCACCAACAACGAGTGCGAGACTGCCTGGTTTGAATACCAGAAGCAGGCTGGCAAGGCCTGGTCTCCCCGTCTGCTCGAGATGGACGAAGAAGTGCTGCGTTCCATCGGCAAGCTGCAGCAGATCGAAGAAGAGACCGGTCTGTCCATCGCCCAGATCAAGGACATCAACCGTCGCATGAGCATTGGTGAGGCCAAGGCCCGCCGTGCGAAGAAAGAGATGGTCGAGGCCAACTTGCGTCTGGTGATCTCCATCGCCAAGAAGTACACCAACCGTGGTCTGCAGTTCTTGGATCTGATCCAGGAGGGCAACATCGGTCTGATGAAGGCGGTGGACAAGTTTGAATACCGTCGTGGCTACAAGTTTTCGACCTATGCCACCTGGTGGATCCGTCAGGCCATTACCCGCTCCATCGCGGATCAGGCCCGTACCATCCGTATCCCGGTGCACATGATCGAGACCATCAACAAGCTCAACCGTATCTCCCGCCAGATGCTGCAGGAGATGGGTCGTGAACCGAACCCGGAAGAGCTGGCCATGCGCATGGGCATGCCGGAAGACAAGATCCGCAAGGTACTGAAAATCGCCAAGGAGCCCATCTCCATGGAGACGCCCATAGGTGATGATGAAGATTCCCACTTGGGCGACTTCATCGAAGATACCACCCTGGCCCTGCCGGCGGATGCGGCGACCAGCGAGAGCCTGCGCAACGCTACCCGCGAAGTGCTGGCCGGTCTGACTGCCCGCGAAGCCAAGGTGCTGCGGATGCGTTTCGGGATCGACATGAACACTGACCACACCCTCGAGGAAGTGGGCAAGCAGTTCGACGTCACCCGTGAGCGTATTCGTCAGATCGAAGCCAAGGCACTGCGCAAACTGCGCCACCCGAGCCGCTCGGAAGTGCTGCGCAGCTTCCTGGACGAATAGTCCTGAGGCACTGCCTGAGCCCTGTCTCAAAAGCCCCGCCATGCGGGGCTTTGTTTTATCCGGAAGCCTGGGTGCAAAAGATTAGCGGAATAGTGGACAAAAACTCGCCAAGTGGTTGATCTGCCTATGGACGGCTTATCTCACATCCCCTATAATCCACGCCGCAAAACCAAGATTCTGGCCCCTTAGCTCAGTTGGTTAGAGCAGTCGACTCATAATCGATTGGTCGCCCGTTCAAGTCGGGCAGGGGCCACCACATTCAGACAAAGCCGCTCATCATGAGCGGCTTTGTCGTTTCTGGCGTTTACCAGCGCCTGTCGAGATCCTCGGCGTAGAGTGCCATGGCTCGCCTGTAGGGGACGAGGGCAGGGTCTGTGGTCGTCTCGGCCAGCACTGCCAGCAGCGTCTCCATCCCCTCCTTGTGGTGCCCCAGGTTATGGCAGGTCATGGCACGAAACACCCTGAACTCGGTGGCGTCCGGAAAGCGAGCCAGCCCCTGGTCGAAGGCGGCAAGGGCCTCGGCATATTGCCCGATGCTACGAAAAGAGCTGCCAAGGCCGAGCCAGGCGCCGCGCAAGGAGGCCTCGCCCAGCCCCAGCCTGATGGCCTTCTGGTAGAGGGGGATGGCCTGGGCCTCGCGCCCCTGCATGTCGTGCAGGCTGGCCACTTCATAATGCAGTTCGGCGTGTTGCGGGTGCTCGATGAGTTGCAGCAGGCCGTGCTGGCGGGCTTCTTCGATCCGTCCCTCGGCCTTGAGGGTTTCCAATAGTTTCATATGCGCTCCTGCATGGGGATGTGGAGGCAGTATGCCTGCCCGTCGGCGAACTGGGAACGGGGGGGCTGGCAGAGGGGAAGCGTGATGGTGCCATCGGGCCCATGAAAAGGCCTCCTGCCCTGTGGGAAAGAGGCCATGGGATGCCCGAAGGTCACAAGGGCGTCACGCCCCTGGGGCTTACTGGGCGCTCAGGCTGTAGGCCAGGGTCTGGTCGTTGAAGCGCACCACATAGGCACCGACCACTGCGGTGGTGATGTCTGCCCCGGCCAGCTCGGCCACGCCGTCCTTGTTGGTGTCGCCGTAGTTCTGGGCCCAGTCACCCTTGACGTCGAACTTGAAGCGCTGGCCGCCGCTGCCATCACCGACCCCGGTGAAGGTGACGCTGGCCTGCCACTGGTGATCCCCCACCAGCGTCATGGGAGTGGTGCCCCAGCCATTGGTGGTGCCACGGATGTTCAGGCTGGAGAGGTTCTTGGCATAGCCGACGCTCACCGGGGTCAGGCTGTATTGCAGGGTCTGGTCGTTGAAGCGCACCCGGTACTGGCCGCTGACCGGGGTCAGTATGTCGGCACCCCCCTGTTCGGCCACGCCATCCTTGTTGGTGTCGCCATAGTTCTGGGTCCAGTCTCCCTTGACGTCGAACTTGAAGCGCTGGTTGGCCTGGCCGTTGAAGGTGGCCAATGCTTCCCACTGGTTGTCGGCAACCAGCGTCATGGCGAGCGAGCCCCAGGCATTGGGGGTGCCACGCAGGTGCAGGGTCGGCAGCACGCTGTTGTAGGCGCCGTTGCTGTCGGTGACAGTCACAGTTGCGCTGGCACTGGCGGTCAGCCCCTCGGCATCGGTGACTGTGAGGGTGACAATATGGGTGCCCGGGGTATCGAACTGGACTGTCTCAGTGAGGGCGCTGCCGCCGGTAGACCAGCTGTAGCTCGCCACCCCCTCATCGTCGGTGGAGGCGGAGCCATCGAACACCACGCTCTCCCCCGTCTTGACGCTGAGGACCTTGGGCGAGAGGGCGGCGACCGGTGCCTGGTTGCTGGTGAGAGGGGTGACCGTATAGCGCAGATCGCCTTCGCTCAGGGTGATGCGGTAGCTGCCCGCCCCGCTGACCAGAATATCCTTGCTGCTGCCCTTGTCGGCGATGCCGTCCCCTTCGTTGTCGCCGTAGTTCTCGGTCCAGTTGCCGAAGACGTCGAACTTGAAGCGCTGGGCGCCGGTGGCGTCACCGCTGCCGGTCAGGGTCAGGGTGGCGGACCAGACACGGTTGGCATCGACTGTCATGGGGGTGTTGCCCCAGGCGTTGTGGGTGCCGCGCAGGTTCATGCTGCTGAACTTGTTGCCCGGCAGGGCGGTGCCGCCGCAGGGGTTGGCCTTGGTGCAGCCGGCGATGATGGCGGCTGCCTTCATGGCTGGCACGTTCAGGCTGGCCTTGCCGCTGCCGTCGACGGTGACATAACCCCCGCTGCAGTAGTCATTGCCACCCAGGAGGTTGCAGTACTCGCCCGCCGGCAGGCCGGTCTGCACCGAGGCCACCAGGCTGCCGCTCTCGTTGTTGATGGCGACGAAGCCCTTGTCTCCCCGACCGAAGGCTATCTGGTTGTTGCCGTTATCCCACCAGTGACTGACAGCTTGCCCCTCGGTTCTGTTGTGGAACAGGGCCATGTTCATGATGGTCGGGCGACGCTGCTCGCAGTTCCACTGGCCATCGGTGCAGGGCGTGCTGCCCGGCGCCCCCTTGTCGGTTTCATAGGTGCCCATGTTCTCGAAGCGGTAGCCCGACATCACCTGCTTCCAGCCATAGGGCCAGGCCATCATGAAGGTGTTGGCCAGCTCGTAGCGGGCACCGCTCATGAAGGTGAGCATGCCGCCGCCCCCGTGGCCGCGCTCGCGGTCGTGGTTGACCACGAAGACGAAGGCCTTGTTGGAGGGGAGCAGGCCCCAGCTCTCGCCGAGGGTCTTGAGGTTCTTGATCTGGCCGTTGAAGTTGGCGGCCAGATCCGTGCCGTATTTGAAGTCGGTGACTGTGTCTATGTAGGTGTAGCGACCCGGCTGGATGTCGGGAGATTCCCCGCCTGCACCTATCACCTCCAGATAGGCTTTGGGGCTGCCCGCCTTGTCGAGTATGGCCTTCACCTCGCCGGGGGCCATGTGCTTGGCCGCATCGATGCGAAAGCCCGCCACGCCCCAACCCAGCAGGGTCTTCATGTAGCTGGCTATCTGATCCTGCACGTAGGGAGAGCCGGTATTGAGATCCGGCATGCCGTAGAGGGCGCCGTTCCAGACGTTGTTGCTGTCGCCGTAGTTGGTGATGTCACCGCTGTGGTGGAAGTCGTTGTAGCCGAACTGGGGATACTGATATTGCCCCGAGTTGTAGCTGCCGCCGCCGGTGGCTGCCCCGGTGCCCGAGGCCAGCTGGTTGAAGACGGCGTCCGCATAGACCTTGACCCCGGCCGCATTGCAGCGGGTGATCATGCTCCTGAGCTCCGCCTCGCTGCCGCCGAAGCTGTTGAAGTTCTTGAAGCTGACGGGCTGGTAGACGGTCCACCAGACCTGGCTCCCCTGCTTGTGTTCGGCGGGTGGAGTGATCTGGACGCCCCCGAATCCCTTGGGACCGAGCACTGTCTCGCACTCGTTGGCGATGTCGTTGAACTTCCATTGGAACAGGTGGACCATGACTCCTTCGGCGGCGGCTGTGTGGCTGAATGAGCCCAGCACCGCGGCGAGCATGGCGGTTCGAAACACTGTGTTGTGCATGACGATTTTCCCTTCGATCTTGTTATTGACGTGTCACTGTCATCATGTCGAACGGACCACAAACAACCTCGTTCGGCTCTGTAGCATTGATGAAATCGAGGAGATTGAAAATCGTACAGCCGGGATTAGTTAAGAAGTGTGAATGAAAATGCTTTCATGGCGGCCGGGCAAAAGAGGGGGAGGCGTCGCGCCGTTGAGGGGGTAAAGCCGGTGCGGCCGCCTGGAAGAGGTGGCCTTGCGCTTGGACAAGCAGGGAAAGGAAGATGGGCACCGAGGTGCCCGTCTGCTTCAGGAATGGGGTTCCTGCTGACGCTCTGGCACCCGGCGCCGGCGCCGGGGCAGCATGCGGGTGACCAGGTTGCTGCGCTGACGCCAGGAGGTGTAGACGATGGCGCACAGGTGCAGGGTTATCAAGGCCTGCAGTGCCCAGGTACACCAGAGATGCCAGTCGTCGGCCCCCAGCTCGAAGCCGGTCTCGGTGTTCTGGAACCAGCCGCTGCCGGCGGTCGCCAGCACCAGCAGCCAGAGTGCCCAGACCGCCAGCTTGCCGCTGCCGTGATGGCCGGGTGCCGCGGGGGCGCGCTCACGCAGCGCCACCGCCTGCTGGCGGAAATCGTCCCGGCTCGGGATGAGGGCGCCAAGGCGGGCATGGCCCCGTGCCAGGGTGAGCCCCCACAGAAGGCGCAGCCCGATCAGGGCCATGGCGCCATAGCCCAGCCATTCATGCCACTCCTCGCCCGCCTCGTTGAGCCAGAGGTTGCCGATGCAGACCGCTGCCACACCCCAGTGGGTGAGGCGGACCAGACCATCCCAGTGGAAGGGATCAGCCTTTCTGCTTGGCATATTGGTGGTACTCCTTCTTCAGGTCGTTGACCTTGGCCAGATGGGCCTGGGCCTTCTCCTGATCACCGGCCTGCAGGGCCGCCAGGCTGGCATCCAGCTCGCTCTGCACCTTGTTCATGCCCTCGAGGAACTTCTCCTTCTTGGCAGCCGGCATGTTTCTCTCCTTGGCCACATCGAGCTGAGCCTTCATCTCCTTGATGTGTTTCTCCATGGTGGCCGCATCATCTGCCTTGACGGCCTGCTTGTAGTTGAAGCCGATCTTCTTCATCGGCTGCTCCAGATCGCCGGCCATGGCGGGCAGGGTCATCAGGCCAAACATCAGGGGCAGCAGCAGGGGACGCACAGTTTTCAACATGGGATTTCCTTATGAGACGACGATATTGCAGGTTCTTATGGCACTCATTTGAGTGCGGTATCATACAGCATGATGCCATGAAAGCGGGGCAATTGTATGGGGAAAGTGCGACCAATTGTGACGAAATGTGTGCATTGTGCTGTACATATGTAGTCAGAAGGGGGTGAGCCGG
>Ga0067045_1002651_pt1 | contig 59499 bp, 54 predicted proteins | sample TerdegcTABiofilm_FD_59184 | JGI IMG/M metagenome (GOLD analysis project Ga0067045, IMG submission 59184) | Combined Assembly of (Gp0054472, Gp0054536) Wastewater bioreactor microbial communities from Singapore -Terephthalate degrading...
GGTCCCTGCGACCGCTGCCGGAGGCCCTCCGGAAAGATGTACTCGGTACCCTCCGGCGTGGCGTCCCAAGCTTCCTCCAGGTACGGGCGCAACAGCGGGAAGATGGGAATGACGCGGTATGGTTTGCCAACGTTGGCGGTCTTCGGTGACGGGACCACCAAGCGTCCCTCGGCCCAGTTGACATCAGCCCAACGAAGCGAGAACGCTTCCGATGGTATGCGAAGGCCAGCGAACCGGGCCAAGGCAATAAGTAGTCGCCACCACACATTTGGTGCGTGCTCAATCACCCGCTGCGTGGCCTCCACGGTCACATAGACCCGGCGGCCTGATGGATCACCGGCTCGGTGCTTCACGTGCATAAACGGGTTGACTTCGATCAGGCCTAATCTCTGAGCGTGGGCAAAGAAGCCCCGCGCCGTTTGTAGCCGTTTAGAAACGGTGGAATCGGCCAGCTTCTGGCCTGCCAGATAGTGGCGGAACGCCTCGGCCTTTTCAGCGGTGATGTCGGTAAGCTTACAGTCACGGCCGAAGAACGCGGTGAGATTCCGGACTACATGATTCCAGACACCCCGACTGGCCGGCGCGGAGTTACCATGGCGACTGGCAAGGTAGTCATCCAGGAACCGGCCCAGTGTCACCGCTGGCTTCGCATCGATCAAGCCAGCGTGGGTCAGTTTCTGCCTGAGAGGCTCACCAATGGCGTTCAGCCATGCGGCGGTGGCCTGCTGGACCGGTAACCCGCTGATCCGTGCGGCCAGCAAGGCCTCCACGTGGACGCGGATCGACTGTGCCGTCTTTTTGTCCACCAGGCCGAGGCGGACCGTTTTTCGCTTGCCGTCGGGTGCCACAAACAGGATGCGCCAACCTTTACCGTCCTTTGCGATGGATGCCATAAACAACCTCCATTATTTGGGCACGATGCGTTGCCCACCCTGCGGTAGGGACAAATCATGAATTACCCCCCCCGAGTACACGTAAACCCAGGGCTGCCCGGAATAGCTCATCTTGGTTCTGCCAAAGCGTGACGGTTTGCCGGCTGACGCCAACGGCCGCAGCCACCTCTTGATCGGTCTTGCCAGCCAGCAACAGTTCAATCGCATTCTGCTGGGCCACTCGCAAGTGTTGGGTTTTGTCGGATTTTGCCATGGTGTTGGCCTCCTGATGATTTTTGCTATCGGATCTTCAATACCGAATGGCGGATGTCCTCAAACAGTGGGATTCCGATGTCTTGCGTTGGCCCCCGACGTCCAGAGGGCGGCCCGGTCCCCTTCAGGCCGTGAAAAAGATTGAGACCCACTTGGTGGATTTGGTCCAGTGGCCCATGACGGACTGTTTGAACACGCTGCGGGACGTTGTCCAATATGCACCGCGGACGGCGCCGGGTATAATCAATCTTGGGAATCCTGACTGGACTAAATGAGGGCGACGACCGTGGTCAGTGACCTAATCTTTGCAGTTTCTAGCAGGGTGACGTGGGCGACCAATTCGCTCGACGCTTGTTTTGCAACCAACCCGGCGATAGACTCTGTCTTCCTTTTCACCGTCTGGCCGTTCCATGTCCACACAAAAGTGCAAAACCACTATACGGTTCGGCCCTTCGACGAAGACACTCAACTCCAAAACAACCTCAACCGCTGGTACGATGCCCGCGTCGGCCGCTGGCTGAGCGAGGACCCCATCGGCTTTACCGCCGGCGATGGGAATTTGTATCGGTATGTGGGCAATCGACCGACAGGTTTACGAGACGCTGATGGGCTATGGGGAAGGCCAGTGAGGCCACCGTTTCCACCGTCGCCTCCGCCACTTGTACCACCGCCAAATCCAAACTTGATTCCTCCTGGAATGAGCGCAACCCAGTTCGCTCAGGCGTTTGGTTATTGGTTGCGAGCCAAAGGCAGTTGGCAGGCTGCATGTGATGGAATTCTTGATGCCATGCTTTGCGAGCAGAAACTGAGTGGAGGAAGGGCGAGATTCCTTCAGACTCTTTTTGCGGTCTATTGTACCTCAGTTCCATGGGTTTCCGTACCCTGAGGCGGTGAAAGCATGCGTTGGATAGACAGATTAGCAGAGCAAACAGCTTCACAAAATATGGCCGGATCTCGAGAATTACCGGAATGGAGAATAGCAGAGCGTTTAATTAGTGAGCAAATACGGTATAGGCCGAAGCAACTGAGGCTTCCTCACAAAGACATGCGATTTCGGTCTTTATCGGAGGTCGCTTTAAAGACACTCGTATACTTTGATCTGTCTCCGAATGGGGAGGCACTCTTTCCCATTCCGGTGTTCGATTATGTTGTCAATCCCTCGATAGTGCTCATCCTACCGTACGAGCCGCAGCATACTAGCACTGTGGGCTGCAGGTTGATACCGGAAACGTACGACGACATCGAATGTCAAATAGTAGAGAATTGGATGCGCGACGATCCAAATTATCTTGGTTATGCCTTTGTTGTGTCTTACGAGCAACTCCATATCGATTTTGAATGGCTTGGCGAAGTCGAGCCGAAATTTGATAGTCGGCGGATTGGTTAACTACTGTTGCTGATAACCACTATATGACAAGCAAGTCAATGGGAGGGTGAGGCCACGGTGTGGGTTAACAGCTCAATTCAAGGTGTCTTTGCTCGACTCACTCCCGTAACCAACCCGGCGGTGGATTCTTTGTTCCTGTTTACTGGCAGACCGTTTGATCAAGATAGCCAGCTTCAAAACAACCTCAACCGCTGGTACGATACCCGTGTTGGCCGCTGGCTGAACGAGGACCCGGTGGGCTTCGCCGCCGGGGATGGGAATTTGTATCGGTATGTAGGGAATGAACCTGAAACCACTTTGGATTTTCTAGGTACCCTAGTAGTATGTTGCCGCCGTATGCAAACCGCAACGCTCCTCGATTACTTCATTGATCATTGTCAACTTCGGAACGTTTGTGTGCCCGGCGAGAGAAGTTGGCCCGTGTGGGTCGACCGATCATCGCGTAGACGCTTGGATGATTGTACACCGTGTTCGAAAGTCTCGGATTCCGATGTGGAGGAATGTTTACGGCGCAATCCGCACAGCGATCAACCACGTGGCGGTCAGCCTTGGATAGGAAACAATTGTCAAGTCGGTACGATGCTTCGAATTGGAAGGTGCTGTCTGTCAACCACTTGGAAGCCGCAGTTGGTTGCCGGACCATGGCGTGGCAAATGCCTTCGCTACGAAAAACGCCTGTTATTAATTCTGGGGTCCGCGCCGGTGTACCAAACAGTATGTGTAGAGTGGGAGTTGCCGGCATGGTATTCAAATCGGCCAGTCGTGTCGCCGTCTTTGCCTGTCTGTCCGCCGATTGACGATCAAACGCATGGTGGATGGCCGCCAGGTATGCAGCCACCAGGCGTGATTTACCCGCCGATTTACCAACAGAGGTAGAGACACATGAGACTGGCATCAGGAAGTACTCGCGCTTTAACCGTTACTTTCATCGCTTTTGTCACTGTGAGCCTTGTTATTTACCTATGGAGAGAAATCTCGCGAGGTTGGAAAATATTGGACGTTCATTATGCGGCCCACGAGGTGGCAGATATGATAGGACTGTTTGCCATGCAGCACAAGGGAAGGCCTCCTGAGACCTGGGACGAACTTATAACGGTGTTCGAGATTGTGGACACTGGGTATGGCCGTGGCAAGGTGACAGACCTTGAAACAAGAATACATGTGGATTTCGCGGCTCTACAAATGATATCCCATGCCGGTTTTCGTGATGCCAATATACCGCTCGTAGTGACGCCGCGTGAGTCAGCGTACGCATCTACGGACCACATTCGGCAGATTAACAAACAACTCATATGCAACCTACGTCGACTGGCAGAATCCGAGACTCAACGAGATCGTCGCGAACAATAGATATTGCGCGGCGATTGCCTTACGCTTATTGTTCTCGGTCCACCGAGAACGACTGTTAGCTCCGACACAAGTTACTTCATCGTCGAGCGATGCGACGATTCCCAGCTTGGCTTTGGATGCGCGCTAACTGAAACTGCGTGTCGGGAAACGGATGGCAGTCGCTATACGAAGCTTGGCTCAGCGGACGCTGACGGATCACCTGAACACCGTCCGCGATATTGCCAAGTACAATTCGCAAACGGACACGACGACCGTGGTCAATCACCTGGTCTATGACGCCTTCGGCAAGGTGACGTCGGAGACCAACCCGGCGGTGGATTCTTTGTTCCTTTTCACCGCGCGGCCCTTCGACCAGGATAGTCAGCTTCAAAACAACCTCAACCGCTGGTACGATGCTCGTGTCGGCCGCTGGCTGAGCGAGGACCCCGTGGGCTTCGCCGCCGGCGATGGGAATTTGTATCGGTATGTTTTGGGCATTCCCTTGACTAATGCCGATCCGAACGGTCTTGGCATTCAGATCAGCGCCGACTGCATCTTGGTTTCTGAGCGAACAACCGGCGTGTGGCGATTTTGTGATTACAATTGCGTCGAGGATACAAGTGTTGAGAGGGTGTCCGTGCCGAAGGGGGGCACCGACGACTTGGACAATGTACCCAGGCCGCTGACATTTCGTTATTCCACAAGCGTCTTCCGATGGTGCCCGTGCCCGGTTACACGGCGTTTAAATGAGTATCTGTACTCTTCCTATACGCCCCCGCTGAAGGATTGTAGTCGAGAGGAATGCTTAAAAGAAGTTGAGAAAGCAGCAAGGAGGATGAGCATTTCTTGTGAGGCGCTGATAGCACCCGCAGCAAAGCGGGCATGCAAAGCTGCGGTGAGAGCGTGGTTAGAGGCGGTCAAGCCCACATGCAACTGGTGTAAGCGCCCATGATTGCTCTGGAGACAATGGACGTATGATTCTGCAACGCCGTAATCGACGGAGTCTGCTTTTCGCACGCAGCGTGCTAATATTGGCCTTTTTCGGGTCACTCGTACTGGCTGTGTGGTGGTTCCCAAAATCGGATATCCCCTACCCCGATCAACCGTCGATGGGTCTACGTTGGTATCGTGGGTTTGGACTGTGTGATCAACCAAACATTTTGGGTAAGCTGTATTATCGTTTAGACGAAGTGCTAACGCTTCCCGAGGACGGATTGTGTCATATCGACTTTCGCTATGGCCAGGAAAAGCATCCATTTATTGCAAAGTACCCCGATGGGAGGATTCGGGCCAAAGGACTTTGTAAGGTGATTGTCGATGAGTACACGGGCCAGCCAAGGGGAATGGACGTGACGCAAGTCACAGATGCAGAATACTATAGTCCCGACGGCAAAACCAAAAAGGGTAGTGCAAGGGGGCACTGGCGTGGAAACGCTTTGGTCCCGGGACGGCGTCAAGGTATGGGAAGTGCGCCTCGAAAACGGAAGAAGGATGGAACTCAAAACGTGGTATTGCAACGGTAAACTTCAGATGTGGGCGCCACACTTTAAGGATGGCAAGCAAGACGGTCCGGTGTATCGCTACAACGAAGACGGTACGCTACGTGTTATTGTCTATTACGAAAACGGTTTCGAAATCGGACGCAAAAGACCTGGCGCAACACCACGAGAGTGACTGGTGAGTCCTTCCCTGACGACGTGAAAGCGCGAGAGATGGGCCACTTCCGCCAGCGCTACCTGTGGGGCCCGGTCATGGATCAGATTGCGGCGATTTAGGAAGAATTCCCTCTCCCTCGCGAGAAGGAAGAATTCCCTCTCCCTCGGGAGAGGGCCAGGGTGAGGGCGGCCCGGTCCCCTTCAGGCCGTGAAAAAGATTGAGACCCGCTTGGCGGATTCGGTTCAATGGACACCGACGGACCACCTGAACGCGCTGCGGAACATCGCCCAGTACGCCCCCAGATGAGACCGAGTGAAACCAATAGGGGCGCGAACCAACCCAATCGAGGGGGCAACGAGCTTCGTGATCACCCCCGCCAGTTCGCACTCGGCTTACGATGTGGACTTGCATCAGTTGTCCCATCCACGCAGTCAGGGAAACATCGACAGTAGTCTGATCCAGAAGCTGTCTGGGAAGACCCCGTCCACGCAGTCAGGGAAACATCCGCTATCCAAAGGGATTCAACATAAGCCCAGAGGACCCTCTTCACGCAGTCAGGAAGACATCCGGCTGGACACTCGGTCCTTTTGCATTGCCAAACGACGGATGGAACGACTAAGATGATGGAATGACTTTGAGCGCCTTCAAAACAGAACCCCTGCTCAGGTGGGGGTTTGCGGCGGTGGTTATTTTTCTGGGCCGCAGGTTTGAATGTCGGAACAATTCATTGCCGTGTGTTGAGGCTCGGATTTGTTCTCCGGTTTAGGTAATACCTCATGTTTGAAAAACTTCAATCAGGACTCTTCGAAGCGATCCGCACGCTCGCCGGCCAGGGAAAATTGACCGAAGCGAACATGCGCGAGGGACTGCGGATGGTCCAGCAGGCCCTGCTGGAGGCCGACGTGAGTCTGCCCGTTGTCAAGGCCTTTATCGAAAAAGTGTCCAAAGAGGCCCTTGGCGAACGGGTGTTGCGCTCTCTCCGCCCGACGCAGCAGCTCTTGACGATTGTTTACGAGCAACTTGTCGCGCTCATGGGACCCGTGGATCACGACCTCCATCTCAAATCGAGTGGATCCACGATCATGTTGTGCGGGCTTCAGGGGTCAGGTAAAACGACGACGGCGGCCAAGCTGGGCAGGTATCTCCAAATGCGGGGACACAAGCCGCTCCTGGTCGCAGCCGATTTGCAGCGTCCTGCCGCCATTGAGCAATTGCAGGTCCTTGGGGAGAAGATCGGCGTCCCGGTTTATGTCGAAAAGGGAGCCACGGATCCCCTATTGGTTTGTCGGAACGCTTTGCGACAGATGCCCACCCTGGGAGCCACCGTCGCTGTTCTCGACACGGCCGGGCGACTCCACATCGATCAGGCCCTGATGCAACAGTTGGCCAGCATCGACCGCCAGATTCAGCCTGACCAGGTGTATCTCGTGGTTGATGCCATGACGGGTCAAGATGCCGTCAACAGCGCCAAGGCGTTTCACGATGCGCTTAAACTTAACGGCGTCATCCTGACGAAGCTCGACGGCGACGCCCGGGGCGGGGCGGCCTTGTCAGTCAAGTTTGTGACGGGCGTCCCCATCAAGTTCATCGGAACAGGTGAAGGCACCGATGCCCTGGAGGAGTTCCATCCCGAACGGATTGCCAGCCGGATCCTTGGCCAGGGCGATTTGATGACCCTCATCGAGCAGGCGCGGCAGAAAGTCGATCAGGAGGAAATGCGCCGTCAGCAGGAGCGGTTGCAACAGGGGCAGTTTACCCTGGAGGACTTTCGTAACCTGCTCGATCAAATGCGTCGTCTTGGTCCTATGAACCAATTGATGTCGCTGATGCCCGGGATGAGTCAGTTGGTGGACGAAATGGGGGATGTTGACGCCGACCACTCCCTTCGTCGATTGAGGGGGATTATCGACGCGATGACGCCCGAGGAGCGCCGCAAACCGGAGATCATCGACCTGAGTCGCCGTCGCCGGATCGCTGCCGGGGCGGGTGTCGCACCCCAGGATGTCTCCGAGTTGGTCCGTGTCTTTGAACCGATTGCCGATATCATGCGGAAGATGGCAGGCCAGGGGGTGCGCGGCCGGTTGCAGATGATGCAGACACTCATGCGGCAGGCGGCAGCAAATCCGCAGGGGGTGCTCTCCAAACCCAAGGGGGGTACGGGAAAGCGGCTACGGCCCGAGGAAAAAGCACGTTTGAAAAAGCTGCGGGAAAAAGAACTCCGCCGTCGGCGCAAGGAACAGCGCGGCCGATGAGTCAGACAGTCTTGCTTTCACTGCGCCGATTCTTGAACTCTCATCTTCGGAATTTGCGGCGAAAGGCTGCCAGGCCTTGTTCCTGAAATACGCCTTACGAAAGCCGGATCAGCCGTTGTCGAAAAACCGGTAGGGGTAATTCATGAATTACCCCTACGGGCCGGCAGGTCTTCGGATTGGCAACCGGGTTCCCCGGTGGATCGTTCGATCCAATTGCCTTGTGGAAATACGCGAAAAACAGGTCACTCCGGGTTTCTACAGGTTTCCGGGGACTTCGTTTCCATTGCGCGAACCCAGAGCCCGCCAGGCTTCCAGGTCAACGGTTTGACTGACGAACCGCACGGAACCATCAGCCATCGCCACGTTGACGCCGCCGGGATGGTGACTCCTTGCCATCTGCCACAGCGAACGCAGGGGCGACCATTTGGAGCAATCAGGGATGCGCGAGTTGGGTTCCCACCAGTGATAGTAGGCCGTGTAAAGGACAAAGCCATCGACCCATCGCGCCGCGCGGTTGGGCCGAGAAGCGACCGGCTGACCGTATCGCGTGCACCATTCCACAGTCAGAAAGGGATCCGATCGACTGCTTGCCCCAACGATGACAACGTCTTTGTTGGATTGCGTGAGGACGGCGGGTTCCGACATATTGGCGTCGGGCAAAAGGCTTTCGGAAAAGGCTGCCGTATGGCTGGTGCCGTCGATGACATCGGCAAACGTGATGGCTTTATCCTGCATAAAAAGGCCGTCCCCGTCGAAGATGGCCGTTCCCGTCTCGGTTGGCGCGCCGCGTCCCCAGCACGCCATGTAATTGGTGGCTCCAAAATCCCTCTCGACTTTCTGTCGTTTATCGCTGGGGCAATAGAAGAAACTGATTTCCTGACTGACAGGTTGCTGGTTACTCGGATGGACTCCAACACCCGGCCCGTTGAAAACGCCGGTGTGGCCATAGAGCGGCACGTTCAGATTCAGTGATTGGTACACGTTGAACTGTTCCATGTAGGGAGTCAACATGGCCAGCGGTCCCCAGCGGTATTGCCAGTCGGGAATAGTCTCGTACCCTGGACAAACCTTATTGGGTGAGCCGATGGGGAACGCCTTGTGGACATCATGAAAGTTATGGAGCGCCAGGCCGATTTGCTTGAGGTTGTTCGTACAGCTCATGCGTCGAGCAGCCTCCCGGGCGGCCTGCACCGCTGGAAGAAGCAACGCGATAAGCAGTCCAATAATCGCGATAACGACAAGCAACTCCACCAGCGTGAAACCTCGTCGTGCTTTCATCCCTTCAATCACTCCACAAAGAAATCGGCTCGTCCGTTCTGAGAAAACCGTCGGGGCAATTCATGAATTGCCCCTACCGGCAAGCCTGTTGTTTGCATTGGCAGTCAGGGGCATGTCAAATCGCACTCCGATTGCGGCATCGACTGATTGCAAATCGTCCCTCCGAATGCAGCGCTTGTGTTACGTTTTCATAGATCGTAATACTAAACCCCCGCGGGGTTACTGTCAATAACCAAGGTTTCTCTTTCGAAAATCAGTGGAAGGATTTTTGAAGTAACAGGGGAACGGCAACGGCGCATGACAGGGACTGGAGATGGGCCATGACAGAGCATGCCCCCGGTAGGGGCAATTCATGAATTGTCCCTACCAATGAAGCCGTGCGGCTTTACCGAAGTTTCTCTGCCAATATGTCGCCCGGCCATCACGTTAACGTGTGTGGTGCCACTATCACCAGGGCGACTGAGAAACGTTCAAATTGCTCCGCGGCTCTTGTTTTTCGGGCCAAAGCGAATCTAAACTGACACTCATTGTGCCGCCTGCGGCCCCCGCAGCGTCGGTTGACGTTATCCGAATTGGCAGCCCCATTGGAACCACATCGGAGGAGTCTATTTCGATGAAAAGAATGATTGTTATGGTTATGTCCTGTCTGTGTCTCATCACGTTGCTATCGGCCTCACCGGGAATCAGGGCCGCAGAACCATCAACGGTCGTGATCCCCAAAGAAACACCCCAGGAGCGAGACGCCCGCATGAAATGGTGGCGGGAAGCCCGATTTGGCATGTTCATCCACTGGGGTCTTTATGCGATCCCCGGAGGACGTTGGGGAGGTCAGCCCGTCAACACAGCCGGCGAATGGATTATGAATGGAGCCAACATCCCAGTGGAGGACTATGAGAAGTTGACCAAGCAGTTTAACCCGGTCAAATATGATCCGGCAGAATGGGTCAGGATCGCCAAAGATGCCGGCATGAAGTACATCGTGATCACGTCCAAACACCACGATGGCTTCTGTCTTTTCGATTCCAAAGTCACCGATTACGACGTGGTGGATGCCACACCCTGGGGAAAGGACCTCCTTAAACCCTTGGCCGATGAATGTCGCAAACAGGGGCTGCACTTTTGCACGTACTACTCGATCATGGACTGGCACCATCCGGCGCAGATGCGGGGTAGTGATCGGGCGTACAATCCAACGAAAATTCGCGAAGGACGGAAGCGTGAATATCTCGATTACATGAAAGCGCAACTCCGCGAGTTGCTGGAAAGCTGCCGACCAGAAGTCTTGTGGTTCGACGGCGAATGGCCCGATTGGTACACCGAAGAAGACAGCCGCGAAATCTACGCTTATCTGCGACAGCTTGAACCCACCTTGATCATCAACAATCGGGTGGGAAAAGGGCGAAAGGGGATGGAGGGTCTCAATCGCGACGATCAGGAATACGTCGGTGATTTCGGGACGCCAGAACAACAGATTCCTCCCGGAGGGCTTCCCGGCCTGGACTGGGAATCCTGCATGACGATGAACAACACCTGGGGTTTCAAGTTCGATGATCACAACTGGAAGAGCACCGAAACGCTCATCCGCAATCTGATCGACTGTGCCTCCAAGGGTGGGAATTACCTGTTGAATGTAGGCCCCACGGCTGAGGGCGAGATTCCGGCCCCCTCCGTCGAACGTCTGGCGGGTGTGGGCCAGTGGATGAAGGTCAACAGCGAATCCATCTATGCCACTCAGGCTAGCCCCTGGCCCAAACAGCTCCCCTGGGGTCGCTGCACCCAGAAGCCGGTCGATGAGAAGACGACCCGATTGTATCTCCATGTTTTCCAGTGGCCAGAGAACCACCGCCTGGAACTTACCGGTCTGACGAACACGCCAGTGAAGGCGTATCTTTTGGCGACCCGTGCCCCGCTCAAGGTGGAAAAGACCGCTGGCGGTGTGATCATTATCGAGCTGCCGCCACAGCCCTTGGATCCCGTCGCAACCGTTGTTTGCCTGGAGCTGGAAGGTCGGCCCAAGGTGGAATAGTCAAGCACCGGGAGCAAATCCTGCAAGATAGAAAAGGGTTCCGTCCAGAAGAGCTATCGTCAGATCACGGTAGGGGCAATTCGTGAATTGCCCCTCCTTCTGGTGAATCTTTTGCATTGGCAATCGGCGGTTTCGGCAGATTGGGTTCCGATTTCAATCTGGATTGGGACAAACGCTAGGCTTCTCAGGCGTCCTTCTGGAAATGACTGCCACTTCGGTGGGACGCCTGGCTGTGGTTGAGAACCCACCGAAAGCGAACGATAATCCCTAATATGGAAGGCAATGATGACAAACTGGATACCACAGTCGAACTGATCACGCCGGAAAACATTGTTTTCCGCTATTACGTCGCCGGTCCGGCGCACCGGATTCCGGCGTTTTTTATTGATTGTGTTTGTCAGTTTGCCATTTTCATGGGGATGTCCTTTGCGCTCGTCATCCTGACGCTCTATTTTCCAATCCTGGATGAAATCGCGGGATTCATCTTCCTGATTTCGATCTTTCTCATCTTCTGGCTGTATGGCGGCATTTTGGAAAGCGTCTGGAATGGTCGCACCTTCGGCAAATGGGTCTTTGGCCTGCGTGTCGTAACCGTAGAAGGTTTGCCGATTACGCCCTTCCAGGCCCTTATGAGAAACCTTCTTCGGGCGGCAGATCTCCAGCCATTCGGGACGGGCTGGGTCGGTCTTCTGACGATGATGCTCAACCGGCGGTTTCAGCGGCTGGGCGATCTGGCCTGCAAGACGATGGTCATCATCGACCGAGTTCCCCTGCTTCAGGCCATTCCCCTGGCCAACCAACCGGAAATCGCAGGGATCGCCGAGCGTTTGCCTGCCCGACTTGAGTTTCACCCCAGTGTTGTGCGCGCCCTGCTGTTGTATGTCCATCGGCGAGAATGGCTTTCGCTGGAGCGTCGCAATGAAATCGCTGCGCCCCTGGCAGAAGCCCTTCGGAAGCGCTACGGTTTGCCTCCCGATGTGCCGCCCGACCTGGTTGTCTGCGCCGCCTACCAAAAGGGCGTTTTGGGAGTAAGTGCCAACCAAGGCCAAAGTTCCGGTCAGCCGAAGCCCCGCAATCAGCTGGACGCTGATCAGTTCTCTCCTCATGCCCTTCGCAGTATGTTCGTTCTTTCACCTGCCGAAAGTGTTCCCTCCCACCGCCGTGACTGAGATCGCTCCCCTCAAAGTGCAAGCTGTTTCCTGTGCCCGGCCAAAGGGCAGGGAGTCCTCGTGGCACGAGAAGCCTCAAGAGGCATGCTTCAAGGGAGTCGGTTACGAGTTGCCTCTGCCCATCCTCGTGACCGGCCTGGCGGGTGTGGCCGGTTTTCACGCCTTTCGCTGGCTGGCCGCCCGTTACCCGGGACAAGTCTGGGGGCTTCGCCCGAAGAACAATCCTTACGTGAAAGGCGACGGGATTCTGGCCTGTAATATTGAAGATCGGACAGGTCTGGAAAGGCTTTTCCGTCAGTACCGTTTCGCGGCGGTTCTCGATGCTGTTGGCAATTGTGCATTGAAACCCTGCGAGCTTGAACCATGCGTGGCCTGGACGATCAACGTTGAGGGGTTGAAGAACATCCTGAAAGCGGCAGGACATGAAAAGGTTCGCTTGGTCCGTCTTTCGGTGGACCTTGTTTACTCCGGGAAAAAAGGCGGCGATTACGCGGAAACAGATCCACCGGACCCCGTTACGACTTATGGCAAGACGATGGCCGTGGCCGAGCAGGTCCTGTTAGAAGCCGATCCGACAGCGTGTGTTTTACGAATATCGTTGCCGATGGGGCGCAGCCCAAACGGTCACGCCGGTGCGATCGACTGGATCGAGTCGCGATTCGCCGCAGGTCGCCCCGCAACTCTGTACATTGATGAGATCCGCACACCGACGTACGTCGATTGCCTCAGCCGGGTCTGTTTCGAGGCATTGCGGAGACCTTTGGCGGGCATTTATCACGCAGGCGGTCCCACCCAGTTGAGCCTTTACGAGATTGGCCAGATCATCAATCTCGTGGGCGGTTACGATCCGGATTTGCTTCACGGGATTCCTCGGAGAATGGCTGGGCCAATTCCGCCTCGGGCAGGAAATGTCACAATGAATAGCGGGAAACTGAGGCAAGCGCTGGGATACGAACCTTTCTTACCGTGGCCCTTCGACAAGCGGCTGATTCCCACCCAGCGGACTTGGCATCGCGAACGAAGTTGGATCGAAAAAACCACATGCGGCAAAGCAGGTAGTTTGCGTTGTGTGCATGATATAGATAAACTTCTTTGTCAGCCGGGGACCTTGTTCGAAGACAATCTGGGCAATATTTGGGCGCCGCAGATGTTAGAACAGGAAACCCCGGTGATTCGTTGGGAATCCTAATAAACTCTTGGGATTAAATGACCGACATAAAATGGCGCGGGCGGACTGTGCCAGGTCAAAGGAGAATTCTCCAAGACTTCGCTGGCCCCCCAAAGTACGGGAACAACGGCTTTGATGACGCGAAGTGTATTGGGCAACTACCTGACATTGGCATCTGTGACGTTTTGCTTCTGACGAGGGACTATCCGTGTTGCGACTTTCGGTGATCATTCCCGTCGTTCGCACACTCGCGAGGCTGGAAGAAACACTGGTTTCCGTTTTGGAACACAAACCAGATGACTGTGATGTCGTCGTGGTTCTTGATGAACCTTATGCCGATCCCTATGGATTGGCAGGTGAAGTGACGTTCCTGCAAGCGGGACCAAAAACCAGTCTTTCTCAGGCGATCAACTTGGGGCTGGATGCATCGAACGCGCCCGTGGTTCACATCCTCCCGTCAGGTAGCTGTGTTCACCGTGGATGGGCCGAGGCAGCAATCCCCCACTTTCAGGACTCGCGGATCGGGGCCGTCATTCCCGTCACGCTGGAAACCCAGCGACCGGATCACATCCTCGCCGCAGGAATGGGCTATGACCGGGCAGGACAGTTGATCTATCTGCAACGGGGAATCTCCGCAAAAGAAACCCAGTTGTGTCACCGCACACAGGTTCTGCCGCATTTTTCGGGGGCAATCTTTCGTTCGGCAACCCTGCAGGCCATTCACGGAGCGGACGAGTCCCTGGGCGAACGATGGGTCTTTGCCGACCTTGCCTTGCGACTCTTACGGGCGGGATCCGTGACGGTTCTGGAGCCTCATTGCTGCGTCTCAAGCGATCCTGCAACGGAACCTTCAGCGCTTGGTTTTGCTGCGGCTCGCGATGCCGAGGTCTTTTTCTGGCGGTGGTCCGATCGACGGGGCACGACCGTCGCGCGGCATCTGGCTCTCGTCACCCGGGAGGCCCTCGCTGCCGTTCCGCACCGTCAGGCCTGGCCCTCGATGGCAGGTCGAATCGCGGGGTTTGCGCAGCGACGCCAGGACCTCCGTAACCACGCCAAAGCCCTTCCTGAGGAAACGAATGGGAAGCATGTCGTGCCGCCCGACCTGGGTATCCCCGTGGCGCGCGCAGGCTGAGCGGCAAGACCTCTCCGCGTCAAAACGGATTCGCGACTGTCAAACAGCATTCCCTAGACAAGGTCCGCCTGCCAACGTGTAGGGGCAATTCATGAATTGCCCCTACCGCTACGACTCATTAATCAGTTAGCGCCTGTGTCGGGTCGTTGACGATCTCTTCAATGCAAATCGCTTTATGGCCCTTAAAGATTCCCGGTCGTGCCAGGAACTTGGGGATTCCTTCCACTTTAACGATCAAGGGTGTGTGAATGTCCTTTCGCGTGGTGATGATATCGCCCACCCGCAGACCGATCAGGTCGCTGGTTGTGATCTGGGTCTTGGCCAGCTCCACGACCAACTGAACCATCGAAGTTCGCAGGAGGCGTCCGATCCGTTCTGCGGCATCCGGGCTGGTCTGTCGCTTTCCGTAGGACGCCCAACTGTTGGCTGAGAGTTTGTTGGAAATCCGCTCGATGGTGTTGTAGGGGATGCACAGGTTGGCCATACCGCGGATTTCCCCCAGGGCTAGTTCAAAACTGACCAGAACGACAACCTCGTTGGGCGGGACGATCTGCACGAGCTGCGGATTGCTTTCGACCCGGATCACTTCCAGGTCAAGCGGCAGGACGTTCTCCCATGCCTTTTTCAGCTCGTCGAGAAACAGCGTCGTGATTCGACCCACGAGACGTCGCTCGATCTCGGATAGAGGCCGCCGCGTGATGGGCGTCGGCTCCCGACCGCCGCCCAGCAATCGATCGATCATCGGGTAGAGGATCGTCGGATTCAGGTCGAGGATGAAATGCCCCTCCAACGGCTCCGCCTTGATCAGATTGAAACAGGTGGGGTTGTCCAGACTGAAGACGAATTCGCTGTAGGTCAGCTGATCCACACTTGTCAGTTTGACCTCGACCATGGAGCGCAGCATGGCCGACAAACTCGCGGCGAAGTTTCGACTGAAACCTTCGTGGAGCGTCTGGAGCGAGCGCATTTGCTCTTTTCCCACACGCTCCGGACGCTTGAAATCGTACGGAATGATCTTCTCCCGGTTCTTCCGGGTAGAAGGAGCTGCCGGCGCCGGTGCGGACGGCTTCTGGGCCACCGGCTGCGGCGCGGGCGAGGGGGAAGGCGCACTCTTACCCTTCCCCACAGATGCCAAAAGACTTTCGATTTCTGCCTGCGTCAGCACTTCGTCGGATGACATGCGATCCTCCGCAACTTGGGCAACCGTGCCTCTGTCTCCGAACTGAGCGTCATTGGCCAAACGATCTTAGAACTTCTTGCGACGATCGTTCCGTCTTAAGTGTCTCCGCTTTGTGTGTCGTCCAGAACGGTCGTTACCCCCTGTGTGATGGGTCTTTTACCCCCGCACTTGACCATTTCCCAGAACGACATACTTGTAACTTGTTAGCTCGTTGATTCCGCAGGGACCCCGGGCGTGAAACTTGTCGGTGCTGATTCCGATTTCGGCGCCCAGTCCGAATTCACCGCCATCATTGAACCGCGTGCTGGCATTCACCATCACCGCCGAGCTATCGATCCGTCGCGTGAACTCCTGCGCGGCCTGATAATCCCGCGTCACGATCGCTTCCGTATGCTTGGAACTGTAATGATTGATGTGTTCAATGGCCGCATCAAGATCGGGAACCACCTTGACGGAGATAATCGGCCCAAGATATTCGGCAAAGTAGTCATCTTCCGTGGCCGGTTTTGCGCCCGGAAAGTGCGTGCACGTCTCTTCGTCGCCTCGGATTTCGATCCCCCGTTCGGCCAGGGCCTGCAGAATCCGCGGCATCAGGGTCTTCACCACGCCCCGGTGAAAGACCAACGATTCGGCGGCGTTGCAAACGCCCATCCGCTGACATTTGGCGTTCACCACAATTCGCTCTGCCATGTCTGGATCAGCAGATGCATCAATGTACACATGGCAATTGCCCGCGAAATGCTTCATGACGGGCATCTTAGCCTCGGCAGTGACGCGCCGAATCAGGCTCTCACCTCCGCGCGGGATGGTGAGATCGATGTATTCCGGCATGTTGAGGAACTGGCCAACCGCCTCACGATCCGGGGTGGCAACCAATTGGATGGCATCCACGGGAAGTCCCACATCGGCGCCGGCCTCGGTCATGATGTCAACAATGGCCCGATTGGAATGGGCGGCCTCTTTCCCGCCCCGCAGGATAACGGCATTGCCGCTTTTCACGCAAAGGGCTGCTGCATCCGCCGTGACGTTGGGACGGGACTCATAAATGAAGAAGATAACCCCCAGCGGCACCCGAACTTTTTGAACCAAAAGACCATTGGGACGGACTGATGACCAAATGACTTCGCCGATGGGTTCCGGAAGAATGGCCACCTCTTCGAGGGCCTTAGCAATGGCATCAATCCGGGGTCCCGTCAGTTTGAGCCGATCCATTTGGGCCTCGGTCAATCCAAACGACGGCGCCGCGGCCAGGTCCTTGTGGTTGGCCTCCGTGAGAGCAATCGCCCGCTCCTTCAAGAGCCGTGCGCACCGCTGGAGCCACTGTTGTTTCACTCCACCGCTGAGGCGGGCCAATTCCACTGAGGCCGCTTTCGCCCGTTTCGCGACATCCAAACAGTACTCGCGGAGATCAAAACCGTTCTCGTTTGCCATCGCAGCTTTCGGGACTCCCAAGCTTTCGCCGTAAGAAAACACTCGTGCAAAACAAACCGCAACCCAACCGCGGCAGCGGGTTCCAAATTCCGGTCCAGGTTCCTGTTGATCGATTCCCCATGGGAATGGGGCGATCCTGTGGAAGTATGGCGATTTTTGGCTCCGGCGTCAATTGACGTTGGAGAGGTGGAAAAGCAAATCGAGGAATCGAAGCGCCCGTCGTGGGCGTATGGTAGGGGCAGGCCCCTTTCTCCCCCTCTCTTGGTTACCGATGAATCAGAAAGATCGGCGCGCCGGTTGCCGAAAACCTGTAGGGGCAATTCATGAATTGCCCCTACCGGCACCAGTTAAAGGGGCTTTTGCTGCGATCCTGTAAGCTGCTCTCAGCCAGTCAGAATTGGCCGGACTGGCGAAGGCTGAAGCCATCGCCCAGAAAGCGGCGATGAATCGCCGCACTCCAAATGTGGAGTGCGGGGCTTGAGCCACGCTTTCGCGCGGGAGCTTGAGCTTTCCCGCGGAATCATCAAATAGCGACTGAATGCACGGTAGGGGCAATTCATGAATTGCCCCTACAGGGAGCCGGTGTGGTGTCACAAGGGCTGTGCGACTGTGGGAGTGTGCTATGCTTGCGGTGGAAACCTGCAAAAAATTAAGCGGTGTTGGGCTGCCAAAGGATTTCTTGCGTCAGGCTCTTGACAAGGGGAAAGGTGGGGGTAGAATGGGGTCGTCTGGTGGGCAACACACCACTTGTGGGTGGTAGTTAAGAGTTGCCCATAGGCCGGATGGGGGGCGAAAAGGGCGGGGGTCTGGGCAAAGTCGTAAGTGAAGGCAGGGATTGAAGTTATGGCAAAAAACGCATGGTTGCACAATGACGCAAGAATGCAAAAACACCCCACTTTTGGGAGGGGTCTGGGCAAAAATCGAAATAAGTTACGTTCAGAAAACAACTTAGGATGGCAGGGGTTTGATTGGGGCTTGGCCGAGAAGGGCCGTTGAAACAATTAGGATCCTATGAAACAAGATCAACCCTCCTATTGGTTTGATTGGGGCTTGGCCGAGAAGGGCCGTTGAAACGAGCAACAGCGGCTGCTTTTACAAAATCGTTATCTTGCGTTTGATTGGGGCTTGGCCGAGAAGGGCCGTTGAAACGCGATCAACGGTGTCAGTCGCGCACCAGGTACGCGAGTTTGATTGGGGCTTGGCCGAGAAGGGCCGTTGAAACAGCATCAGCCACTCTCTGACAATCTACATATTTCCCTCCTCGTTTGATTGGGGCTTGGCCGAGAAGGGCCGTTTAATTGCGATCTGGGGCAAGCATGGGGTATTGCGCGCGAAGAGAGTCTTGTCGTTGGGAAACGCCATCTATCGGTAGGGGCAATTCATGAATTGCCCCTACGTCAACCGAGAAAGCGGCGATGAATCGCCGCACTCCAAATGCACTCCAAATATGGCCGAGGTGCTATCTGGTCACTCTTCTCGATTACGACATCGACGTTTGCAGACGAGTCCCGGGCGGCATTTCCCCTCGAAAAGAGTTCAAACTATTCGCTTTTGTATCGCCCTGAGGACCTGGCTAGCCACTCATCAAGGTAGTGCAAGATCGTCAACCAGGGGTGATAAACGATCATCCACGGTCCGGCGGATCGCATCACCTGCCGAATTTGGTCCCTCATCACTGGCTTGTAACAGTGAATGGGACACCGGGCACAGGTGGGCTTGTTCTCTCCAAAGGGGCATTTGTCGAGCCGCGATATTGCATACTCAAGAAGTTCCCGGCACGCCGGGCACAGGCCCCCCTGATGTGGGTGCTGCCGGCGGCAAAAGATGCAAACCAGTGCGTCGATCGTTTTCTTTTCTCGCCGGAGTCGCCTCGACGATGTGGGTCGCAATATGTTCCCGGCCATTGGCGGCTTCCTGTGCATAAAAGGTGCGTTTTGCGGCATTGAGGCGGCGACCGTACCGGCTCCTTCGTTCTCGACCTATTCTGGCTCGAATATGCGCCAATTATACCAGAGGATATTGTGTTACGCTTTTTTGGGCCGGATTTGAAGACTTTTTCCCGATTTGCTGGTTAGAATAACTAGAGGGAAGGGAGTTGAGTCACATTAGTGCGAGTCGGCATGTTGGCCGAGTCGCGGGGTAGCGTTGTAGCGAAAGTTTTTTCGCGCCGTGGGGACGATATCGTCGTCCCCACACGATTCACGAAGTTGCCCTCACGAACGGATTCCTACCACATTTGAGACAATTAGGCAAAGTCGTCGCCAGCGTTAAAATAAACTTTGGCGTTTTTCATTTGACCCCGATTGTGAATAGCAGGGCGCCATGCTGGCAGCGGCAGGCGTTATCCGGGCGAAATCTTCTCGCGGACAGTTTGGATTCGAGGAAAGGGGCTCCGCGGAGATGAGGGGTTTTGGTGGAGGAGAGATTCCATGGCAGGTTATCGTCCAAAGCGTCACGACGATTCACCCCGACGGGGTTGGGTCTTAAAAGGTCCGTTGGTTGTTCTCGGGATGATGATTCTCGGCATCCCGGTGGTCTGGTCTTTCCTGCCCAAGACGTTGTGGCAGGGGACTCAGGAGAAACCGCTGACGACAACGGTGATGCGGGGGGAGTTTATCAACCAGGTCACCGAGCGCGGCGACGTCGAAAGCGCCAGTAATGTGGAAATCCGCTGCGAGGTGGAGACACAGGGCAGCGGGGCCATGATCATCCGCATTGTCCCGGAAGGGACCTACGTTCAACCGGGCGATTTTCTGGTCGAACTCGATTCATCCAGCTTGCGAGATCAGCTCGTTCAGCAGCAGATTAAGGTCGCCAACGAGAAGGCGACGCTGATTCAGGCCCAGCGGGCTTATGATACGGCAGTCATTGCCAAGCAGGAGTACCTCGAGGGCCAATATCGCCAGCAGTATCTCGCCATCGAGATCGAGAACTTCGTTGCCCAGGAGAATCGCCGTCGGGCCGAGGATTATCTCAAATATAGCCAGAGCCTTGCTCAAAAAGGCTACATCACGCAGGCCCAATTAGAAGCCGACCAGTTTGCTCTGGAAAAGGCCGTCAAGGAAATGGAATCGGCCCGAACCAAACTCGATGTTCTGGAACGATTCACGAAACCGAAATACCTCATGCAACTGGATGCAGACATCGAGACGGCCAAGGCAAAGCTTGAAGCCCAGCAGCATGCCTGTGAGCTGGAAGAGCAAGAACTCAAGGAAATCGAAGACCAGATCAAGAAATGCATCATCACGGCCCCTGCGGCAGGACAGGTCGTCTATGCCAACCAGATTGGCGTCCGCGGTCAAACGGACATCATCATTCAAGAAGGCGTCCGCGTCCGTCAGTATCAAACGATTATTCGGCTGCCCGATCCCAAGAGGATGCAGGTCAAGACCAAGGTGAACGAATCGAAGATTGGGCTGGTCCGCGTGGGTCTGCCGGCCAAGATTCGGGTTGACGCGTTGGCGGGTGTGGAATTTGACGGCGAGGTGACCGAGGTCGGCGAATATCCCCTGCCCAGCTCGTTCTTTAATTCCAACGTGAAGGACTATCAGATTGTTGTCAGAATCAACAACCCCAATGAGCAGCTTCGTGCCGGATTGACCGCTCAGGTTACGGTTCTATCGCAGCGGCTGACGAATGTCCTTCAGGTACCAGTCCAGGCGGTGTTTGAACACGCTGGGGACTTTTACTGCATCAGCATCGATTCGAATGGAAACCTCAAGCCGGTAAAAGTTGATATTGGGGCCAGCAACGACAAGTTCGTGGTCATCCAGAAGGGCTTGGAGGACAATCAGGAGGTTGTTCTGAACGCCGCGGCCTATCGGGAGAAGGTGGGACTTGCCGAGAAAAAGACGTCCCAGCCGCAAGTGTGGACTGCGGCACAAACGAAGCAGTTGAGCGCGGCAGAATCGGCAAAGCCAACCGGCGTCCGGGGGCCGTCCGCAGATTCGCCACGGCCGGGAGAGGGACCCAGCCCCGGGGCGGATTCTAGCGCGGCCCAACCTGGCGAGCGGGAACGACCACGAGGACCTAATGGCGAAGGTCCGGGAGGCGGCCCGCCAGGCGAGTTTAATCCGGCCATGATTGCCGATCGGATCTTTGAACGTGTGGATACCAACCGCGATGGCAAACTCGATTCCTCGGAGATACCGGATGATCGTCGCGAAGACATGATGAGGCATGATGCCAACGGCGATGGCGTGATCGATAAACAGGAAATGATCTCGGGAATGGAACGGATGCGGGCCGCCGGTGGACCACCCGGCGGACCAGGTGGTTTTGGTCGGCCGCGCGGCGGTGAGGGACGCAGTCCCGACGCCGGAGGAGGCAGCCGACCATGATTTTGGGGGCGTCCATCCAAGAGGTCACAAAAGAATACCACCTCGGCGGTGAGGTTGTCCACGCTCTGCGAGGCGTGTCGTTCGATGTGCCCGAAGGCGATTATGTCGCCATCATGGGGGCCTCGGGGTCCGGCAAAAGCACCCTGCTCAATATCCTGGGGTGTTTAGACCACCCGACGTCAGGCAAGCTTTTCCTTGGCGGTGAAAATGTGGCAGAGGCTTCCGACGATCGGCTGGCCGAGATTCGGGCGTCAAAGATCGGCTTCGTCTTCCAATCGTTCAATCTCATTCCGCAGTTGACGGTATTGGAGAACATCGAGGTACCCCTGTACTATCAGCGACGGCTTTCCCCGAAAGAGCGGGCACGCTGCAAAGAACTCGCTGAAATGGTGGGCCTGGGCAATCGCCTTGATCACCGGCCAACTCAGCTTTCCGGGGGACAGCAACAACGGGTGGCCATTGCGCGGGCCTTGGTCAATGATCCGCTCTTTATTCTGGCGGACGAGCCAACCGGGAACCTCGATTCGGCAACGACCGAGGAAATCATGACCCTCTTTGATGACCTCAATCGGCAGGGCAAGACTATCATTTTGGTCACTCACGAGTATGACGTTGGCCGAAGGGCGCGGCGAATCATTCGTCTTAAAGACGGGAGAATCGAATCCGTCATCGATAACCCCAGTGTTAAGGCACGCGATGAACTGCCGGAAGAAATTGCGGGGAAAGCCAAAGCGGAACAATAACGCCGAAAAACGATGGGCTTGATAACACATCCAGATCGGAAGCAATGTTGATTCTTTGGTATCGGACAATCCAACTCGGTATTAAGAGCTTGATGCTCCACCCCTTGCGGTCGCTTTTGACCGTGCTGGGGATTTTCATTGGTGTGGCGAGTGTGATCTGGCTCCTCGCCATCGGTGAGGGCATCAGCCGCAAGGCCCAGGAACAGATCGAAAGCCTCGGGGCCACGAACATTATTATCCGTTCCATTAAACCGCCCTCAGAGCAGATTCAGACATCGGGCCTTGTGCTTCAATATGGGATCACTCGCGCGGACTATTCCCGATTGGTAGAAACGGTTCCGACGGTGGTCCGCGCCGTTCGCATTCGGGAGTTGCGACAGCGGTTCAGCTACAACGGGCGAATGGTCGATGGCCGCCTCGTCGGTTGTACCCCGGAGTATCAGGACATTGTTCGCCTGGAGATTGCTCGCGGACGGTTCATCCAGGACTCCGACCTTCAGGACCTCAAGAACTACTGTGTGCTGGCGGCAGGAACCGCGGAGAAGCTCTTCCCCTTTGAAGACCCCCTGGGAAAAGTCATTCGCGTTGAAGAACATTTCTACACGGTGGTGGGGGTGTGCAAACCCAAGATGCCCTCAGCCGGGATCGGCGGTTCCTTTGCCGCGCAGGACTTTTCCAGCGATGTTTATATTCCCATAACGACCCTCTGGTGGCGTATTGGCGATGTCGTTTTCACCCGTCGGGCGGGGTCGATGGAAGCCGAGCAAATCGAACTCAGCCAGATCACATTGCAGGTTGATAAGACAAGTAACGTCGTGCCCACAGCCGACGTTGTGAAGGCCACTTTGGCAAGGTATCACCCCATCGAGGATTACGGCGTCACCGTTCCCCTGGAACTTCTCGAACAGGCTCGCATCACACGCATGATGTTCATGGTCTTCATGGGATTGATTGCCGGGATTTCACTGGTGGTCGGCGGCATCGGCATCATGAACATCATGCTGGCAACTGTGACGGAACGAACGCGGGAAATCGGGATCCGTCGTGCCCTGGGCGCCAAGCGGCGGGATATCATTCGGCAATTCCTGGTGGAAACAGTGGTTCTCTCGACTCTGGGTGGAATCACGGGCATTCTCGTTGGTTTTCTGGCGCCGATCCTCAGCGAAGGGGCGATCTGGGCACTTCAGGTCGTGGCGCCACGGCTTTACAACTCGTTGCCCGAGATCGTCAAGACCATGCGCCCCGTGGTCGTGCCGGCATCAGTGCCCCTGGCTTTTGGCATTGCTGTGGCCGTGGGAGTCGTGTTTGGACTGTACCCTGCCCGTCGGGCGGCCAACATGGATCCTATCGAAGCCCTCCGCCACGAATGAGGGGTTAATTCGAGTGTTCGCTGGTCTGCCGGATGCAATTCCGTCGAACTCTTTTCCCAGATGAGCAATAATGAGGGAAGGCCGAGCTGCGCGTTGTTTCGTCGCGTGGAGTGCCCATGGTGGGGTTATTCCCCCCACAATGGTGCACCCGTCCTTCCGAGAAAGACCCAGCAAGATGTGGCGGTCTCAATACGGAAGGTGATCACCCGACGGGGAACAACGTATCAGAGTCATCGGCATTAATGGGATGGAGTGTTCTTGGGACGAGAAATTATGAGCGAAGCCCAGACGTTCAAACCGGCATTTCGGAGTGACCGGCCGATCCCCCGGCGCAGGACACGCATCGGATTTCATCCGGGTGCGGATTACCAGGTCATCCAGGCCCAGGCGGTGTTGAGCCTAATCTTTGGGGTTTTCTCGATCCTCTGCTTTCTGACGGTCTATGTTTTTTGGATTCCGCTTGCCGGATTGGGCTTCGGCTATGTCGCACGGAAGGAAATCGCCAAGGCGCCGAAGGAACGTCTTGGGCTGGGAATGGCCAAGACAGGGATGCTTCTCTCCCTTGTCTTCGGGATTACGGGCTGCACATGGGTGATGTACTGGTTCCTGGCGGCAGCCCCGCCGGGATACAAGCTGATCACATTTGCTGACCTTCAGCCGGACCCCAAAGAACCAAAATTGATTCCTCAGTTTGCCCGGGACCTTGAGGACAAGAAGGTTTTCGTGTGGGGATACATGGTGGCTGGTGAAAAGCAATACGGCATCACCGATTTCGTGCTTGTGGGGCAGGTGTCGCACTGTCAATTCTGCCAGTCGCAGTTGCTCCCCACACAGATGATTGAGGTCCATTTGATCCACGGAATCAAACTCGATTACACAACGAAGAAAATCGGGGTCGGCGGCGTTTTTACGTGCAATCCGGACGCCCTCAAACAACAATTCGGGGGTATTGTGTACCGGATCGAGGGTGACGTCGTTCGGTAGGTTTAGTGCCAACGATAGGGGAGTGAAGGACTGTGAATCCTATAGCTCCCCAGTCGGTGAGGCGTCCGCGTGACGTGACGTGTCGGGGCGATTCATGCATTGCCTGTGCCAGCAGGCGTATCGTTCGGATCGATCATGGGTGCCCTGCCGGGGGCGCACAGCGGCTGCCATATCGATCCATGTAAGACCGTCGGGAATGACAGCGGGAAAAAGCGGAAGCTGTTGCCATCGTTAGGCCGCGACTGGTGAGCCATATGTGGCTTTCGCTAGAATGAGGGAAGAGACAGGGGAATTCATGATTTAGAGTCAATCCGCGCCGCAAGACATGGCCTCGGAGGCCTGTGTGGTGGTGATAAAAGTGGAGGCAGTCGATGCCCGTCCAGATGCAGCTTGCCCGAATCATCATGAGCGAAATCAGCGACGAGCAGTACATCTTCCTCAAAGAGGTTGATGGGGATCGGACGTTTCCCATTGTCATCGGGGCGTTCGAAGCGCAGAGCATTTATCGGGCAGTAACAAATCGCGTGTTCGCAAGACCGATGACACATGACTTGATCGTGAATATCCTGCAGGAATTACGGGTGGAACCCCAGGATGTTCTGATCAGCGAGTTGCGGGAACACACCTATTTTGCGCGGCTCCGTGTCCGACAGAATGGTTCACTGGTTGAGATCGATTCCCGCCCCTCAGATGCCATCGCCGTGGCCGTTCGGTATAATCCCCCTCTCCCCATCTTCGTTGCCGAAGAGGTCCTGGCAGAGGCCCTTGGCGGCTGAATCAGGCCACCCCGTATGAGCGCCGAACAAGCTACTGCATTCGTCCTGCGAACATACGACTTTAGCGAAAGCAGTCTGGTGGTGACGCTTTTCTCGCGGGAGTTTGGCAAGATACGGGCTTTGGCTAAAGGGGCAAAAAGACCGAAAAACCCTTTCGACTTTGCCCTTGACCTTCTCTCCCTTTGTCGGATAGTGTTTCTCCGGAAATCGTCGGATGCCCTTCATCTGCTCACCGAGGCGAAGCTGATGCGGCGCTTTCGGGTGGAGCAAAGCGGGTTGGACGGGTGGTATGCGGCGCTCTATGCGTCTGAGTTGGTCAATTTGATGACGCATGATGAGGACGCTCAACCCGCCGTGTTTGACCTGTTGAATGACAGCGTCAATCGCTTTCAATACGGGGCACCGTTGAAAGACAATGTGTTGCGATTCGAATGGCGAATCCTGGAGCTGACGGGCCACAGTCCGTCATTGGAAACGTGTGTCAGTTGTGGTGACGAGGTCGGTAACGTCAAGGTCGCTGACAATGGGGAAGACGCGGAGAAGAAGGCCTCCCGGCGAGACGTCTTCTTTGCTCTCACCGAGGGCGGGGTGCTCTGTCCCCGTTGCCGACCGGGCAAACGGGCCGTCGTTTCGGTCCGAACAGAGGCGATCGCGGTGCTTCAGGCATTAGGGGCGGCTGGCGACGAAGAACTGGAGATTCCGCCACGGATTTATGGAGAATTACGGGGATTGCTGAACCAGTATTTCTGTCATCTTTTGGGCCAAAGGCCACGGATGCATGACTATCTTGGATGATTGGCCAGATGATTGCCCACGAAACCTCAGCACGGAGGCAAGCTGCGTGGGGCATTTAAGGCAGCACAGCGTTGTTGCGGTCATCCTTCTGCTGACTTTTTTCGTCATCAGCGGGGGATGCCGAAGTATGCTGGAGCTTCCCGACCGCGCTAAACAAAGCGGATATGATCCCCAGCAACCCGCCGAAGAGGGTTGGCTCTTTCGGCGTCTGACAGGTCAGAACAAGGAATCGCAGACGGATTCCACGCAAACAGGGCTGTCGAAAACCGCCGCCAAGGTGGGCACATCCGCAAGTCCGAACGCCGGAAGTGCAGAAGGCCAATCACAGACCCAGTTAACCTCCGGGGTCGCGCCTGCTGAAAGCGGCGAAACACTTTCCCAGATTCCCCCCGTCGATAGCGACACAGTGATCGTGCCTCCTGTTCAAATCGAAGAGGAAGAAGAGACAGAGGATTTCATCCTGTTTGAGCTTCCCAGTCGATTCTTTAAGATATTCAAACCGAAACAGGACGAAGCCCTGGCCCGTGCCTACTATCAGCAAGGGATGGAGCTTTATCAGCAACGTCGGTATGAGGAAGCGGCTGCGCGCTTCAAGAAGGCCGCACGTCATTGGCAACGTACCATCCTGGAGGAAGACGCCCTCTTTTTGGCCGGGGAATCCTATTTCTTCGCTGATCGCTACGCCCAGGCCGAGGACTGTTATCAAGAGCTTCTCAAGAAATACGAGTTCACGCGGCACCTGGATACGGTCTCGAAACGCCAATTCGCGATTGGGCGGTACTGGGAACAGGTGGAGCTTTCCCGACCTTCGTTCTTGGGGATCGTTCAAGTGGGTGACAAAACCCGCCCGACGTTCGACACCTGGGGGCGGGCCATCAAGGCGTATCAAAACGTCCGCCTTCATGACCCCACCGGTCCGCTGGCTGACGACGCCATTATGGCGACCGCCAACGCCTATTTCGTCAAGCAGCGCTACGAAGATGCCGCCTATCATTACGACCTCTTACGGAAGGACTATCCCCAGAGCGAACATGTGGTCAATGCGGCATTCCTGGCCGTCAAATCGCATCAGTTGACCTATCAGGGTCCCCTCTACGACGGAACCCCCCTGGAAAAGGCGGAGCAGGCCGCCGACGAAATCCTGGCCGTCTATAATGCCCGCTTGGGCGATGAGCGAGACGAAGTCATCCGGGCAAAGAACCGGATTACCGAGGAAAAGGCCCTTCGCTACTTTGCCATCGGGCAATACTATGACAACCGCAAGTACTATGGAGCCGCCCGTTATTACTACCGCGCTACAATCCGCGAGTTTCCGCACACGAAGGCGGCTGTCATGGCTGCGGAGCGGATCCGTCAGATCGACGGTCTCCCAGACAAGCCTCCCAATCACTTCAAATGGTTGACGGATCTCTTTGAACGTCGTGATGGTTAATTCACCAAGTGCCCTAAGACCGCCTGACCGCGCGATGGTCCACTCCGAAAACAAGCGGCAGTGGTCATACTGGGTTTTGGATGGGAATCCTATCAGCCGGCTCGTGCTTCTCGGACTAAGCCTGATGTTCCTGGTGGGATCAGGAGGCTGCGCCGGTTATCGAATTGGCAATGCAACGCTCTTTCGACCCGATATTGAGACGGTCTATGTCCCGGTCTTTCAATCCGCCAGCCTTCGCCCTGGCTTGGGAGAACGACTCACGGAAGCCGTTATCAAAGAGATCGAGCTGCGAACCCCTTACAAGGTCGTCGGCTCGCTTGATCGGGCCGACAGCATCCTGACGGGCCGGATTACCTCCGAAACAAAACGTACGGTCGTTGAAAACCCATACGACGATCCCCGGGAAATTGCCACCCGCTTGCAGGTCGAGGTCCAATGGGTCGATCAGCGGGGCCGAATGCTGACCGCCGAAGAAGCCGTCCCCGTCCCTCCTGAATTGAGCACCGTTGTGGCCGAAACAACCTTCGTCCCCGAAGTGGGGCAATCACTGGCTACGGCCCAGCAGGCGGCAATTCAGCGCCTCGCAGCCCAGATTGTCGGCATGATGGAGAATCCGTGGTGAAATGCTGGCAACGCACTTTCCACTCGTCTGAGACCACTTCTTGCCTTTTCTATGGCCGTGATGGCACAAGATCACCCAGTCGGGCATAAAATTCCTCGAAAACTTCGACCACGAGGTCCGGCTCAATAGGTCGTACTTCGGCGCCCGCAGCAACGAGGAGACACCACTCCGCCAGGCGGTTGACGTCGCGTGGGTTTCCTCCCGTCAACTCGGCCAGGCGTTCCATCGCGGCCTCTGTGAAGACATCATCGGGTTCAGCCCCAGCATCACGGAGTTGCCCTCGAAGATAATTCTGCACTTCCTCGGACGACCACGGCTGAATCTCGACATGCATGTCATACCAGGATTGGTGGTGCACGGTGGGGTGATGAATCTCTTCGGGACGGCACGCCGCGATCACAGTCGGCCGACGCCCATTGTTCATGATTTGCCCGAGTGCGAGAAGAACACCGGAAACATCCGCTGTTCCACGTGTGACGTCGTCGCAAATCACGACGCAGGCCTCGTGAGACCAGAGTCGCGCCATCACCCGATCGCGGACGTCCCTCCAGACGATTGAGATCGATCCTTCCCCGGGACTGGCCCCCAGTTCATATGCGAGGGTTGTTACGAGAGAAACGCGATCCTGAGCGGTGGCGTTGAGGAAAATCACCTCACGCCGTTGCCGCCGCCAGTTCTGCCAAGCTCGGCGCAGAAGCAGCGTCTTTCCAGAACCCGATGGACCAACAAGCAGTCCCCCTGCATACTGCTGCGTCACCACGTAATCCAACCGCACCAGGGCCTCTTCGGCTCCGGTCGAGAGAAACATCCTGTCTGCTGTCCAATTTGGACTGAACGGCTGGGCGCGAACACCCCAGAAATCGAGACACCTTGCAACGACGGGATTATCTGCTTTGAAGATTTTGTTCGGCATGATGGCACCATAACGGGTCATTACGACAACAAAGGCAATTCACCGTTTGTTGCCTTGATAACACACTTGCGCACAATATCCCCGTTTCTCTTCATCGTCAGACTTTTTGTTAAAATCGATGAAGTTTGACACGACATCCATAGGAAACGCAGCACGAATCCCAGGATAATGGGTTTGGTTTACCCATTTTGAAAAAGGTCGAACGATCGCTGTTATGTCAGACCGGTTCTTCATCGATCAGCCGATCAAAGTGGGAGAGGTCACCTTGTCTGGCCCCGAGGCTCACCATTTGATTCATGTGATGAGGGCAAGTGTTGGGCAGCGGGTCGTCGTCTTCGACGGCCTGGGCCACGAGGCGATCGCCGAGGTCTCTGGCATCCAAAAAAAGTCTGTCACGCTCCGCATCGAGGATTGGACGAGCGTTTCCCGTGAGCCACCTACTCCCATCGTGGTCGCCAGTCCCCTCCCAAAAGGTGATCGGGAACGATTCCTGATCGAAAAACTGACAGAATTGGGTGTTACTTCTTTTGTCCCCCTGATCACTCAACGAACCGTGGTTCGACCTGATGACAAGGCGATCGAGAGGCTTCGTCGCGTCGTCATCGAGGCAAGCAAGCAATGTGGTCGGAACCACCTCATGACGGTACGGACACCCGAGCGATGGGGGGATTTCCTGGTGAACGTCCAGAACAGCGAAGGGAAGTTGTTTGCCCATCCTGTTCCAAATTCCCAAATTCCGGCAATTCCACAGGAGTGCCTGACTCCGGCGACAATCGGGATTTCTTCCAATGGGTTTCCGTTCACGTTTGCTTCGCAGGAGGTTGTTATTGCCGTGGGACCTGAAGGAGGGTTTACAGACGAGGAAGCGATTGAGGCCGTCCGAATGGGATGGGTTCAGGTGGATCTGGGACCAAGAGTGCTGCGGACGGAAACGGCCGCCATTGTCCTGGCGACCCTCGTTGGTCTCGCCCGTCAGGTTCGCATCCTGGGGGGAAACAGCCCCGCAACGCCGCCGGAGTCCCAGCAAGAATAACCTCGGGAACAACGAGTCGCCCCGACCATTATCGCCACGCTGGCCCCACGTAATCGCCCCATAGTTCTGCTATTTCCGTTGGGGCAAAGCCCTGTGTTTGGTTGTGCGACGGGTTTTAATGGCAAACCGCCTTTTGACCGTCGTCGGTAGGGCAATTCATGAATTGCCCCGACAAATTGCTGACAACAGCCGCTCACAAACGTGGCCCGACCAGCCCCTGGTAATTGGAATACGCAAGGTACGCAAAAAGAATCGCCAGAAAAAAGCTGCCCGACATCAATGCCCAGAGTGCCACGCCCGCAGCGACCACAAACGAGATTTGACCCGCGCGAAAGAGTCCCCAGGTCGGATTTCGCAGGCACAGGAGTTCCTGCATGATGTGGCCGCCGTCCAGGGGTAACACGGGCAGGAGATTCAAAACACCCCAGGCGATCGTCGTAAAGAACAAATAATACACAAGAATGGCCAGCCAGGGAGACGAGAGGTCGGCAAAGATATACAGCCCGATTGGTGGACCAACTTTGATGATCAGCGGCACACGCAGGGCGGCCAGAACCAGGGCCAGAATCAGGGCCAGGAGGAACCCAGCCAGAGGGCCTGCTGCCGACATGACGATGCGACCGCCGGCGCGGGGAGGCAACGTCCCCAAGGCCCGCATCCCATAGCGTGTGTATCCTCCCAGGCCGTAGAGCGTCACCGAGGGATAGTACCCGAAGGCCCGCATCGCCAGGGCGTGACCCATCTCGTGAACGAGGACTGCAATAAACACGGCCAGGACCCAGGCAATCAGGGCAAAGAGATCGCCGGCGTGCAATCCCAGGAAAACCGCGACGAGCCAGAAAAGGGGATGAACCCGAACCGGTATGCCAAACAGCAAAAAGTACAGATCGTACGGCGTTTCGCGAGGGTCGAACGAACTCACAGTCTTATCCCAAACCTTGTGATCTTGCAGTCATCCTGAATCACCCATCCTGTCCACACGCCCCTTTAACGATCCGTTGAAACTTGCCGATCCATGAGTCAAAACAACGTTACTCATTTTCGATGACAGTCAGCCGTTTGACAATTGCATTTAGCAATGACACGCCGAGAACGATTGCGGTGTCGCTACCACGCGGTGAAGTGTTCGGGGAAGATGTCTCAGTTCAGCGTCGTCGCGTTTTTTCTCATGCCCAATGCAAGAACTCGCATGAGGTCTCTGAAACTCTGGACGTAGCGCAATCTTACGAGTCTCAGAATGTTCACGCGTAGTACGTCTTAAGGAGAAATCATACCAAGGCGCAACCCACGGTGAGATACTGTCGGGAACCGGGCGTTAGGAGAATTTTTTGGCACTCGGGAGAGCATCTAAATATACTGAATTCGAAGCCGACAACCTCGTAAGTATTGAACGATCAGTGAGAGCAGGAGGGCTCTATGGCAACGTTCTTACTAACATGGAATCCGAAAACAACGTATTGGGTCTGTGATCAACTAATAGAGTGGGCTCAAATCTTTGCGGACTTTGGGCAGTTGGATGAGGAGGACAATTGGTCGTGTGGACGCACGAAGTCGATCCAGCCGGAAGACCGTGTCTTCCTAATTAAACTTGGGTCTGAACCACGAGGAATCATCGCCTCGGGGTACTCCATCAGTCATGTGTATGAAGGCCCACATTGGTTGAAAAAAGGGAAGAAAGCGCTTTACGTCGATATCCGGTGGGATGTGGCTTTAGACCCTCGGAAAGCTGCCTTTGAACTTGAGGAACTGAAGGAAAAAGTTTCGGACCACTATAATTGGACCCCCCAGGCTTCGGGGCAACGGATTCCCGATGACATCGCGGCACGCTTGGAAAAAGAGTGGGCTCGTTTCGTGCGCACAGTTAAGAAGGCTTGGCAGGTACCGTCGCCTTCGCGCAAACACCTCAAGGCCAGTTTCACGGAAGGCAAGAAAAGCCTTCTGCTGGTTGAACGAAGTGAGCGAAATCGAGACGCCCGCAACGAGTGTATTCGATACTACGGCTCCACTTGCCGAGTGTGTGGCTTTAACTTCAGCCAAGTCTATGGCGACATTGGTGAGGGCTTCATCCACGTACATCATCTTCAGCCGCTATCCAAGAGCAGAAAACGCCATCAGGTGGACCCGATACGCGATCTGATTCCGGTGTGCGCAAACTGTCATGCAATGTTCCATCACAGTAAGCGACGTTTGACAGTCAAAAAGCTACGGGACATCGTCGAACAAAATAAGAATGCCGCTCGTAGCTCGTAGAAAGAAAAAACCGTGACCGCTTCACCCACTGCGGGTCATTGGTTGCTCTATTATTATCCCCCTAACACTAGTCGCTACAAGCTTTTTCTACCTAAAAGTCTGGTAATAGATAACCGCTTTAGTTGTCAATAAACGCTCCTGGGGGAATAAACTCGGAACCCGCGATAAGGCGTTACGGTAGTGACAATCCGCCAGCCAAACTGGGGGTAATGCAACTGGCGATATGGACTAGCTACGTACACCAGGTAGTGCGCAACTAGCGCTCAAATGAATACGTTTCATCAGCGTAACGACGGAGGTTACAAACATCGACGAATCACGGACAACAGTCGATCCCAACGCGCTAGGTGTCCAGTGTCAACCGGACATCTTCAGCATGGTCGATCTTAAGGCGCTCCGCATGAAACCTACGGCAAACACACGGTATTCTAATCCTCCGTGCCCGTAACTCCCGTATGACATTCCACGATACCAAGGATCGACTAGAAGTAATGAGGCAAACGCGCGATAGGACGTGGTGTTCTCTCAAGCAAAACAACTAAACTATGGCCTACTCACGTCCTTGCACGCACGTCGTTTACTTTGGCCATAATACTTTTTTCCGCGACCGAGGTGGCCATGTTGCATCCATACGCACTTCGCACCTTACTATCACAGATAATCTTAGAGAACTCCCGAGAAACGTCGAGAACAAGTCGCGAATGGTCCTGTCCTCGCGTGTTAGTTCCCCAATCGGACCAGGAACGAAAAGATCGCATCGGCGGCGCGATCCACGGCGCCATCCCAGGCCAGCGACGCCTTCAACTGCCGTAGTTCGTTTACCACCGCATCCCTGGCTGAGGGGTTGGTCAACCACTGCCGCAAACAGTCGGCCATCTCCTGGCTGCAATCACGGTAGGTCAGGAACTCGGGGAAAAGGGCCTTTTCCGGTTCGGGCGTCTGCCGATCCCGCAATGAAAGGTCAGCCGCGTTCTCGCCCCCAAATGCGAGCAAATTGACAAGCGTAATATATTTCACGCGGCGAAACCAGGACTGAAGATGGTAAGCCAGGCGTCCTATACGATAAACAATTACGGTTGGCTTTTCGTGGTAAAGAAGCTCCAGCGAGACCGAACCGGAGACGGCCAAGCAGCAATCCGCGGCCTGAATCAGCTCTGGCGTTTTTCCCGCGAACACTTCCAGGGGAAGTTGCATGGAGTCAGCCAACGCTCTTATTCGGTTTGCCTGTTCCGGTCGAAACGCGGCCACAGCGACGTGCAAATGAGGGATGTCGCGCTTAAGATGAACCACCGTTCGCAACATAAGCTCGCCGTTGGCGGACACCTCCTGATCGCGCGAGCCGGGGAGAAGAACGAGGAGCGGGCGCTTATCGCGAAATCGTTCAAGAAATGCCCGATCGACGGGATAAGCCGCCGCCTCGTCGAAGAAGGGATGTCCAACATAAGTCACATCGCAACCGTGGCGCTGCAACCAGGGGGCCTCAAAGGGGAGCCAGCAGAATGTATGGTCCACCCAAAGGCGGAGTTTCTTGACGCGCCACGGCGCCCAGGCCCAGATTTGCGGTGGACCGTAATAGAGAACAGGGATGCCGCGTTCCTTGGCCGCTTTCGCCAGGTGCCAGTGAAAGCCGGGAAAATCAATCAGAATTACGGCCCGAGGCCGTTGTGTTTCAAACGCCTCAACGGCGAGACGATAGAACTCCAGGAACCGATGGAGTTGTCCCAGGGGTCGAGAAATCCACATGACCGCATGGGCCGTGAGGTCGGCCAGCAGTTCCGACCCAGCTTCTTTCAACCTCGGGCCACCAAATCCGATCGCGGAAAGTCCCGGATCTCGCTTTCGGAGGGCCGTTAACAACGCGGCTCCATGCTGATCTCCGCTTGGTTCACCCGCCGAGATGAAAACTTGCGACATGGACGCCTCCTTGCAACGAACCCATAACGCAGCCCACGCTCAAGATGAAGACTCACACCGTGTTGCCGCGTACACCTCGCCTGCATGGTAACTGGAACGGACGAAGGGGCCGGCACAGACCTGTTTGAATCCGATCTCCTTCGCCCGCTCCGCAAGATAGTCGAATTCCTCTGGCGGAAGGAATCGCGCCACCGGTAAACAATCGGGCGACGGACGAAGATACTGTCCCAGCGTCAGGATTTCGACGCCGGCCGCCACAAAGTCGGCAAACGTGTCAAAGAGTTCCTGATAGGTTTCCCCCAGGCCCAATATCAAACCGGTCTTGGTGCAAATCTCGGGACAACGGCTCTTAATACGGCGGAACATTTCCAGGGTCCAGCGGTAATTGGCCTTCCTTCCACGGACCGGAAGATAAAGCCGCGGAACGGTCTCCGAGTTGTGATTGTAAACATCAGGTCCGGCATCGCAGACACGATCGACCGACGAGAAACACCTCCCGAAATCCGATGGCAACACCTCGATGGTGGCATTCGTCACAGCGCGGACCGCGGCAATCGTCTGGGCAAAATGTTCGGCTCCGCCATCCGGGAGGTCATCCCGAGTGACACACGTGATGACCACATGCCGCAGCCCCAGGGCCTTGACGGCCTCAGCCACACGCTGCGGTTCGGTGGGATCGACGGGCCGAGTCTTGCCTTTTTTGACGGCACAGAACCCACACCGCCGTGTGCAGACATCGCCCAAAATCATAAAGGTGGCCGTCTTCCGGGCGTAGCATTCCATCCGATTGGGGCAGCGAGCATGTTCACAGACCGTGGCCAGTCCCAGTGACTCGACAAGCCGGGCCGTAAAATGATTGGCATTGCCCTTGGGGATATTACGCTTTAACCAGCGGGGCAAACCTACGGGCGACACACCTCCCACGCAAGCTGGTCGGGCCGTCATCTCCGCTGGAGATGGCAACGTTGACGCCTCATGGGGCGAAGGATCGACATCCATCAATCACCACTTCAAACCGAATGCACTGCCAGTTGGCGAGCTGCCCAAACCGCCCTTGAGCGGACCCGTGGGTTTTCGCTTCTTGGGTGGAGTCGGCGGCGTTTCAGGGGCTGCGGCCTCCGGCGCTGCTTCTTCCGCAGGCTGGGCCTGCTCTGCCGCCTGGGCTTCTTTCAACTTCAGCACCGCACGAATGGACAAACTTATCCTGCGTTCCTGTGGCTCAAAGGAGAGCACCATCACATCCACGGCGTCACCTTCCTTGACCACATCGGACACGCGACTGACCCGTTTCAGGGCCAATTCCGAGATATGGACCAGACCCTCAATTCCGGGTTCCAGCTCGACAAAGGCCCCAAAATCCATCAGCCGCGTCACCGTTCCCCGCCACATGGAATTCGGCACGTACTTTTTCTCCGCATCTTCCCAGGGATTGGAGATCAAATCACGATAACCCAGGCTGATCCGGCGGTTTTCCCGATCGACTTTGTCGATGCGGACCCTGATTGTCTGTCCCTCGCGAAGGATTTCGCTGGGGTGCTTGACTCGCCCCCAGGCCAACTGACTCACATGGAGCAGACCATCCACACCTCCCAGGTCGATAAACGCCCCAAACTCCATCAATTTCCGAACCACACCCTCGCGGACCTGGCCAGGCTCGAGAGAATCCCACAAGAGCCGTTGGGCCTGCTCCCGTTCGCGCTCCAGGACGGCCCGACGACTCAGCACTAGGTTTTTCCGCTGGGCATCGGCTTCCAGGACGACACAGGTGAAGGCCTGCCCTACGTATTCCTCCGGCTTTTCCACCCGGAAAATGTCGATCTGACTGATAGGGATAAAGCCCCGGATGCGGTTAACTTCGCATTCCAGACCGCCCTGGTTCACGCCAGTGACGCGGGCTTCGACCAGCATCCCCTCCGAAAGATCAGCCCAGTCGGCGACATCAGCCGCGGCAGCGGGCAAGACAAGTTCATAGATCCCTTCGTCTGGCACAAACCGCACCACACGGACTTCCACTGACTGTCCCACCTCCGGAGGCTCCCGAAACGACCGCAGGGGCACGATCCCCTGTTCGCGGAGTCCCAATTCAACGAAGACATTCTCCCCTCGGACGGCCAGCACTTTTCCCACATGCCGTGATTCCGGCTCCAACTGTCCGACCTTCACTTTGGCGGAGCTTTCCTGAATCAACTGCTCCACGGGCAGATCGCCCAGGGCCTCGGCGTATTCCTTTTCCAGATCCGGCGGTAATCCCAAGCGACGATTGAACAGGCTTTCATCCGCATCCTTTTTAAGAACAAGTGCCACATCATGGGCTTCGGCCTTGAGTTTTTCCAGCTCTGAGTCCAACTCACGACTTTTCTCGTCCTCCTCGGAGAGATCGAGCTGGCTGGCGGCTGGGAGAGTGGCCGAAACAACCGGGGTTTCGGGAATGGCCGCTGGCGTTTCTGACCCTGCTTTCGTTTTCGGAAGCGCTAGAGACGGTGACTCAACCCCACCAGCCTGTTGGGTTGGCGGCACGTCCGGCTCAGTTTTCGATTCCTCATCGGGTCGGGAAACATCCGATCCACCTTGTTGGCGGACCTCTCCCGCGCTGCCTTCGCTGGACGAAAGGCCACCCTCCGAGCCAGGCGTTCGTTCGGGAACGGCTGGTCGAGCACGAAATGGCGTCAGTGGTCGCCCCGGCCGGGGACGATACGCTGCCGGGTCTCGCTGCGACCCGATGAGAATTCGCGGGCGATTCGAGCGGGCCTCCTCCTCATTGGATCCCCCACCATTTGTGGGGGACTCGCTGGGCGGTTGAGACCCCTCCGGGGGCAAGCGCTGCTGGTCATCGGCGGGAGGAAGCGAAGACTGGGGATCGTTACTCATCGGACTTAACTCACGTCACAAACAGGTGTTACAAAAAACGCACATCTGCCGGACATTACGACAACCGGGTGCGACCTGCCGGGCTGCGAAACGATCGGCCAAACATTCTATTTTATCACCCCAGGGATGTTTGCTCCAGCGGCGACAGGTGGGACTATCGCTGGAAAGTGCTTGCAATTGGATTTCGGCGGATTATAATGCGCGGCGCGCCAAAGGGCTGTGTGGGAAAATAGGTCAACCGGGATAAAGTGTGCGGGGGGCTGTTTTTCCAATCGAGGAGACCGGGCCATGCTGTCTCAACGATCGCTCGCGGGTGTTCTGGCTCTCGGCTTGGTAGCCATCGGCACACATATTCGCGCCGCCGACCTGGAGATTGAGTTAATCCCCGAACTCGACCTTTTCGGAAATCAAATCGAGGTCGTTCAAGGGTACCAATGGGGTGGTGACATGGCCTTGGCCTTTGGTATTTATGATACCGGGGCCAGCGTGTTAACGCTTGCAGCCACCGATCGAGCGTTTTTCGAGTTGCAGGGTGCCACGGTGCCTGTCAAAGTCCCCGGCGGCGCCCAGGCCGATGCCATTGATGGTGTCGTGATCGGCGATGTTTCCATGCCCATGACGTTCTGGGCCGATGGACTCCACGCGGTTTCGATTAACTGGTCGTCATTCACCTGGGAATTCGAATTCAGTTATGATCTTTCAGGCGGGGCGACGGTCTCCGGCGTCCAGGTGTTTCTCGGAACCGACGATGGAAGTCCCCAGTTACCAAACATTGCCGGAACGCCCATTCACCTGGGGACAGTCACCGGAACAAGTCAGTCCCCGGCTGCGAAGATTGATATGTTGGGCTATGAGTTCGACCTAGGCGAATTCTTCGCTGACGATCCTTTCATGGGACCGCTCTTCCAAGGAATGGTCATTTACATGCCCGATATTTCGTTTGTCGCTTCGGGGTTGCGACTGGCCGGTATCGCGGGCGAGACCACTGATCCCGTAAGGATTCCCCTTTCCCTGCTGGGACCAACGAATCATCCCGACCCCGGTGACGAGGTCACGGTAGCTCCCAATCCCGTAACGGGAGAGGTTTCGCTCCAGGAAGACCTGCTGACTGTGGCGAATGCTTTGTTCCTGTTTGATACGGGGGCTTCGATCAGCGTGATCACGTCCGCCGTGGCGGAATCGCTAGGGCTGAATTTGAGTTCCCCAGAAACCACGATTGACATCGTCGGTGCTGCAGGGAGTCCCATCACCGTGCCGGGGTTCACTCTGGACAGTCTTTCCATCCCCATCGACAGCGATTTTGATGGGATCAACGATGGGATCCTTCGGTTCCTCAACGCTCCTGTTTTCGTCCTTGACCTGGTCGAAGGTCTTGATGGAATTTTGGGCATGAATCTGTGGAATACGGCCAAAGACATGCTCTATGATCCTTATGATCCCCTTGGGCCTTCGCTCCAGGTGACCTTCCTCACGGCAGCGCGAGAAATTCCCTCTGAGGAGGAGATGGAATTGTTGCAGCTCCTCGCGGCCATGGACCCCATGTTCGGTCAAATGATGGGGCTTCCGGGTGATACAGTCTCATTCCCGCGGTTTGAAATCCGGGGGGCGGGTGGCGACGTGGGCAACGGCGGCGAAGAGGTGATCCCCGAGCCAAGCAGCTTGACGATCTTTGTTCTTGGTGGTGGTTTGGCAGCAGCCGTGGCGCGATGGTCGCGCAAACGAATTCGAATTGACTGAATATTGCGTGACATTCTTAGACATTGCCATTGATTACCCATGGTGCCGATCTGGACAATTGAAGCATTGGAGCAGTTCCGGAGAACGGGCTGATCCTGAAAGCGTCGCTCGGGATGGCGAATAATAACTCGTCGAATATGTCAACTAACGAATTGCGCGAGCGCTACCGACAAGTGCTCGATCGCATGAAGTTTGAGGAAGGGCTGATAGTCAACCGTACGACTTCAATTCTGATGTTTAACTCGCTAATGGCTGCCGTTTTCTCTTTTGGCAGTGCGGAATGGCTCAACCTCATGGCAGGGCCCACCGTCATCATGATGGTCACGATCGACCTACTGTGGTTTTTTCGGGGAAGATCTGCAAGTCGATTCATCGACATCCTCAACAACGAGTTCGACCTCATAAATGAGGATTTGATCCCGTACGACGAAGTTCTGCATCGCAAATATATCAAAGAAAAGCAACGATCCCGAACTCGGGTACCTTCAACAAAGTTTGTTGCAATGATTCTACCACTAGCACTCGCCGTGTGGTGGTTTTGTTTCCTCGTAGTTTATCTTTTAGCTCACTCCTTTCGTTGCGGGACGGACTGATTCTTTAAAGCACCTGAGTACGGCTCCCTCAAAGCGGCAACTACCTATAATTTCCCATTTTCAAAACCGAAATTTTGCTGGCCAATAAGTCGAACCGCGTGGAAAATGTCTTGCGAGTCTGTTTCATAAATCGCAAGTCCCACAGTATTGAAAAGCGATAACAAACGTCCGATTTAGAGCTGTCGATTCTCCTTGTGAACGCCAGCAATCAAAGTTCAATCTCTTGTTGAGACCCAAATCAGTATTTACTGGCCGCTACTCAGCACTTGCGTAAAAAGCCGGACAAGTCCCTCATGAATCTGCGGCTTGACGCTGAGCCTTTGCCGCAGGTTGCTTCTTCTGAGCAGGGGGTAAGTCTCGTCGGGCGTCAGCCTGGTATTGCTCCCAGAGACGGTTCCACAGCTCTTCGAGTTGCTTGGCTTTCTCGGGCTGCTGTGCGATAAGGTTGACAGTCTCGCCACGATCTTGGGCCAGGTTGTAAAGTTCCCAGGGTTCATCGCGGGCAGCGACCAATTTCCAGTCGCCCACGCGAATCGCCCGATTCCCTTCATGAAGGAACCACAGATACTCGTGCGACACAGCACCGTCCTGGGCAAAGAGGGGAGCGAAACTCAGGCCCGGCATCGGTGGTCGCTTCTGTCCGTTCCATTCCTGCGGCGGGTCAATTCCCAGGATATCGAGTACGGTAGGAACGACGTCAATGAAATGCACCGGCGTGTGCCGGAGTTCGCCTTGGGCTTTGATGCCGGCTGGCCAGTGGACGATAAGCGGCGTTGAAATGCCGCCTTCGTGGACCCATGTCTTGTGACGGCGGAACGGGGTGTTGCTGGCGCTTGACCAGCCCGGGCCGAGGCAGAGGAACGTCTGGCCACTCCCCGGGGGTGCGTTCGGGTCATGACCGTCGCCACGAATCATGATCTCGGCGCTGGCACCGTTGTCCGAAGCGAACAGAATGAGCGTATTCTCCACGGCGTTCATGGCCTTTAGCTGCGAGAGCACTTCTCCAATTGCCTCATCCATGATGTGCACCATGGCGGCGTGAATGGCCATCTTGGCCGCCTGAAAGGCCTGCTGCTCCTGGGTCAGTTGATCCCACGGGAAGGGCCGATTGACCTCATTTGGCCCGAGAGTTTTCAGGGCCTCGGGGAAATCGTACGGCGGGCCAAGCTGAACCTCCATCGCCGGTGGATTGTTTCTGACCAGGCCCATCTGAAGGAGACGCTGACCCCGCTGCTGCTGGATGACATTCCAACCCACGCGGTACCGATCGAGATAATGGGCGATCACGTCTTGTGGGGCCTGAAGCGGGAAATGGGGTGACGTGAAACAGAGATGAAGGAAGAACGGTTGGCCGCTGTGCTGCTCCGCATGCTCTTTGAGGTACTTGATGGCGAACCGACCGATCTCCCTGGTGAGATAGAAATTCTCTTCGGGTTTTGGCTGGGGAAGGGCTTTACCATCTTCGACATGGTTCTTGGGCGTAAAGAACCGATCATGGTCGTTAATCACGTAGCCATGATCAAACCCTTCATTCCAGGGCTGACTATCAATGTGCCATTTTCCCGAATGGTAACACCGATAACCGTGCTGTTTGAGGACATCCGAAAGAAGCGGCGCCCACGCCGGTCGGGTGCCACGGCCGCCACTGGGAACATCCGGCACAGTATCTCTCCGGACCTGCTGGGCATAGTAGCCCGTCATGATGGCCGCCCGTGAAGGCCAGCAGCGAGCCGTGTTATAGCACTGGGTAAAGCGCAAACCACGGGCTGCCAGTTGATCGATGTGAGGCGTCTCGATTTCACCCCCGTAACATCCGATGTCGGAGTAGCCCATATCATCGGCCAAGATGATCACAATATTGGGCCGGTCGGATGTTGACCGGGCTTGCGAAGTGAGCATGACCCGCGGTCCTGCGGGTGGGGAAGAAAAGTTCACCCGTTCTCCCACCGAAGGCCCCGATGACCACTGCCCTTCAGGATGAAAAACGCTATTTTCGGCGGAGACGAGGACTTTCCCAGACCTGTCTTGGGCCACAACGGGCATCATGACAAGTCCCAGGATCATGCCCAGAGCACACCATCCTGGGCAAGCCATCACGAAACACTTCACTGGCCAACGATTCATGAGATAACCTCCCCTCGATCAACGAATTGCTTAACTCCTATTTATGCCAGAAAATAACCGCAGCGCACCAACGGAAACGGCCTGGAACTGCGACAGCATCGAAACGCTGGTCATCATTATAATGCACCAGCAGGCGCCATTCAGTTGTTTGTGACAGAATTGTCCTTCGTGCGCCGGCACAGTGTTGCGCTATTTTTATAGCGGAGATGTCTTGCCATTTCACCTCGACCATTTCAAGAAAGGCCTGCGCTATGACCACCCAACGGCACAACCGAACGACGAAGCCTGACCGGCGAGCATTCCTGCAGACGTCAGCCATGCTGGGCGGGGGAATCTTGCTTGGTTCCACCCTGGCCCGAAGTGTTCATGCGGCCGGCAACGATGTCATCAAGATTGCGCTGATCGGGGCCGGTGGTCGGGGAACAGGGGCCGCCTCCCAAATCCTGAATGCTGACAAAGGCGTGAAGTTGATCGCGGTGGCCGATGCCTTTGAAAACAAGGCCAAAGGTGCGGCAGACCGTCTCAAGAAACAGTATCCCCAGCAGGTTGACGTCCCACCGGAACGGATTTTTGCCGGTTTGCTCTGTCATCAGGGGGCGTTGGCGTGTGATCCCGATCTGGTTGTGCTGGCCACACCTCCGGGTTTTCGTCCCATGCAGTATCGGGCCGCTATTGAGGCGGGAAAGCATGTCTTCATGGAAAAGCCCTGCTGCGTCGATGGCCCAGGTTACCGCTCGTTGATGGAAACCAACAAGCTGGCCGACGAAAAAGGGCTGTTTGTCGCTGTCGGGTTGCAGCGCCGACATGAGCCGCGATACATCGAAACCGTCAAGCAGTTGCAAAATGGGGCCATCGGCAAGATTCACTTTATCCGCGTTTACTGGAATGGTGCTGGCATCTGGAATCGTCCCCGTGAGCCAGGCATGACCGAAATGCAGTACCAGGTCCACAACTGGTATCATTTCTGCTGGTTAAGCGGGGATAACATCGTTGAACAGCACATTCACAATCTGGATGTCGCCAACTGGGTCCTCGGCGATCAACATCCGGTGGAAGCCAACGGGATGGGAGGCTGCACCGCCCGCTATCTCGGCGAACTCAAAGGGACCGGCCAAATCTTCGACCACCACTTCGTGGAATTCACGTACGCCGATGGCACCAAGGTGTACAGTCAATGCCGTCACATGAAGAACTGCTTCAACGCCGTCACCGAGTTCGTGCACGGTGACGCAGGTCTTGCGGAGTGCAGTGGCCGAATCGAAAAAGGCGGTCAAACGGTGTGGAAATACGACGGTCCGCGTCCCAACGGGCACCAACAAGAACAGATCGATCTGATTGCCGCGCTGCGCGCCGGAAAGCGCTACAACGAAGGCTACATCGGGGCCAATAGCAGCATGACGGCGGTCCTCGGGCGAGAGGCCAACTACTCCGGTAAAGTGGTGACCTGGGATGACCTGGTCACGCGCGGAAAGACCGAGTTTCCCAAAGAACTTTCGTGGGATGCCCCCGCACCCGTCACGAAAGATGCCGAGGGAAACTACCCCATCCCAATGCCGGGCGTGTACAATCCGTTCGCGTGAGAATGGGCACGAATTCACGGGGTGCGGAAATTCACCGTCGTTATTTGGCCGGAGTCTCTGCTTTTGCCGGTAGGGGCAATTCATGAATTGCCCCTACGGGATGTTGGACGACGGGCGATTTGATTTCATGAGGCGCTTATCTGGCCAAGAAGGCCTTTAGCTTGTTTTATCGCCTTTGAGCAGCTGATCAAGGCGGGCAAAGATCTCTTCCGGCTCGGCCATCCGACCGGGGCCGACCATCCCACAACTGAGATACCCTTCACCCGGCTCAATGATCACGAAGCCGTCGTCTTGAAGCTGACGAAGATTTCTTTGCACGGCGGGCTTCTGCCACATGCGGGAATTCATGGCCGGGGCGACAACAATCGGGCCGGCAAACGCCAGGACCGTTGTTGTCAACAGGTCATCGGCGATCCCACAGGCTGCCTTGGCGAGGAAATTCGCCGTGGCAGGCGCAATGCAAAAGATTTCCCCCTGCTCCGCCAGCTCGATATGAGCATGGGACGTTAACGGCGCCCAGAGATCGAGCGCGACCGGCCGGCCCGTCAGAGCCTCGAAGGTCTTCGGGCCAACCAACTGGGTGGCCGATCGGGTCATCACCACGGTCACCCCTGCGCCCGCCTGCACCAGTTTGCTGACCAGCGCAGCCGTTTTGTAGGCGGCAATGCCGCCGGTGACGCCAATGAGAATCTCGCGGCCTTTCATAATGAACGGAAATCCCGGACGCCGGAGTCAGGTTCAGGCAGGTCAGCCACAGTCCGCAATTCACCACTGATATCGAGGTAAATCTTGTCCTCAACAATTTCCCGCAGGACAATTTTCATGCGATCCTTGGTATCCAGGTCCACCAGCGGCGGAGCGCCTTTCATCAGGGCGACCAGCCGCTTTTGAATGAGCGTGGACAGTTTGAAACGACCACCAACTTTGTCAATCAACCGGTCGTCTCGCAATTCTTCGTACATGGTCAATCAGCCTCCAGTCAATGGGCCATTCTTTCATCGATTTGCTCACCGGGATGTGCGTCCAGATTCGTTCTCCAGGATCTGGATGATCTCCCGGACTGTTTGATCCAAATCATCGTTCACGACACGATAGCGGTATTTCTCAGCCAAACGGAGTTCCTCGGCTGCCCGCTCCAGACGGACACGAACAACCTCTTCCGGCTCGGTGCCGCGTCCGCGGAGACGCTGCTCTAATTCTTGCCAGCTCTTGGGCAAAAGGAAAATACTCACGGCATCAGGAAACTCATTCTGGACGGCCAAGGCCCCCAGGACATCAATCACCAGCAGGACCCACTTTCCCGAAGACAAAGCCGAGACGACGGGTTCCCGCAATGTCCCGTACCAGTGCCCGTCCCCAAAAACCTGAAAACATTCGAGAAACGCCGTCTGATTTCTCAGCCGCTGGAACTCATCGGGAGTCAAGAACCGATAATGAACGCCATCGATCTCATCCGGTCGTCGTGGTCGGGTTGTCGCCGAGACACTGCGGATCATGGGAACGGGGGATTCAGCCAGAACGCGGTTGGCCACCGTCGTCTTTCCCACGCCCGAGGGACCCGAAAGAATCACAATCCGTCCCGTCGCTTGTCCACCCATCGCCGCGTCCCATCACTCGATATTCTGGACCATTTCGCGGATACGTTCCACAATGGTCTTCATTTCAACGACGTGATGGCTGATTTCCACATCGTTCGCTTTGGAACCCATGGTATTGACTTCGCGGAGCATTTCCTGGGTGAGAAAATCGAGTTGCCGCCCTGGAGCCTCTTCTCCGCCTTTTCTCAAAACTCCCTGGAATTGCTGAACATGGCTTCGCAAACGAACCAACTCTTCGGAGATATCCGACCGCTCGGCAAACAGGCTGGCTTCTTTAAGGATATCTTCAGCTCGCAAGGCCGTGCACGCAGGACCAAGCAGTTGCGTCATCCGCTCCTGAAGTCGCCGCCGATAATCCTCAACGACCATCGGTGCGCGGGTTTCCACCTGGGACACGATCTCCAGAATTCTCTGGCAGTTCGCTCGTAGATCCTCCGCCATGGCGTGACCTTCGGTTTGTCGCATCTGCTGGAACTTGTCCAAGGCCTCCTGCATGGCTGCAAGCACGACCGGTCGAATCCGCTCCGAATGAGCGGCGGGGTCGGAAAGATCGCTCACAACGCCGGGTAACAGGAGGAACGAGTCCAAACCGCTGGGTGGGGCCAGGCCGTGATCCACGGCCAACTGTGACACCTGTTGGAGATACCCCAAAAGGACCTGGCTATTAATTCGGTAGTCCCCCGGATCTGGTTCGTGGTCCAGATAGACATTCACATTGACGGTGCCCCGCCGAACCATCTGGCGAATCAGATTCTCCACTTCGTTCTCGACGCCAACCGTGATTCCGTTATTGCTGCGGATGCTGATCTTCAGATAGCGGGCATTGACGGCGCGTATTTCGACCCGCACGGAAAAACCGTCGTGTTCCCTACGGGCTTCGCCAAATCCGGTCATGCTGAGGAGCAAGGCTGCCTCCGTAGTGTTCTTCATCAAACAACGGGATCACATGAAGGCTGTGACCCAAAGACGACGGTTTTTGATCGGAAAACGACGCCCCGCTTGGATTCAGGCTGACCCGCCGTTAATTTGACGAACCGCTGCTTGTCGTGCCCGAACCGGCCCCATTTGCCCCGCTGGGGGTCGATCCTCCTGAGCTTTGCTGACTTCCCCCGGAAGTCTCTGAACTTGGGGCCGCAGGAAGACTCGTTGGTTCCAAGGGGGCAGTATTGGTTACCGTGGGCGACGTGGGGCCAAGATCCAAGCGCGTTCGATGCGTCCAGCGGAAATAAAGCAATGTGAAGATGCACAACCCAATCCAAAAGGCTGCCACGCCGATGGTGATGCGGGTGAACGTGTCGCCGGCTTTAGCGCCGAAAGCACTCTGGCCGCCAAATCCCCCGAAAGCGCCGGCCAATCCTCCACCACGACCTCGCTGAATAAGGACCAGCAAGATCAGGAAGATCGCCGTTATAACCAACAAGATCAAAAAGACAAATTTCATGGTCCGATCCCGATCATCACCGTGTCAACCGCCGTCCTAGGCTTTGACCTTCTGCGCCGCCGCGACGATGCCAAGGAACTCATCCGCCTTCAAGCTGGCCCCGCCGATCAGGCCGCCATCGACGTTGGGCTTCTGGAAAATCTCTGCCGCCACAGAGGCCTTGACACTTCCACCGTACTGAATTCTGATCGACTCTGCAACGGCTTTCCCGAATCGCTCCGTGAGCAGACGACGGATCTCCGCCTGAACCTCCTCGGCCTGCTCGGGAGTCGCGTTTTCGCCGGTTCCGATCGCCCAGACGGGTTCATAGGCGATCACACATTGCTGCATTTGTTCCGGCGACAGGCCGGACAAACTGCCGTCAATTTGACGCCGCACGACGGCCAGAGTCTTGCCTTCTTTTCGCTGGCGGAGGGTTTCGCCAACGCAAATAATGGGCTTCAGGCCGCATTCCAGGGCCGCGAAGACCTTTTCATTCACGAATTCACTGGATTCTCCCATCGCCCGGCGCTCGCTATGTCCCAGGATCACGAACTGGCAACCCATGTCTTTGAGCATGGGGCCGCTGACTTCACCCGTGAATGCACCTTTCGGCTCGGGATAGAGGTTCTGGGCGCCGAGGGCCACGCGGCTTCCAGCGATGGCCTGGGCGACAGCCTCGAGATAAACAAATGGTGGGCACACGGCGATATCCACCTGGGGATAAGCACCCGCACCGTCTGCCACCGCCTTGGCCAGCGCTACCGCCGAGGCGCGTTCCATATTCATTTTCCAGTTTCCGGCAACGAATGGCCGACGCATGACTCTTATCTCCCTTTCCTTATGTTTAAGCTGTCTTGCAAACCAAACTGAACCGGCTCGGTCCGGAAGGGGGCACTCACTTCCCTTTTCGATCCTCGAAAACAGCAAATGAGCTGCACCGATCCTTCACCCACGCAAGGACGGACCCATTGGCCGTCTCGTCACGTGGCGTTCCAAGGGCGCACTCCCTGGGCGCGGTGAAAACCTTCATCTTGGCCCATTTTGTTGCTTTTGACAAGGGGCGGAGCGTACGTGGAACACCGCGAGTCTTTGCCGACCGGTTCTTCAGCAACGCCGTTTTCTCTCGATAAGCCCTGCTTGTGAGCTTGATCTTGCAGCAATGGCGGCGTGATTTTTTGGTGTGTCCAACGGTAGCCCGACGTTGCCTGGGCCACCACAGATCGACTCGTTAAAAACTGATAGTGTCTATTCTTACTGGTATTTCTTGCACAAAGATACTGTTGTCAACTCAAACATGGATGTGCGAAAATAAACCAGATAGTGGACGACAGCTCCCTTTAACGTTATGCTATTGGTTGGGTGGCGGGTGTTGTCCAAGTCCTACCTGTTTTTGTTCCTGCCGAAGAGTTGCGGCCAAAAACGGCCCAAAGGGGGAGGTCTGGTAGTTTCCTGATGGTTCCTTTTTTCGGAGGTGTTATCATGGGGATGTATCGTGCTAAAGTCGGTACTGGTGTGGTTAAGAAGCGAGCGTTTACACTGGTAGAGCTTCTCGTCGTTATTGCGATCATCGGAATACTTATCGCGTTATTGTTGCCCGCGGTTCAAGCAGCCCGCGAGGCCGCCCGACGCAGCCAATGCACCAACAACTTAAAGCAGATTGGGCTAGCGCTGCATAATTATCACGACGTTTATAAGGTGTTTCCCGCGATGGGTGTTCGAACGTGCCGGGATCGATACTATTCTTGGTCCATGATGATTTTGCCCTTTGTTGAACAGAAGCCACTGTTTGATGCCTATATGGCCCAGGCCATGAGTGCTGCCGGCCTTCCGGAACCGTGGACCACGGATGTCAATCACGCCACATGGGGGCCTTTCGTCAGAGACTACTGGCGGAAGGACGTGCCGGTCTATACTTGCCCCTCCGACCTCCCGATTCCAGACCGCGGAGAAAGCCCTGCCCGACTCAACTACAAGGGCTGCGTCGGGGACGACTATCACCAGAACCATTTCCGCCCAGATCAAAACGCCCGGCAGAATCGGGGGGTCTTCCAATGCGAGCGATGGATTGGGACCGAGTATGTGACCGACGGCACGTCGAATACCATCATGCTGGGTGAAATGGTTGCTGGCGGCGAACCAAATGACGTGTTGGGCGGTGTGGCCCTGACTATGCAATCGTGGAATCCGGCAGGATGCCTTGCTCGTATCGACCCAACCAATCCCCGGAAGATCACGGCGCCTGTGCGTGCAACATTTCGGCCTGTCGGTGGTCGAGCCTGGGATGGGCGGCCATATTTCGTCGGTTTTGCCACATTGGTGGCACCTAACGGCCCAAGTTGCAATTGGGGTAGTACCGATGGCAACGAGCACATGGGAACGGCTTCCAGCCGCCACCCGGGAGGTGTGAACGTCGCTATGACTGATGCGTCTGTGCGGTTTATCAGCCAGACGATCGACACGGGCAACCAGGCAGTGGACGATGTGGACACGCCGGGCAACCGTCCCTCCCCATGGGGTGTTTGGGGTGCCCTGGGGGAAGCTGCTACGGTGGCGAATCCGTTTCAGTCCCGTAGTCACCCCGTTGACGTGGCATAGGGAGTTTCTTTGCCGTTGGTGTCATACCCAGCGTGCGCTAAGGGTTTGATTGCACGGCTTTGTCCACTGTATGGACTGAACTATCGCCGTGGGAGATTGATTGTTGAAAGGATACGCTATGTTAAGACCAATCACAAACATTTCAGTAATGTCAATCGTGGGCCTTCTGACTTTAACTGTGGTAGGCTGTGGGACCAGCGGGCCAAGGCTTGCGCCCGTGACCGGCAAAGTAACCCTGGACGGCCAACCCGTTGCCAACGCCGTCGTAACATTCACACCGGCGGGCGGTGGTATTGCCTCCTCTGGGATTACCAACGAGAACGGCGAGTACCAGCTGGTCTGCCAGCAGGGACGTGGGGCGGTCATCGGTCAGCACAAGGTTTCCGTTCGTTCTCAGCCCCCTGTTCAAGATTCTGCAAGTCAGGTTTCCTCGGATGATCCTTCTTACCAATACGGTGGACAGGATAGCAGCAAGGCGCCAGCATTCGTGGAGAAGATTCCCGCCCGTTACAACACCAACAGCGAACTGGTGCGCGAGGTCAAATCCGGCTCGAACGTCATCGATTTGGAATTGACAACCAACCCCTGACCTGACCCCGGGCCAAACCCAGTGTCCTCAATGGTTTGTTCGTTACTTTAATCGGCTCACACCGCAATGGAGGTGTGATCCCGCACGGTCACAGTGAAGAATAGAAACGACTCGCCCACTCGTAGGGGCAATCCATGAATTGCCCCTACGATTTTTCGGATCCTCGCCAGTCTGATCTTGTTATTGATCCGCATAAGAAGTCAGATTTCTCACCGCCGGGTCCATGGTTTCACTTCACACCCGTGGGATGAGAGCACGACCGTCACGGCGCCCACTTCACCCGTGTGAAGGATGTGCTGCACCTGATCCTGAAAGTGTTCCTTGACGGTTTCCAGGCTGGACCGTCCGCCACTCACAAGCAACCACCGTGGACGACACCAGCGAACCAGATCGCCCGCCTGGCCTCGCACACTTCCATGATGGGGGGATACCAGCACATCGACAGTCACAGGCGCCGAATTCACCATAGCTCGCGTTCCATCGCCCTCGAGGTCGCCGGGCAACAAAATCCGCTGGCCCGCATAGTCCACCAGAATGACGACACTAGTGGCGTTATCATCTCGTGGGGCAAGACTCGCGGGCGGGTGAATTACCGTGACCCGGCAGCCATCACATTCCCAACGGCGTCCCGCCTGAACTGTTTCGCAACGAATCCTTGATCCGACCACCAACCGGCGAAGCTCCTCGACGGCAGCTTCACGGCGCTGGAACATCTGGGGCGAAACCAGCAGCCTTTTCACCGGGAAGTAATCCATCAGCAGGGGTAATCCGTTGAAATGATCCAGATCAGCATGGGAAATGATCACGGCGTCGATATGACGATAGCCGCGCGACCAAAGATAGCCGGCCACGATTCGAGCGGACCAACGCTGGTTGCCAAAACTGCCCACGTCGTACACCCAGACCTCACCGTTGGGGAGTTCCAAGACGCCGGCCAGACCGTGCCCCACCGAAAGGAGCGTGAAACGGGCTTCATTGACCGTCTTTCGCGGAACAACGAAAAATAGAATACCGGCGATCAACCAAAGCCCTATTCCCACGTGGAGCAGTCGCGACAACCATCGGGGTCCCCGCCAACCCCAAATCAAGTAAACCAGCCACAGCATATAAAAGCCAATCACCCATAACTGGGGCGGCCCAGGTAGCCAGCGATAGAAGGGCAATAGCTGACAAGTCCAGGTGATGACGGCCTCCGTGACTCGGAGCGATCCATGGCACAACCAGGCAAGCGGCAGCGTCCCAACGCCAATCACCGGTCCAAATAGGATCAGCAAAAACCCCGTCAAAAGCGTGACTGTAATTGGTAAGACGAGAATCGGCGTTAGAACGACGCCAAGCGGGTTAACGATATGGAACTGATAAACAACAAGGGGTTGTGTCACCAGCCAGACCGCCACGCTCAAAATCAGCAAAGGAAACAGCTGCTCTTGGGCGAATCGTTGAAGAAGGCGAATCCACCGCGGACGCGCTTCGGGGGCAAAGCCCGCAAATGGATCCACCCCCCATGACTTCATGGGCTGGACAACGATCAGAACGGAAGCCGCCAGAAACGAGAGTTGCGGTCCCACACGGAACAGATCACTGGGATTCACAAGGAGAAGAATCATCGCGGCGACGGCCAGGGTATTCATCGAAAACGTTGGCCGGTAAATCATGCATCCAATGAGAAACAATCCAAGGGCTACGGAAGCCCGAATTGTTGAGGGCTGTCCCCCGGCCAGGGCCACGTAGAGAATCGTGAGAACCAGAAGAACCGCCGGGCGAAATCGCCGGGGAAATCGCACCACTCGCAGGATCATCCCGAAGCCACCGGCCAGAATCCCGACATGAAGTCCCGAAATGGCCAGGAGATGGATCGTCCCTGTTTTCAGCAAAGCATCCTCGAACTCTTCGGGGATTTCATTCCGAAATCCCAGCAGAAGGGCCTGAGCCAGGGCGTGATCTGATTCCGGCAACAAGTCGCGGAGGCTGTCTCGAGCCGCTGATCGCCATCGTCCCAGGAGAGCCACAGGGTTCCAGAAGCTGGCGGCTCTGACCCGGGTCATACCTTCGGGATACTCGACGATCACCTGGGCGAGGATCCGATCGGCCCGCCGGTACTCGCGGAGATCAAACTGACCGGGGTTCTCAGGAAGCGGCGGACGGGTAAGCTTTCCCACAATCCGCAAACGGTCGCCCGGTTGATACGGCGATTCTGTCCCAGCCACAGAAAGCAAGAGTTTTCCTGAGACGGTCCGCCATGTTGTCCCATCGCGGAGGGCCACCGCCCGTGCTGTGCCGCGGAGAAAAGGTTTGGGTTCCGGAAACGTCATCGAATCAGCCGACAGGGCCGACGGCTCAAGGACACTGGACAGGACGACTTCCAGGCAGATGGCCTGAGGTTCGTCGCGGGCAAATCGGCCGATGTCGTTTTCCGGGAACATTCGCCAGTGAAGGTGATGACGGGCTGCCCCGGCCAATGACACAGAAATAAGCAGCAGCGTCAAGGCGACGGATTTTGGCCCTGCCCCACTCGTGCGGTATGAAAAACCGAGAGTGATTAGCCCCATCACCAGGTAGCCGAGCCACAAGCCTGGCGGTGGGCTATCCCCCCAGAGCCATCGGTCGGCTGTTATTCCGAGGCCAAACGCCAGGGCGACGGGCACCATGGGTTGATGCCACGCCGACACGTTTGTGAGCAAGGCCCCGACTTTTGTTGACATCTCAGACGATTGTCTCAATCAACCTTTCCACGTATTGTGAATCATAATTGCCGCAGGAAGTCATGCCATTATGGGGTGAGAGCTGTCATTTGAAAATGAGTCGTGCTCAGCATCAGGACGGGAACATGGCGCCAATCAATCATGCACGGATCGGTCGTTGTTTGCTGGTTGCCCTTTGGCTTCAGGTCCTTGGGAGCGGTCTTTTGGCCCCGGGGTGCCGGCGGTCGGAAATCTCCCCGGAGGCCCAGCCGTGGCCGGTTGCAGCTCAGGATCCGCGAGAGCAGGACGGCCAGCCCGGGATATGGCCCATGTTTCGCGGGCCGAATGCCCAGGGGATCGGCATCGCGGCTCATCCGCCGGTGGCTTTCGGCGAAAACGAGAACCTTCGCTGGAAGGTGGCCGTCCCCGGTGAAGGCAACAGTTCACCCGTGGTGTGGCATGACCGGGTCTTCCTGACCACGGCAGAGGGCGGCCGCAGCAAGCCCACCGGGGTCGTGCTCGCCTATCGTCGGTCCGATGGGGCGCTCCTGTGGCGATACGAAGTCGGGACCCTCAGCGGACGGACGCACACCAAGAACGGCTATGCGTCGCCAAGTGTGGCCTGCGACGGCGAGCGCGTGGTTGCCTTCTTCGGCTCGGCGGGGCTTTTTTGTCTCGATCTGCAGGGAAACCTCCTGTGGCGAAAAGACCTCGGTCCCCAAGAACACGAATACGGCGTCGGTTCAAGCCCGATCATCGTGGGGGATTCCGTCATTCAACTCTGTGATCGGGAACAAGAGTCGTTTCTCGTCGCTCTCAACAAGAAGACGGGTGAAGAGGTCTGGCGGACACCCCGGCCAACGGTCGGCTGCTGGACAACGCCCGTGATTGTCAATACTGGGCCGGACAAACAACCGATCCTGGTTATCAACGGTGGTGATCTGGGTTCGGTCGGTCGTGTGGCCGCTTATGATCCGGCGACCGGCAAAGAGCTATGGTTCCGTGACGAGATCGAAACCCTTGTGACGCCGGTTGCCGTCTTCGCCCGGGATGTTCTCATCAGCATGAGCGGTCGCAACGGTCCGATCCTCGCCTTGTCGCTGGCTCAGAAGGAGTCAACTCAGCCCCCCAAACTGCTGTGGAAGCTCCTACGAGGGGGGCCATACATTCCTTCAGGGCTTCTCTACCGAAATCGGCTCTACATTGTGTCGGATGCCCGCTATCTGGCCTGCTACAACCCCGGAAATGGGTCCCTCATTTGGCGAACGAGTTTGAACGGAACGTTCACAAGCTCACTGGTGGCTGCCGATGGACGGATTTATGCCGTCAATGAGCGGGGCACCGTGTTTGTCGTCAGTGCCGCAGACGAGTATCGGCTCTTAAAAGAAAACCGCATTGGCGGACGTTGCTTGGCGACTCCGGCCCTGGTGGAAAATGACCTCATCCTGCGGACGGACCGGTTCCTCTATTGTTTCAACGAGGAGAAGCAGCTGATGAATGAGGATTCTCGAAATGACGGAGACAATAAAACGAGCGAGGCCTCAGACGCGAAGCCACACGTCCCTGAACCAGGCCATGAACAGGCCCGTGAGATACAACCAGCAACACCCGCGGAGGCTTCGGCCGAGCCATGGCCGGTGTTTCGCCGTACGCCGGAGGCCACCGGGTTTGTTCTTGCGGATATCGGACCAAACCTCAAATCGCAATGGACGTTCTCATCTGAAAAAGATCAGTTCACCGCCACCCCAATCATCGCCCAGGGAATGGTCTTTCTGGGAGGCGCGGAAGGTGTTTTCTACGCCCTGGACCTTAAGGATGGGACCGTGCGATGGAAGGCGGAAGGCTACCCCGGCTTTGCCGCACCTGCGGGCTACTGGAACAACAGGGTGTACGTAGGGGATCTGGACGGGCGATTCCATTGCCTTCAGGCCGGTGATGGTCAGCGACTCTGGCAGATCGAAACAGGGGCCGAAATCGATGGTGGGCCAGGCTTTGTCAGCCTCCCATCAAAAAAGACAGGTGTTATTGTTGGGTCCCAGGATTCGTATCTCTATTGTATAGAGGCCGCGACAGGTGAACTGATTTGGAAAGTGAGCGGTCAGGATCAAATTCGGTGCACACCGCCGGTGATCAATGGCCGAACGTTCGTCGCAGGATGCGACGGTAAGCTCCACGTCCTATCTGTAGAGGACGGTCGGGAGCTTGCCGCTGTGGACCTGGGGGGACCAACAGGCTCCACCCCAGCCCTGATAGAGTCGTGGGCCTACGTGGGAACCGAAAATGGTGTGTTCTACGGAATTGACTGGGAAAAGGCGCAGGTCATATGGAAGTTCGAGGACGCCAAAGCCGGCGACTCGTTTCGCGCATCAGCCGCTGTTAACGAGCGCTATGTTGTTGTGGGAAGTCGCGACCGAAAAGTGCATTGCTTTGATCGGCTGACTGGCGAGCACCGCTGGGAGTTCGCCACACGCCGGTATGTTGATGCTTCGCCTGTGATTGTCAGAAAAGACGCTCAACAGAATCCGGACGACGATCTGGTCATCGCCGCGTCGCTCGACGGCCATTTGTATGGACTTCGTATTGGCCATGGTGAAAAGGTCTTTGACATCACTGTGGGTGGTGGTATATCAGCATCACCAGTGGTTGTTGGCAATCGTGTGATCGTTGCCACAGAGGATGGAGACGTGTGCTGTTATCTCTCGACAAGCGAATAACGTGGTTCCAATGTTTAGCTGGTTGACCCAATATTGGCGAGCTTTGTTCGATCCCACGGTGGATGAGGAGGCCGTTGAAAAAAGTCTCCAGGAGATCAAGAACCGTTTGCCGACTCCCGTGGTGTGGCTCCTGGGAAAGACTCAATCGGGAAAGACCTCGATCATCCATGCCCTGACCCGTGATCCCCGCGCAAAAATTGGCAATGGGTTCGAACCATGCACGAAGACATCCTTCCGCTATTCCTTTCCGGATCAGGAGCTATCGCTGATCGAGTTTCTCGACACGCGCGGTCTCGATGATGCATCTTACGATCCGAGCGAGGACCTGAAGTGGCATGAGGAACAATCCCACCTCGTGATGGTTGTGATGCGGGCAATGGACCATGCCCAGGGTTCGGTCCGTGCTGCCGTGGAGGCTATCCGCCGTCGAAAACCCGATTGGCCCGTGATTGTGGTCCAAACATGCCTGCACGAGGGTTATCCGTGGCGAGAACCACGACACATTCTCCCTTACCCGTTCGACGGAGAACAATTTTCGCCGGAAGTGCCCAAGGATTTGAGCCGCTCACTCCTGGCGCAGAGAGAATGGTTTCGCGGTGAGAAGGTCCGTTTCGTGGCCATCGACTTCACCCTGCCCGAGGACGGCTTTACGCCCCAGTTCTACGGTCTGGAAGAGCTGTGGCGAACCGTGGAGGAAGCGCTTCCCCTTGGCCTTTGGGCACTACTCAAAGAGAATGACGCCCTGCACCAAACGCTTGGGGAGATTTATTCTCAGGCGGCCGATCGAACAATTCTGGCCCATTCATTCCTGGCAGCGGCGGCGGGCGCCGTCCCCGTCCCGGCCATTGATATTCCCGTGATCGTGGGGATTCAATTCCATATGGCCCAGCGGATCGCCAAGGTCTATGGCCAGCCCCTTGACCGGGATCGCTGGCTCGATTTGATGGGGACCCTCGGCTGGTCGTTCCTTACGCGATGGGGCCTGAGGTACGTCTCTCGTGAGGTCCTCAAGTTCCTCCCCTGGGTCGGCGTGCCGGTGGCTGCCGCATTTATGGGGGTTTCAACCTATGCCCTGGGGCGATTGCTGTCCTGGTATTTTGCAGAAATAAAACATGGTCATTTGCCAGACCAAAAGATTTTACGAAAAATGTATCAGCAAGAATGGGAACGGGGACGCCTGCATCTGGCCAAGTTGTTCGAAGAGTCTGCTCATAAATAGCGGCATAAAGAAATCGGAGTTCCCTTCGTCCGAAGATAGTAGGGGCAATTCATGAATTGCCCCTACCAGCAGGACAGCTACCAACATTGGTAACGCGGCTCGCGTCAGATCGTGCTCCGGTCATCGTGGAAACCAACATGAAACGACGAGGAAAGATCAAAGATCATTGAAAGCAGAGGAGGGGAGTTCGGTGTTTTCACGTCGTCAGCAGGTCATCTGGATCCTTGCCCTCATCGGTCTGTTAACGCCGTATGTGGGATTGATGGTCGTGGGCGGATATGCCCTGTGGGAAAAGGGGTGGTTCTTTATTTATGGCGGAATCACCGCAGGCATCACGACGCTCGTCTATGGTTTGGCGTCCTATTTGCGCGGCAAGCGAGGCCTGAAGGATATCCGGCCCCTGGAATATGAATGTCCTCAAAGCTGGCCGCCGCAAGAACGGGCCGCCTGGGAGAAAGTCGAACGGCTGGCCCAGGAAGCCACTGAGGGAAAAATCCCTGTTAACACCGTCCAGGACCTCCGGGCACTCATTGAAAGGCTTATCCAGGAGATCGCCCACCATTATCACCCTCATCACGAGGATGCCTATCTCGATGTCCCACTCCCACAGCTCCTCAAGATTGTGGAAAAGGTCGCACAAGAGGTGCGCGAGGTGGTCCAAAGTCATGTACCCGGGTCGCATATTTTGACGATTCGTGACTGGAAAAACATGAAGGACATGTACGACGTCGTTAAGCCCCTTTACGAGACCCTTTACACAGTTTACCGGGTCGGCACGCTTCCTATTTCAATCCCTAACGCCCTCTGGCGAGAGATCCGGCGATACGCGGTAGGCCAGGTGTTTGATCTTTCGAAAAAAGAGGCGACAGAGAGTCTTATATCCTACGTCATTCACAGAATGGGCTTTTACTTGATTGAACTCTACTCCGGTCGGGTTATCCTCGACGAAAGCGATTTCGAGAAAACCCGCCTGGCCGCGGAGCAGGCCGAGTTGCGATCCGCTGAGCCTGACGTGGACGATGTTCCTCCGGAGTTTATCCGGATCGTGATCGCTGGCCAGTTGAAGGCGGGCAAGTCCAGCCTGGTCAATGCACTGAGGGGCACATGGCAGGCCCAAACCGATGTGCTGCCGTGCACAGGCGACGTTCAGTATTATTTGATGAGGCCCTCAACGGAGAGTTCCGGCACCGAATGCCGGCCAGTGTTGCCGGGTCTGCTGATGCTTGTGGATACGCCCGGGTATGACAGCCCAGGTCAGGGTTCGCTCTCTCGGCCCCTGCGTGCCGAAATCGAGAAAGCGGACCTGATCGTACTCGTTTGCTCCGCACGGATGGCCTCGCGCAAGGCAGACCACGACTTCCTGGGGTCGGTTCGACAATTCTTTCAGGAGCACCCCCGCTGGAAGATGCCGCCGGTCATCGTCGTTGGCTCATTCATTGATGAGCTTCGGCCCCGCCATGAATGGAATCCACCTTACCGATGGGGCAGCTCACAAAAACTGGAGAATCTCTCGCCCAAGGAACAGGCCATTCAACAGTTTCTGGAGGTCCTCCGTCGCGACCTGGAACTGGCCTCGCATGAGCCGGTGATTCCCGTCTGTACGCATCCGGAGCGGGTCTGGAACATCGCCGAAGGTTTGATTCCGGTCATCGCCGAAAAATGGGATGAAGCACGGGGCGTGCGGGACAACCGTCATGTTCAGAGCCACCAACGAAAACGATATCGTCTCATCCCGCAACAGATCAAAAATGCGGCCAGACTTGCGACGCGGTTGACGTTCAAGAAGATCGGTCTGGCATAAGTGCACCGTTCACAAGCGGACCACGTTTGTCCCTCCAACCCGACGAATGATGCGCCGCATTTCCAGGACGCTGATGATCGCCAGGACCTGGGAGGCCGCCAGCCCTGTGGTGGCAATCACCTCGTCAATCGGTGTTGGATCGTCACGAACCGTCTGAAGGACCTGTTGTTCGAGGGGACTCAGTTTTAACTCAACAGGACGGCGGACCACAGTCCCGTCGGAACGTTCAATCGGCTGGACAAGCGGTCCCAGGCCTTCGAGGATATCTTGAGGTGTTTCGACCCATTTGGCGCCATCGCGGAGAAGCCGGTTGCAACCGCGGGCATTCGGAGAATCGGCCCGACCGGGCACGGCAAACACCTCCCGGTTCTGTTCAACTGCGTGGCGTGCTGTGATCAAAGCGCCACTACTTTCGCCCGCCTCGACTATGACCACACCGACCGACATGCCGCTGATGATGCGATTCCGTTGAGGAAACATGCCCCCATGCGGCGGCGCGTGCGGCGGGGCTTCACTCACAAGTGCCCCATGCTCGATGATCTCTTCTGCCAAAGCCGCGTGTTCCGGTGGATAAATCCGCTGGACGCCGCTTCCTAGGACGGCGATCGTTCGCCCTCCGGCGGCCAAGGCCCCACGATGTGCCGCCGCATCGATCCCCCGGGCTAAACCGCTGATGATGGTGACCCCGGCGCGGGCCAAACCGGCGGCTAGGGTCTCGGCCATTTTCAGACCATACGTGGACGCATGCCGTGTTCCGACAATCGCCACCGCCAGCTCATCTTCCGACCGCAGTTCGCCTCGCGTGAATAACGCCAGGGGTGGATCGGGAATCTCTTTCAACATCCGTGGATAACGAATGTGTTCCGGCCACAGGATGTCGATCCCCGCGGCTGTGCATTCATCCACGAGCTGTTTCGCCTCATCCACAGTCGGTGGGTTGCGGAGACGTTCGGCAAGTCGTCGCCCCACGCCCGGCACGGCGAGTAACTCGTCCACCGGTGCGGCAAAGACATCCTCGGGAGAACCGAACCGCCCTAAGAGAAGGTGATAGAGTCGCGGCCCAACACCGTCGATGAGCGTCAAGCGTAAGTGCTGCAAAAGCCGGTTGGAATACGCATCACCGTCACTCATGTGTCTGCAACGACTTGTGAACCGAGGTCAACTTATCATGGATGTGCACTTTGTGATCGTTGCCCGGTTATTCTAAGCATTTGCGGACGGGGAACCAATCGAGGAGTGCGGGCAGCAGCGACCGCCTCGTGGGAAAAACTACGAAGCCACAGCAAATTGGTCCGGTGCGAAAAAGCCATACATGTTCTTGTGACACACCTAGAAATCACAGCTGCCTGAGACAGTCTTATGAACAGAAAGAAATACCTCAGTGCAAGTTTACAGCCAACTGTTTTATAAAATTAAATGCCGTCGCCGATTTTCTGCAGTGTGTGCCAACTCGTTGACATGGCGCGCGCCGGAAGTTAGGATATTAGTGGCGTGTGCGTTCGTTTTGTGGATTAGAGTTCCGGGGTGCATTTCGCACTTTGTAATTGGCACGGGATTTTGTAAAACGGAGACAGGTTTTCTGCAACGGATTTTTTGTCTGTCAAAACAGGGAGGTTAGGCAATGGACGCGAAGGTCAGAGCGGCAATTCAGA
>Ga0067045_1027800_pt1 | contig 59499 bp, 48 predicted proteins | sample TerdegcTABiofilm_FD_59184 | JGI IMG/M metagenome (GOLD analysis project Ga0067045, IMG submission 59184) | Combined Assembly of (Gp0054472, Gp0054536) Wastewater bioreactor microbial communities from Singapore -Terephthalate degrading...
CCTTTATCTTTTCCTTTTTCTGGTTCTTTTTTTCTACCACCGCAGGGCATCAAAGTCACCTCACTTTCTTTTTAAAAATAATTCTGAACAAGATTGTCTTAGAATAGGTTTCTTTAATCTATTTTTGCTTTATTATACAATAAATAAGGTTCTTGTCAATCAATGAATTTCCTCATCAAAAAAGTATTCTAAATTATATTGATGCCTCAAATAAAAAAGTACTCCCAATCGTCTTCATTATAGAACAATCTCTTATGACAGTAAATGACAGGCTACATAATAACCTGGTTTTATTTCCCTAAAAAGAGGTTCTTCAATCTTACAGATATCCATAACCTTGGGACAGCGGGTATGGAAACGACATCCTTCAGGAGGATTTACCGGACTGGGGACATCTCCCATTATAATCTCCTGCTTTTTTCTTTTTTTTGGATCTGGAATGGGAATGGCAGATAGTAAGGCTTGAGTGTAAGGATGTTTAGGATCATTAAAAAGAGGCTTTTTTTCTGCCATTTCGACAATTTTTCCCAGGTACATTACTGCTACCCGATCACTAATATGTTTAACTACGCTCAAGTCGTGTGCTACAAATAGTAAGGTTAAACCAAACTCTTCCTGCAATTCTTTTAATAGGTTAATAATTTGTGCTTGAATAGAAACATCCAGCGCAGAAACAGATTCATCAGCAACAATAAATTCTGGATTAGTAGCTAAAGCTCTGGCAATACCAATTCTCTGTCTTTGACCACCACTAAATTCATGTGGATAGTGATTAATCTGATCAGGAGATAAGCCAACCTTTTCCATTAACTGGATAACCTTCTCCTCCCTTTCCTTGGCGATGCCAATATTATGAACTTCCAAAGGCTCAGATATAGCTTTACCGATACGCATTCTGGGGTCTAGAGAACCATAGGGATCCTGATATATTATCATCATTCTGCGCCTGATTTTTTTCATTTCCTCTTGATTAAGATGGGTAATTTCTATATTATCAAAGAATATAGAACCAGAAGTTGGATCTATAATTCTTAAAATCATTTTACCGCAAGTAGTCTTACCACAACCTGACTCACCAACCAGTCCCAAAACCTCTTTACGTTTAATAAAAAAACTTATATCATCTACTGCTCTTAATACTTCACTCTTCTTAGAAATACCTTTACCTATATGAAACCATTTTCTTAAATTTTTTACTTCAATTAATTTTTCATTCATTTTCTACACTCTTCTTCTGCCAGATGGCATTTAACAAAATGTCGTGGTTCAACTTCAATAAGTTCTGGCATTTCTTGAAAACAACGCTCGTAGGTATATCCACATCTGGGATTAAAGGGACAACCAGGAGGCAAGCATAGAAGATTGGGCACTATTCCTTTGATAGTTTCTAATTTTTGGGTATCTTTATCCATTCGAGGTATTGATCTATTTAAACCCCTAGTATAGGGATGCATTGGCTTCTCAAAAATAGAATAAACATCGGTATACTCTACTATATGCCCAGCATACATCACTGCTACATAATCACACATTTCAGAGATAACACCAAGGTTATGAGTGATTATCAAAACTGAAGTGTGAAACCTTTTTTTTAAATCATTTATCAAATGTAAAATTTGAGCCTGTATGGTTACATCAAGGGCAGTGGTCGGCTCATCAGCAATCAATAATGCTGGATTACAGGATAAAGCCATGGCAATCATAATTCTTTGTCTCATTCCTCCGGATAACTCATGAGGATAATTTTTCATTCTTCTTTCCGCATCAGGAATACCAACTACTTCCAGCATTTCAATAGCTTTTTTCTTAGCCTCTCTTTTAGAGAGTTTTTGATGTAACAAGATAGTTTCCATAATTTCATGTCCAACCGTAAAAACTGGATCGAGAGAGGTCATGGGTTCCTGAAAAATCATAGAAATCTTTCGACCGCGTATCTTCTGCATCTCCCGCTCACTTAAAGTACAGAGATTCTTATCTTCAAATATTATTTCTCCACCAACTATCCTTCCAGGAGGTTGGGGAATCAAACGCATAATCGATAAAGCAGTTACACTCTTTCCCGAGCCGGACTCACCCACAATACCCAGAGTTTCTTCCTGGTTAACTGATAAAAAGACAGCATCAACAGCCTTAACGATTCCTTCCTGTGTATAAAAATAGGTTTTTAAATTATTTATTCTAAGTAATTCCTTTTTTTTATTATTTATCATATCCCTTATTATCACTATTTACTTATTGTTTTAATCTAGGGTCTAGAATATCTCTAAGCCCATCACCTAACAGATTAAGTCCCAGAACTGATAACAATATAGCTATCCCCGGAAAAGTTGCTGCCCACCAAGCACCACTAACAATAAAAGAATAACTATTAGATAACATAGCACCCCATTCCGGAATAGGAGGCTGAGCTCCTAAACCTAAAAACCCCAGTGCAGCACAATCTAATATAGCTGTAGCTAACATCAAAGTTCCATAGACAATAACGGGAGCAATACTGTTAGGAAGAATATGTCGCAAAATTATTCGTCCATGACTTGATCCAATTGCTTTTTGTACTTCAATATATTCCATCTCTTTAATATAAAGAACAGAACTACGGATAATTCTAGCCATTTGGGGAGAATAAACAATACCAATGGCAATCATAGCCTTATCTAATCCCTGTCCCACTATGGTCACAATAACAATAGCTAATAATAAAGCTGGAAAGGCAAACATAATATCCACAATTCTCATTATAACTGCATCAACCCAACCTCCGAAATAACCAGAAAAGACTCCGAAAGTAATACCTACTATCATCGCTATAGCAACCGCTACAAAACCAGCAGTTAAGCTCACCCTAGCCCCATAAATAATTCTGCTTAAAACACATCTTCCTAATCCATCTGTACCTAAAGGCATTCCTTCCACACCTTTTTCACTCCAAAATCCTGGTTTTAATTTATTAGCTAACACTGGCGGAGAAGGGTAAGGGTCATTGGGAGCAATAAAATCAGCAGCTACTGCACAAAAGACCATAAAAAGCAAAATTATCAAACCAAAAACAGCAGATCTATTATACTTGAAACGACGAAATAATTCTCTACCAACACTTTCTCTATAAATAGAAATCTCTTGTTCCATAGCTTATCTCACTTATTTATATTTTATTCTAGGATCGATATAAACATAAACGATATCAGTAATTAGGTTTACTATCACAAAAATAAAGGAAAAAAATAATATACATCCCTGTACAGCAGGGTAATCTCTCATCTGAACAGCGTTTACTACATAGCGACCCACTCCAGGCCAGGAGAAAACAGTTTCAGTTAGAATGGCTCCTGCCAGAAGCAGACCAAAATCTAAACCAATGACCGTTACTACCGGAATCAAGGCGTTTCGTACGGCATGTTTATATATTACTAACCTTTCTGGAAGTCCTTTTGCCCTTTCAGTGCGAATAAAATCTTGCCTCAATACCTCCAGCATACTCGAACGAGTAACCCGAGCAATAGTCGCCATAGAAATAGTACCTAAAGCAAGAGACGGAAGAATTAGATGACGTATAGAACTTATCAAAGCTACCCAATTACCAGTAATAATACTATCTATAAGATAAAATCCGGTTATCCTGGTAAAAGGAATCATAATACTTATACGACCACTAATGGGTAACCAGCGCAGGTATACACCAAAAATCATCATCAACATAATACCCAGCCAAAAAACCGGCATGGAGACACCAAATAAAGCAATCCCCATAAAACTATAATCCAAAAAGGAATATTGACGGGAAGAAGAAATGATTCCAGCTATTACCCCCACTAAAATGGCAATAAACATAGAAAAAAGACTTAATTCCACTGTATTAGGAAAACGGTCCCAGATTTCTTTGCTAACATATTCATTGGAAACAATGGAGCGTCCAAAATCCCCCTGTAAAGCTTGTTTAAGCCAAATCCAATATTGTACTATCAATGGCTGGTCTAATCCATATTTTATTCGGATTTTTTCAATAGTCTGAATCGAGGCATGTTCACCAGCAATGGTCCTTGCTGGATCACCCGGTGCTAAATGAATTAAGGAAAAGGCCAGAATAGAAGCCCCCAATAAAACCGGTATTAACATTAATAATCTTTTTGTTATGTACCATCTCATCTTGCTAAGTCTATCCCCTCGATTATAAGAAAAATATTTTGTAAATTTAATTTATCTAAAAACTAAAAAATATTTTACCATTCATTAAATATTAATGCAATAAAATCGGTCTTCTAACGAAGATAACGAAGATTATAAATAAATTTATTTCTCAAAACAGTTATAACCAGTCAACTGGGCAAATTAGGTATTAGGACTTGTTTTATCTTTATTTATTAGGATAAAAAATATTAGATATAAGTTATAATGGATAATAAAAAGGGGGTGGATAAGTTTATCCTATCGCTGTCTCCGAATTATGGTATTTAATGTTCTCATTTTAAATTGAAGTAATACTAATTAGATGCTAACTAAATAATAAAAGGGGTAAATCAAGCGATTCACCCCTTTTATTATTCTTCTGTTATTCTATATCAACTGGATAGAAGAACATTCTGGAGGTAGGATGCATTACAAAGCCCTTTACATTATTACGGAATACTAAATTCTGATTGGAATGGGCCAGGAATACCCAACCGGCATCTTCATGTATTAACTCTTGTGCTTTCTTATAATAAGTAGCACGTTTATTAATATCATAAGTTCTCAAAGCCTGGGTCAACAATTCTTGGTTGGTCTTACTGGTATAGAAGGCATAATTACCAGCAGTCCCTATAGAACAAGCATTAAGTCCGTAAAGCACATTCATGAAGTTATCTGGATCACCATTATCACCAGTCCATCCTAACAGACACATCTGGTGCAAGCCGGATTCAGTCTCCTGCAGATAGGTTCCCCAATCTACCTGATAGAAATTAACTTTTATGCCTACTGCTGCTAAATAACTCTGAATAGCTTCTCCAATTTTAGGTGGATCAAACATATATGGTCTGGAAACCGGCATAACATGCAAAGTAACCTCAAAACCATCTGGATAACCAGCCTTAGCTAAAAGCTCCTTAGCTCTTTGGGGATCATAAGGATAATCCTCTATTTCATCATTGTAACCCAGCATAAAGGGAGGCATACCATTTTTGGCTACAGAGGCAGTCCCCATGTAGATATCTCGGACAATTGCTTCTTTATCAATAGCCATATTAATGGCTTGCCGCACTTCTTTCTTTGTTAACGCCTCATGATAGCCTGGAGTTTTTTCAAATGGTTCATCATCATCTTTTACTCCATTTTTATTGGCATCAACATAGCCGAATCCGGTATTCATAGCCATATAACCAATATTCATACCTGGTTCAGACATTAAAACAAGATTAGGATTAGCTTTGATTCGTTCAAAGTCAGCTGGATTGGGATACTCCATACCATGAATCTCTCCTACTTCTAAAGCCAGTAAACGAGCTGAAGGATCAGGAATGACTTTGAAGATTAACTTATCAATTTGTGGTTTTTCTCTCCAGTAATTCTCATTAGCTTCCAAGGTGATATGGTCGTCTTTTACCCATTCTACAAATTTGAAGGGTCCTGTTCCACAGGGATACTTGAAGGCATCTTCTTTATATTTCTCAGCATTAGCAGGGCTGACAATGGTTACTGTAAACATAGCCAAACTGGTCATTATGGAAGCATTGGGATTACTTAAAACCAGCTTTACTGTATAATCATCAATCTTCTCCATCCTGTCAATATCACTGAACATATAACCCCAGTAAGCCCACTCACCATATTGATAGTAGGGATGCTCTGGATTATACTGGCGTTCAAAAGAGAAGACTACAGCATCAGCATTAAAATCAGTACCATCATGGAATTTTACCCCTTTTCTTAAATGAAAGACAATCTCTTTGCCATCTTCAGATATATCCCATGACTCAGCCAGGCAAGGTTGAATTTCAGTTGACCCTGGCTCATATTCCACCAATCCTTCAAAAATATTATCCATCCTTTGAATAGATTCTCCATCGGTAACATCTGCCGGATCGAGACGGGCAACGTCTCCACTACTTCCAAAGACCAGTACTTTTTCTTGCGCCAAACCAGATATGGCCAGACCGAAAACCAAAAAAGAAGCTAATAAAAACATGGAAATTCTACTATTTTTCATTTTTTTCTCCTTTCTTTTCGTAATTAGTTAATAAGCCATTTTCTTGAACAATAATTGTTTTATAGGAAATATTATCCACCTCCTTCTCAACTAAAAAGCAAAATAGAAAATATCTCTTCCTATTGTTAATTGTTAAAATTTTTAATGCAATAAAAGCAAACTTTATTAAAAAATAGCAACCAAAAAAAACAATGTCAAGTCATTTTTTCAATAAAATAATAAGTTAAATAATTGAAATTAAATATATCATTACTATTACCACAATATTAATAACTAATAACCATATATTTATCAAGGGCTTAGTCCCTGTCCCAGTCAATAAGGGTAAAATTATAACCTTATTCCAGTCAACAAAGACATTCCCTTGAACCTGGAAGAGAAAAAAATCAGGTAATATCTTAGTTAGTCTATCTTTTTCTCTTTAAACCCCTTAATTATCTTAAATTGTGATATAACCGCTGGTTTTTAATAGAAAATTGTTTATTATTCTTTTTACACCACTTTAGAAAAATTTTTCTATATTATTCAGTAATATCCTTCTGATTGGTCAACACAATTAACGGTTATCCATTGAATATTTCTATATTTAGTTAAATCAAAGAGAACTTCTGATAATTTTTCCCCCGGACATAAGAAGAAAAGCTATACTAATTCCTACAGGTAGAAATTTTCCGGAAAGACTAATTTGTGAATATTAAATTCGTTATCAATAAATTTCTTGATTTCTTATTTTTATTATTATGTATTTTGAAGATATTAAATAAATTGGAAAAGATGCTAACCGTTTTTTTTGTTATTTATTATAGCATATAAATATTATTTTTGGTATTAAGAATTGCTTCAACAAAAAATATTCCAAACTTTATCGATACCTCATTAAAAAAGCACTCCAAATTATTTTCAACACATTACAATATCCTCTATACTCATAGAACGATAATCTTCTATTTGATAAGATAGCATAGATAGATTAACCAGAGAAAGATAGAGGCAGAAACTAAGGAATTACAAGATTGAAATCGAACTTTCCCACTATAATATCATCATCATTTAAAACTAAAAGATAATATTTTTCAATCCCCTATCAATCGGGTCAATCTTTCCAACAAGAAGAAAATGTAAGCAAAGATAAAACCGTTAAGTGGTAATCTCAATCCCCTATCAATCGGGTCAATCTTTCCAACTATGATATTACCTGTAAATCAGAAGATTAAAGTCATAAAAATCTCAATCCCCTATCAATCGGGTCAATCTTTCCAACAAAAATAAAAAAAGGAGTGATGAAACATTTTCCGTCAACGATCTCAATCCCCTATCAATCGGGTCAATCTTTCCAACAGCCGAGGAACTCATCGATGATGCAATTCAGAATTATCAGGATCTCAATCCCCTATCAATCGGGTCAATCTTTCCAACTATACATAACTGTATCAGGAGTTTGATTGCGGAAATGATCTCAATCCCCTATCAATCGGGTCAATCTTTCCAATTAAACTTCTCTGGGTAGACCAAGAACACTTCGATGCGTAGTCTCAATCCCCTATTAATCGGGTCAATCTTTCCAATGAAACAAATGGGGCATTGGATGTTCTGAAAGTATACTGTCTCAATCCCCTATTAATCGGGTCAATCTTTCCAATTAAATCTATATGCCTGGCTTTGGGAAAAAAATGGTTTTGTCTCAATCCCCTATTAATCGGGTCAATCTTTCCAATGGCCATAACGGCTATCAGAATACAGGATGGCACACGGAGTCTCAATCCCCTATTAATCGGGTCAATCTTTCCAATATAACCACGCTGGAGATAAAGTGCTTTGGGAAAAATTGTCTCAATCCCCTATTAATCGGGTCAATCTTTCCAATTAAAGAGAAAGGGAAGTGATGAAAAATGAAAAAATTATTATGTCTCAATCCCCTATTAATCGGGTCAATCTTTCCAATATTGAAGGGATGCATTGGTTGGGATTTTATACAAGAAAAGTAGTCTCGATCCCCTATTAATCGGGTCAATCTTTCCAATAAAGAGAACACCGAGAGATAGAATTAGACCCTATTACGTCTCAATCCCCTATTAATCGGGTCAATCTTTCCAATTCCTTCTACTCCTTATAGCTTCCAATAACTGATCTACATTGGGTCTCAATCCCCTATTAATCGGGTCAATCTTTCCAATCTGGGTGGATGATACCACCTACGATGCCTACGCAAGCATGTCTCAATCCCCTATTAATCGGGTCAATCTTTCCAATAAGAGATAAGTTTCTCGAGGCTTTCCGTAGGTCAGGAGGGTCTCAATCCCCTATTAATCGGGTCAATCTTTCCAATTATACAAACAATAGAAGATATTGCCAAAGATATTGGTTGTCTCAATCCCCTATTAATCGGGTCAATCTTTCCAATTTTAAAAAGGAGGAAAATCAAATGAATAAGCAAGAAAAGTCTCAATCCCCTATTAATCGGGTCAATCTTTCCAATAACTTCTCTGGATTGACAACGAGACATATGATGCCTAGTCTCAATCCCCTATTAATCGGGTCAATCTTTCCAATATGGAAAACGTATGCGAATGGGATGGGACTTCCTACAAGAGTCTCAATCCCCTATTAATCGGGTCAATCTTTCCAATAAGAAATAAAAGAGAGAATTTTACAGATGCTGGTGGAGGAGTCTCAATCCCCTATTAATCGGGTCAATCTTTCCAATCAAATAACCCCAATGTAAAAAAAATAAAGGAGGAATGTCTCAATCCCCTATTAATCGGGTCAATCTTTCCAATAAAGATAAAAAGCTTGCCTTGAGAAAAAATAGAAAAGAAGTCTCAATCCCCTATTAATCGGGTCAATCTTTCCAATGAAGCAAAGAAAATACTTCAAAAGGATAAAGCCAGATATGGGTCTCAATCCCCTATTAATCGGGTCAATCTTTCCAATAGGAATACTACCGAAGTATCGACCAACATCCTTTTATAGTCTCAATCCCCTATTAATCGGGTCAATCTTTCCAATTAATTATTTTACAGGGGAGAGATAGAAGATTAGAAAAATAAGTCTCAATCCCCTATTAATCGGGTCAATCTTTCCAATGGAGCGTATAGGATTGGTTTATATCCAGATTATAACTGTAGTCTCAATCCCCTATTAATCGGGTCAATCTTTCCAATTAATTTTTTATAGTATAACTCTTCAAAGGTATTTACCATTAATGTCTCAATCCCCTATTAATCGGGTCAATCTTTCCAATTTAGTTGAGAATATCGTAAGTGTAATTATAACTGAATTTGAGTCTCAATCCCCTATTAATCGGGTCAATCTTTCCAATATAGGAACTGGTTTTGTAACCGGCCCCTTATTTAAACTGTCTCAATCCCCTATTAATCGGGTCAATCTTTCCAATCTTTCGTAATCGACCGATATTGAGCCTAAATGCCAATCTGGTCTCAATCCCCTATTAATCGGGTCAATCTTTCCAATTTTAATTTACCACCTTTTGTTCTCCCACCTCCTAATAAAGTCTCAATCCCCTATTAATCGGGTCAATCTTTCCAATTTTTGCTATGTATAGTCCTCCATACGCCAGTAAAAGAGCAGTCTCAATCCCCTATTAATCGGGTCAATCTTTCCAATAATACTAATGATAAGAATAATAATCTAAATACAGATTAGTCTCAATCCCCTATTAATCGGGTCAATCTTTCCAATTAAAAATTGCGGATACGAGGGTAAATTTAGAAAGGTGTCTCAATCCCCTATTAATCGGGTCAATCTTTCCAATGGTATGGTAAATATATCGTGCTCTTTATTGGTTGCTGATGATGGTCTCAATCCCCTATTAATCGGGTCAATCTTTCCAATAAAAATAGCGGTTTAGTGAGTAATCGAGACTAAAAAAGTCTCAATCCCCTATTAATCGGGTCAATCTTTCCAATGGGGGCATTGGGTATGGCGCTTGGACAAAATTCACCACTACAAGTCTCAATCCCCTATTAATCGGGTCAATCTTTCCAATAGAAAATTCTAAATGGAGGATAAAGAAATGAATAAAAAAAGTCTCAATCCCCTATTAATCGGGTCAATCTTTCCAATAAAATGATAAATATTAACAAAAAAATAGCGGTTTAGTGAGGTCTCAATCCCCTATTAATCGGGTCAATCTTTCCAATTAAAAAGCGAGCTTAAAAGCAAGCTTAAATAAAAAATAGAGTCTCAATCCCCTATTAATCGGGTCAATCTTTCCAATAAAAACCCAAAGTATCGGGAACTTATCCTGAGCGATCCGTCTCAATCCCCTATTAATCGGGTCAATCTTTCCAATTATTGTGACTTGCATCGTTGTCATAGTAAACGTAAAATTCGTCTCAATCCCCTATTAATCGGGTCAATCTTTCCAATCAGAATCAACGGATAGTGTCAAAGAAACAGGTGCTATGTCTCAATCCCCTATTAATCGGGTCAATCTTTCCAATATAATACCTCTGGTTTTAGTATGTTCGCCTTTCCAGTCAAGTCTCAATCCCCTATTAATCGGGTCAATCTTTCCAATGAGATTGGTCAAAAACCAAAGCTTTACAGGAAAATGATTAGTCTCAATCCCCTATTAATCGGGTCAATCTTTCCAATGGATTTTACCCATATGTCAAGGCAAGGAGAGGATAAGAGGTCTCAATCCCCTATTAATCGGGTCAATCTTTCCAATTAGAAAAAGAACCAAAAAGGAGGGTCAAAGATGAGAAAAGTCTCAATCCCCTATTAATCGGGTCAATCTTTCCAATTGACCAACAGAGGCATATAGGCATTAGGAGAGGATGAGGTCTCAATCCCCTATTAATCGGGTCAATCTTTCCAATCCAATCCTATACGCTCCTAATTCCTTCCCCAGAAATGCTATGTCTCAATCCCCTATTAATCGGGTCAATCTTTCCAATTCAAATGAATGCTTATATGTATATACAGGGATACATAGAGTCTCAATCCCCTATTAATCGGGTCAATCTTTCCAATGCAGATTGATAGCTTTAATATGCTTGAAAATGGCTATAAGTCTCAATCCCCTATTAATCGGGTCAATCTTTCCAATTTACAATGGATGGAATTTGAAAGCCAACACAAAATAGAGTCTCAATCCCCTATTAATCGGGTCAATCTTTCCAATTAACCCATATAAACAATGCACAATCTCTATCTGTTATATCTGTCTCAATCCCCTATTAATCGGGTCAATCTTTCCAATGAATACACAGATGACCCTGAAGGATTGAGTATGTTTAGGTCTCAATCCCCTATTAATCGGGTCAATCTTTCCAATTCACACTACCACAATTTAAGCAAATGGCTTATGGTAAAGGTCTCAATCCCCTATTAATCGGGTCAATCTTTCCAATTATAATATAATCTTTACTTTCGAAGTCCATAATAATATTCCTCGTCTCAATCCCCTATTAATCGGGTCAATCTTTCCAATTTGACGGAAAGCTGGTTTTTAATGATAACTGTATCGTTACGTCTCAATCCCCTATTAATCGGGTCAATCTTTCCAATATTAATTTGAGCGGTAGCGACTTGAGCAATAGTGATTTGAGTCTCAATCCCCTATTAATCGGGTCAATCTTTCCAATAATATTAACCTGGAAATAGAACTTGAGAAGATGAAATATTGGGTCTCAATCCCCTATTAATCGGGTCAATCTTTCCAATCGCAAAATGCAATCTCTCAAGTCGCTATTGTGCAAAGTCTCAATCCCCTATTAATCGGGTCAATCTTTCCAATCAATTCAAGTTGCTATCACGCAAAATGCAATCTCTCAAGTCGTCTCAATCCCCTATTAATCGGGTCAATCTTTCCAATTCCTACTCAATGGTATACCTATATCAGATTTATACCAGTCTCAATCCCCTATTAATCGGGTCAATCTTTCCAATGGTTTCTTTGTTTTTAGGTATGTCCTTACAACTGAATTTAAGTCTCAATCCCCTATTAATCGGGTCAATCTTTCCAATACTATATAATTATAATCATTAAAATACAATATTTTCAATTTGCTTTTCCGCTAATCGCATAAAAAACTAACCTATTTATAAAAATTTTAAATATTTTTCGGTTATTTTTTAATATTAAATATATGGTAAAGCCAAAATAGATAATACTTTTGCTAATTTCCGCTAATCATTAATAATTTTCAAATAATATAAACTTCCTTATCTTCAGTTACTGTCCCTATTCCATACGTTTTTATTGCTTTATTACAGGTTTTACAAAGATGATAAATTCTAACGGTATCCTCCATATTATTATAAACCTTTAAAATTCTTTCTACCATCTCTTTAAGTTTTTTCTTCTCTAGAATACACTCAAATACACTATACTGGACCCTAACTCCATAGTCTTTCAAAATATTTGCTATCTTATTTCTTCTCTTATCAGAAGTAATATCATAAGAAACTACTATAAACATTTTATTTTTCCATAGCATATGGTTTATAAGGAAGATTCTCTTTTAAAATGGTATTTGCCAATATTTGGGTTTGATTCTGAAATACTTTACGCCAGTGATTATTTCCTTTAGTTAACATCTGTTCATAATGCATAAAATACTTTTTTTGTGCATCTTCTTTAAGATAAAACCCTTGATTATCTCTTTTCTCAAAATCATTCTCATCCAAGATTTTTTTATTTAACAAAAACAAAGTAAAAGTATCAATAATAGGCTGTCTAAATTCTTCTACCAAATCTAAAGCTAAAGAAGGCCTACCATAATCTATTTCGTGTAAATACCCGATATAAGGGTCAAAACCAATAGCACAAAGTAAAGAAAAAAGCTCGTTAGTAATAAGAATATAGCCCAGACTCAGCAGAGAGTTAATAGGGTCAGTGGGCGGATTTTTACTCCTCTTGGTAAATTGAAGCTTTCCCCTAAACATTCTTCCGAGAGCTTCAAAATAGATGGCAGAAGACTGTCCTTCCAATCCTCTTACCGAAGATAAACTCTCTTTTCTAGTTAAAGAATTCAAGTTCTTCTTAAGGTTAAATAAATAGATAGATAGATTTACTTCTGGATGATTTCGAGAGTAGCGATTAATAATATGGACAAAATTTTTTATTTTTCTTTTCACAATGATCTTACTAAAATTAATTTTGAAAATATTGTCTTGAAATTTTTTATATTGAGACATTCTTAGATAGATATTTTTCGATTCTACTGGAGCAAGTCTACCTCTGAATTTGCCTTTCAAAGAAAGAAAACTGGTATCAATTCCATTATCTAATAAAAAGTTGATGGCCTGAGTAGTAATCTGAACATTGCCAAAGATTAATATTCTATCCACTTTAAACTCTGGTACTTCTAATAACTTTTCTCCATCCTTCTCAATTAAAATTCGCTTATAAGTTTTTTTTAATACCGAACCTTGTTCGGTTAAATATAAGGTAGCCATCAGGAAATTTTTATTTTGGGGAAACTTGATTTTTTTATCATCTCTTTAAAATCAAATATGACGATATTTATATATTTTTTTAATATTTCTTTTAATGAATTAAATTCTTGCTCTCCAACTGGCTGAAATCCATGCGCCAGAATAGAATTATTTCTAATAGATAATAATTTTTTTATCTCTATTTCTTTTCCGTTATAATCTTTTATAAACTCTACCCCCAGCTTGTCATCTAAATCTTTTAACAACTCAAAAGATTTAAAAAGAGAAAGAGCGATTACCCCATCTTTATTCATTTCTTTCTGGTATTTATTGTGCAAATTCTCAGGTATTTTATTAATATCAACAGATTTTGTTTCAATTTGATTATGCCTGTTATATAAACTGTATTGACCTAAATATTCTAAACAGCGATATAGTCTGGCAACAGCATCATCATACTTTCCCTCTTCTGCTCGTCGGGACGCATTTTCTAAAAGGTCAATAGCTATCTCACCTGAATAATTGGTATTTACTTCTTTATATAAAAATTGTTTATTTCTTTCTATAATATTTTTTATCTCCCACTCCAGAAGTAATTTCTCATTGTCAAGTGACTTAGTTAATTCACTGAGAATACCTAAGGCTTTTTTATGTTCAAACTTATCCCAAGAGGAATAAGCCTTACTTAATTGCTGAAGAGTATTTGCTTTTAGTAAATATTCTTGATCTAGAAGCAAGCTTTTCGCTTGAGCGAGTATCTGAAAACAGGCTTCAAACTGATATTGATTAAACAAATTGACTGCATCTATAAATCGCAAATTAAAATAAATCCTATTAGGTGTCTGGATTTGGATCCTTTCTTCTCCGGTAATTACTCTACCTTCATTATCTCTGCGACCAGAAATATAGCTCAAACTGGTTCCCGGAAAATTAAAAGCAGCCAACAACAAGCCAGCAGACATAGCTTTGGTACCAGAAGTAAAATCGACTACTATGTCTTTTGGCGAAAATGATTTCTGCTTAATTATTTTTCTAATTAAAGATACGCATTCAATCTCTATCTGTTCTACATTATCCTGCTCCTGGATTAAAAATTCCTCATAATTCCTATTGAACATAATTTCATTTTGTTTTATAAGAGGCATAGTACGATTTTTAGACAAATCGCTAACAATAAATACAATACAACTTGGTTCTTGATGTTTTATAGATAAACAAATTGCTTTGGCGATATCATCTCCAGTTCTACCTGTACCTACACTAATAATCATTAGTTTAGGCATTTCTACACCTCCTGAAAGCTTAATTTTATCCACCCAAAAGGATACTTCATCTCACAAATATTTCTTGTCTTACCCCACGAAACAATAGGCTTTCGATATTTATCCAAAGTTACGCTTTCTAAACCAGAAAACTTACCGATTCTGATTAAAAAAGAATTATTGGTAAACTTTTGATTAGAAATTATTGAATAGTATTTTTCAACTGGTGTACTTTTATAGAATTTCTCAATCTCATAGTACATTTTGTGGAGATAAAAAGAATTACAAGATTTTTTTATCAAATCTATATCTATTTTTCTTTTTAAAAAATTAGTATCTTGCAATTCACTATCTATGGTTAATTCACTTTCGAATGTAACAGTTCTTCCTGATAAAATTGAATGGGTAATTTCGGCAAAGACTTGAATCCCCAGAGTCTCTAATTGACTCATCTTATTTTTTCTTACATTTACCACTCTTGAAATAATAATTTCATTAGAGGCAAGATGAGCATCTTTAATTTTTATTGCTCTAAAAGGATCTTTACTTTGATCTAATCTGCCTTTCTTATCTAAACATTCTAAAACATAACCTTCGATCCTTCTTTTATTCTCGGAACTGATATTAATATTTCTTGCTAATTCACTAATAACAGCTGTTCTAATTGCTCCCTTCAAAGAACTTGCCGGAAGATAAGGAATCTTTTTAGTGGTGGTTCTGATAAAAGGATTAATAAGTAACTGATTTTCTATATTATTAACATTATTTATATACAGCTTATTTACTTCTTCTGAGACATCGCAAGAATATTCAAAGGGAAATCTTTGTGGGTTCCAGTTGGAAATTATAAATTTTCTAAGGTCTAAAAGATTATTTTGATTTATTAATGTAATTAATTTATTTCTTTCAGGTTCCCTGAGATTAAATAAGAACTCGTCAAAAAATATTTTGTAAAACTTACCATTTTTAATTATATAGTCAAAGAATTCTATCTCAGAACCCGCTCCAATATGAACAGGCGAAAGTATTTCACCAATCAACTTGTACTTTCTCATAATTTTTACTCCAATTTTATTTTTAATGGAAAGGCATATCCATAATGTTTTATTTGAGAATTTGAATGTACATAGTAGATTAATCTTCCATAATAACTTTTATTTATATGAGTAGTAAAGAAAGTAGATCCTGATTTAAACATAAGAAGAGGCTTTTTAAAAGGATTCAATCCTTCCTCTCCAATGCCGGATTTGGCATAATCACCTCCGAGCTTACCATACTTGGTAAAAACTTCATAAAAACCCTCAATAGGATCACCCTCACCGGGAATAAAAGACGCTAAGCTTATAAATCCATTACTATTCTGAGGTTCATATAGAGCAGTCTGCTGAATATCCTCCAATTCCAGGTAACCCTTGCCAATTGACTTGTCTTTTCCATACCCATTTTCCCCAATAAAAGAAAAAATTTTCTGTACTTCTTCTAAAGAAAAATAAGTAGTCTGGAGGTAGATTTCATACTTAGTTTCTTTTTGCTGATAATAGGTTTCAATCTCTGCAAACAATCCTCCCGGCTCCTTTACTCTTCCAGTTAATCTGTTTATCGTATTATGAAATACCAGATTATCCTCTCTATCTTTTTTAATATAAGGACATTTTACTAAAGAGTCCGGGTTAATAAAGGAGCAGTCTATAAGCTCTCTTTTATCGCAGGGTTTTTGCCTAAAACAGACAGGACAATATTCGCCCTCTAACACCTTTTTATATAATCTAAAATAAGATAAATGCCCACCTAATTCTTTAAATATATTCCAGCTGATAAAAGGCTGTTTTCTCAACCTTTTAAAAAAAGTACGACCTTTTACTTCATCTTTTTTCTCGGTTCCAAAATAAATCTTAATAAGCTCTTTATTTTCTTCGGTCAATAAAGGTCTTAAAATGGGCTGGGGTAAAAAACCTTCTGGAAATCCATCACTTAAAATTAGAGGCGGGTCTTCATTATCATATACTTTCAAAAATTCAATCAAACTTTCTTCACCTTTAATATATTTTATAGCCCAGCATAAATGTCCAAAAAGGGTATCTGCCTGAAAGGGAGTAATTATTGGTGATTTTATCTGATAAGTTATCTTATAACAATTCATTTTTTAATATTTCCTTTCTCTTTATTAAGAGAGAATACTGTATTCCCATTTTCATCTTTTAAACCCATAAATTTAATTTTACCGCAACCTCTACTACCGGAACCGCCCAAGGTATCTTGCTGTAAGTAACTAAGTCCATCTAGGACATATTTATACAGCTCTTCATCGATCTTGCCTTGATCGTCCATATCAAAAATCCTGTAAATTAATTCAAAATTAAACTCCGTACCAGCCACAACTCTTTCCAAGGGACGAGGATTAGCCCGTGCGGTAATACGATTAATGGTATTTTCGTATTTAATCTCCACTAAAGAAATGTCTTCCTTGTGCATCTTCTTTTTAAATTTAATCGTAAGTTCTGCATCTCGGATAATTAATCTGGTCGGACCGATATCAGCTTCATCGCTACTTGTTCCAAAAATTCTACAAATAGGACATTTTTTATCATTACACCACTTATGAACGCTTCCATCAGGTTCTATCTTTTCTAATTTCCATTCTAATAATGAACGCAACTTACCTTTTAAGGAAGAGCCAGGAATATAAGGTTCATCAGTAATCGGATTCTTGATTATTGGATTATCTAACCCCGCAATCTCTATAACCTCTACATTACCTCCAATATGTAAACCTGTTTTAATTAATATTTTCCCCTTTAGTATTTTATTTTTGAGAAATTTCATTCTTTTACCCCCCTTCCATAATAATATCCAACGACTGCTTCAAAATGTAATTTAAATGCTTTAAAATCTTCGTAATCTTCAACTTTATCTATACAGTTACCTAAAAAATCTTTAAATTCTTTCGGAATTTTTCTCTTCTGAGGATTTGAGGCATATTCCAATTTAGATTTAATCATCTTTATTAAAGGGAATACCACTAAAAAATCTTTTTTTTCAATTTTAATTTTATTTTCTAAACTTTTTACTTCATTATAAAATCTTCTTAGTTGAGATGAAGACAATAATGGCTTATCTTTTTTAGAATCGAAAAAACTATCTGCTATTTTTTTAGCATCACTCTCTAGAAGGTTAGGTCTAATCCTAATCTTTTTATCATCTGAATAAAAATAATTTGACATTTTTACCTCCTTTATAATTTTCTATTTCTATATAGAACCCAAGATAACGGTATTTTCAAATTTTTTAAAAAATTTTTATCAACCTTTTCAAAATCATACAGTCTATTGCTTAGCTCTTCTATTACCTTTAAATTAGTAATCCTTTTATCCTTATCATATTTGATCACATTACGACCAACATCATACGCTACCTGTGAATAAAATTTTAATCCATCTATCCTTCCCCTTTCTAAAAATAAAAGATAATTTTTATAATAGTTCAATAGTCTATAAACAAACCCTACTGTAATTCCAGAATTGTTGTTGTTTAGATTGCTATCCAAAAAATCGGCAAATTTTTGCAAAGATTCAAATTCACTCCAACATATGGTATGATTAAATAGAGTAAATCTATCTCTTCCTGCATTTTTCGAATTATCTAGTGCTTCCGCCACCATATCAGCAGTTCTTCTAATGGGAAACTGCGGCTTCGTCATCACTAAACCAGCAGATAGAGTGATATTGGGATTTTGGCAGGTAAAATCTCTAAAATTGTCATATAAGGATTTTGAGAATTCAATCATTTTTTGCCAATCACCAACAAGAAATAAATCATCTCCACCAGCATAAACTGTATATATATTGCGATAATGTTTACTTATTAACTCATTTAAATATCCAGTAAAAAACAAATCTAATTCACGACTTAAAGTAGAATAACGGGAAAGAGAAATTTTATTATCCAATCCTAATGAAAAAATAAAACCTAATCTATCAACATCAGCTTTTAAAATACCAAGCATAGCAATCCCTTTTTTCTTCTCTTTATCTATACCCTTTAAAGAAATACATTGAAAGGTTTTAGCAAGCTCTGTATTTCCACGGAATTCACAAAAATCTTTATCCTTACATAATAGACATAAATCTTCAAATTCTTCTTTGGATTCCCATATAGGCACATAATTAGCCAAATATTTTCCAGTGTAATTAGTCTCTTTTCGGTTTTGGGAAGAATATAATTCTTCTATAAGATAAAATTTTTTCGGATCTAATTGACTTATTTGCGACCAAAAGGAAAGATAATACTTTCCATTAAAGAATGAAATATATTCACTGATAGCCGGCTTTTCTTGAGAATAAGCCAGTATATTCTTTTTTATCAGCCATTTTCCAATTTTGGATAAATTAGAACATAATTCACAGACCAAACTTTCAGTTTCTCCTTCTTCAGGAAAATTAGTAGCTGGTTTTTTACCACAAATACTACATACTCCTTTTTTATACTTATATAACTCGTCGAGAATAAATGATTCTTCTCTCCATTTATAATCTTTAACTATAGCCTCCTGCATTTTGTGGTATTTGGTTTGTTCTATGTTTTCCTCTAATTTCGAAATAATATGGGAGAAGTTATCAATATGGAAATCTTCAGCCGATAATTCTAAATTCCAGTTTAAATTTATTACTAGTTCGCCAGCAAATTCCTTACGACACCATTCAGTAATATCTATATAAACATCTTTTAATCTTTCTTTAATCCAGCGTGTATTTGGTGCGAGTAATATAAACCGACCACCCGCATCCATTACATTACAAACTAAAGGAAGATTTAGACTTTGAAGCAAATAATGAGAGCTTACACTAGATAAAGCATCAATATAAAAGGAACGAGCCCTTAAAAGCTTACTTACCCCTTTAGTGTTAGAGGGGGAAAAGCTAAAAATATATTTCTGAATACCACTTAAATCCCCTCCAATGATTAAAAATTTCTTCATTTCTTTATTTTTAATCGATAGCTTACTAAAATCATCTATTTGACTATGAAAACTAAATAAACAAGCAGAAAGAGCAGCAGTAGTTTTCAAATGGTCAAAAAGAGAAATATCCGGTAAATCTACAGTTGAACTGGGAATACACCAGGTATACTTTTCTAATAAATGCAAAAGTGCCTGAAGAAATAAATTAAAATTCTCATTATTAGGTAATTCTTTAAATTCCTTAATAAAACTTTCCCAAAGATTCTTATAATCATCAATTAATAATTCTCCTTCAGAAGGATTTAATTCTTGTTTTAGTTTAGGAAATAAATTTTCCCTATTTGGGATTAGTGGCTTTAACTCATATCTAAAACATCCTCTTTTTATATTATCACCAATACCTAAGTCTATATTTTCAAATATGGAATGAAGTCTTGTTTTTTTGTAAGATAATTTACCGAAAGTTTCATCCTCAATATCTTTCTCAAATCTATCCATTCCAGAAGATAAATGATCCGCCTCTTGAATTATCATTTGCAGTGGTGTCTCGGGACTGTGATGATATGAAGCAAGATTAGCTAAATTATCCTTCTGGTTTTCTAAATATGAAAATTGTGGATATATTTTTGTAAAATATTTTTCAAAAAATTCATTAGTCCATAAAACATGATAATGAGAATGTCTACCCTTATAACCGGGGCAAATTGTGTTTTCCATATTTTTCGATTGAGAACTTAAATTAATTTCAGTTCGTTGCATAAACTTTCCGATATCGTGTAATAAGGCAGCCAGTATCACTGCTTGAAATTTTTTATCTTGCATTCAAACCTCCTATTTATACAAATGATTAATTGTCAATAATCTTATACTTCCCCAATCCAAAGCTAGTTCCTTTGCCAATATGGGTATACTCTCCTAAAAGAATAAAGGATAAAAATTTTTTTAATAAACCTGTTTTATTCTCCTGAAAAGTTATTCTGCCTTTAAAACCACCTAATTTCATCTTCGAATCTTGACGAGCAGAATACCTCTCCCAATCATACCAGGATAATTGCGAATCAATAGTGGTGACATCCTCGGCCTCTTTAATTAATTCAGGATATTTCAAGTCCAAAAGATTATCCGAATGAAAGTATGCCAGAGTAGAAATTCTCCGGAAAAGATTCCGGATAAGTAGGGGAAATTTCAATTCAGAAACTAATTTGTTCTGAAATTTAATTCTAGTGGGAGTAAGAAAATCCAAGGTTATTTTACCAGTATCTTGAAAAGAATTAGATATTTCTTCTACTTGTCTACCCGTAATCATAGGAAAATCATTGAAAAATATCCTATCTTTGCCGTTATAAACTATATTCCCTTCCTTTTGGACATCCTCACTTATTTCACTTTTTCTTATGGAATAGCTTTCTACCCTTTCGAGGAGATACTTCCCCCTGCCCTTTCCAATTCCAAGCTTCCCCAGTTCATCAAAAACAAAGACAAAATAGGGTAAGTATTCGATAGCTTTACCAATCAGAATTAACCAGAAAAAGATTCGTTCTTCTTTGGTATATAATTCTTTCTCCTCCAGGGGTGGTTCAAGGACAAAAGGGTGTGATATATATGAATTCTTGTTCTGATATATAATATCTTGAGGAGAAGGTGTTTCGAAGATATAGGAGTAAATACACTTTTCTTTCAAAATACATTCTCTGCAATTCCATTTTTTATTCAAACAGACTATTCTTCGAAAACTGTTTCCGAAACCGCCGCGAAAAGTAGAGCCTTTATATCGGGGAAGGATTATTTCTTCAAGAGGTCTAATGAGTATTTTAAATTTGGCCAATTTAAAATTTTCTAACATCATTTCTCTTATCTCTTGGTTAAGAGATTGATTTTTATTTATCTGATATATTGAGGAAATCTAAATTATATATAATAATACTACAAAAAATATAAAAATCCTTTTTTTTCTTTTTAAAAATATTTTTTATTTAATGGAAAGCGATTAGATAAAAGTATGTTTTACTTTTAATGTTTACTATTTTCCTGTTTAAGAAAAATCCTCATTTTATCTATTTCAAATCCTGAGATTAAGCTAAAAAATGGATAAGACTGCTTTTTTTAATAATATCTGGCAATTTAAAAAAACAATAAAAGGGGGAGGTCAAAAGTTGCCCTTGGTATCTGAAGGATAATTATTGTATAATATTAAAAGAATTAATCTGATCTTATCAGTGTTTATTCTTAAACATACAGTACTCTGGAGAGCAAGGATGAGTAAGCTGAACAGGTAGTTCGATAAAAAATATATATTAGGGAGTGAATTATTAATGAAGGTAGAAGGCATAAAATATGAAGAAGTTCCGGTTGAAAAATTGAGATGGAAATGTGACCTCAGTAAATTAGATTTTCAAACTACTGAAGATTTAAAGCCAACCAAAAAGATATTGGGGCAGGAACGAGCATTAAAGGCCATAAGATTGGGTTTGGAAATGGAGCATTTAGGATATAACATCTTTATTACTGGTAGATCGGGAACGGGAAGGAATACTACTATTAAAATGTTATTGGAAGGAAGAAAAAGAGAGGCGGTAGAATTTGATGACAAAATCTATGTAAATAATTTTAAAAATCCGGATATGCCCACAGCTATTAGTCTTCCTGCCGGTCAAGGTAAAGTTTTTGCCACCGATATGAAAAATCTGATTTCCATCTTGAGAAAAAAGATCCCCCTCATCTTTGAAAGTGAGAGATACCAGTCTACTAAAAATTCCCTGATCGAAGAATCGAAAAACAAACAGAAAGAACTGGTGAAGGAGTTTGAAAAAAAAGTTAAGGAAGAGAACTTTGCTCTGGTACAGATTCAAATCGGGATTTATACCAAACCGGAAATACTTCCCTTAATTGAAGGCAAACCAGTTAATATGGATGTCTTAGAAGCTCTCATAGAAGAAAAGAAGTTTTCTGAGGAAGATTTTGCCCGCATTAAAGAAAAATACGAAAAACTTTCTGCCCAGTTAACTGAGGTCTCTAAAAAAATCAGCACTTTAGAGAATGAGTTATTACAGAAATTAGCTTCTTTAAACAACAAAATGATCGCCCCACTGGTTGAAGAATCAATTTCCGAATTAAGTGATAAGTTTAAAAACAAAAAAATCAATACTTATCTAAGGGAAGTAAAAGAAAATATCCTCAATAATATAGAAAAGTTTACCACTGAAAAAAGTGGAGAAAAGTCCCAACTTATTCCGGGTTTGTCCATACCTGCTCCAAAGGATAGTTTTTCTGAATATGAAGTAAATGTACTGGTAGATAATTCAGAAACCAAAACCTCTCCCATTATTTTTGAGACTACCCCTAATTATAAAAACTTGTTTGGAACCATAGAAAGATCCTTAGATAGATTTGGCCACTGGACTACTGACTTTAATAAAATTAAGGCAGGCTCCTTTCTCCGAGCCAACGGAGGATTCTTGATCTTAAACGCCCTGGATACTTTAAGAGAGCCAGGGGTCTGGCCTACCCTAAAAAGGGCTTTACTACATAGAAAAATCGATATCGAGACTTATGACCCTTTCTATGTATTTACTGCCTCTGCCCTTAAACCTGAACCGATAGAATGTAATACCAAGGTAATTATGATTGGTGATCCTTTTATCTATTATCTACTCTATGCTTATGATGAAGATTTTAAGAAAATATTCAAGGTAAAGGCTGATTTTGATTCGGTTACCAAAAATGACCAGGAAAGTCTTTACCAGTATGCCTGCTTTGTACAAAATATCTGCCAGAGAGAAAAATTGAAACCTTTCGACAAAAGTGGTGTAGCGGCAGTAATCGAATATGCGGTTCGTCTGGCCGGCAGACAGAATAAAATTTCTACCCAATTCAATGATTTGGTGGACGTCTTACGAGAAGCCAATTACTGGGCAAAAAGCGATAACCGTCCCCTCATTCAAGAGGAACACGTAGATAAAGCAATTGCTGAAAAAATTGAGCGATTGCGCTTAATCGAAGAGAAGATCCAGGAAATGATTGAAGAAGGAACCATTATGATTGACTGCCAGGGAAAAGTGGTTGGCCAGGTTAATGGGCTTTCCGTTTATGAACTAGGTGAATATTCTTTTGGAAAACCTTCACGGATTACCGCCAAAACTGCGGTGGGGCGAGCGGGAATTATCAATATAGAAAGAGAAGCAGATTTAAGTGGTAAAACTCATAACAAGGGAGTGTTGATTTTAAGTGGTTATCTCCGCTCCAAATATGCTCAGGATAAACCTCTCACTATCGATGCCAGTATCTGTTTTGAACAATCCTATAGTGGTGTGGAGGGTGACAGCGCCTCCTCTTCCGAAGTATACGCCCTACTCTCCAGCCTTGCTGATTTGCCCTTGAGACAGGATATCGCAGTGACCGGTTCAATTAATCAAAAAGGAGAAATCCAACCTATCGGGGGGGTTAATCAAAAGATTGAAGGATTTTTTGATGTTTGTAAGGCAAAGGGGCTGACCGGAACTCAGGGAGTTCTCATACCGGCCTTAAATATTCCTGATTTAATGTTGCGAAAAGATATAGTAAAAGCAATAAAGGAGGGTAAGTTCCACCTTTATCCGATAAAGACTATCGATGAAGGAATAGAAATATTGACGGGGGTAAAGGCGGGAGAAAGGCAGGCGGAGGGAAACTTTGAAAAGGATACGGTAAACTACTTAGTAGATAAAAAATTAAGAGAATTTGCGAATAAATTAAAAGAGTTCGGGAAGGAGACTAAAGAATAAAATTAAAAAAATATTCGTTTAAAAAAGAGGATTTCTGAGAAGTATATTGAATAAATATAATATTAAATATATATAAAAATGAGGTAATGGTAAAATTATCTAAAGACTTCATCTACCCAAGGTAGCTTTAGACTATAAAGGAAAGGATGACATTAAATGAATAAAAAAGTTTTATGCCTCCTGAGCAGACTAATTTGTTTAATAATGCTACTCATATTTTTAAGCTCAACTATCTGGGCTAATGAACAGACCGAAAAACTATTAAGGGAAATTATCGAGAGAAAGACTTTAAGACCAGATGTCTTTAACTACATTAATATGGGAAACTTTTATTGTTCACTGAACCTGTATGAGCCAGCTGAAAAGGAATACCAGAAAGCTCTGGATCTGGATGCAACCAATATCTTAGCCAGGATAAATCATAGTTACTCCCTGTATAAAATGGGAAAAAAAGAATCCGCTTTGGAGCATTTATCCCAAATCATTAGCGAAGATCCTAATAATGCCTTTGCCTATTATGTAAAAGGAATTATTTACAAAGACTTCCTGGATTATGATTTGGCTATTGCAGAATACGAAAAAGTAATGGAAATTATTCCCCATAACGACAAATTGATTATCGAATTAGCGCAGCTTTATCAAGACAATGGCCAGTTTATTGAAGCCACTGAAACCTACGTAAAACTGGGTAAGCTAAAATCTTCTCCTCCTCTCTTAGAAAACTTCCTGGCCTTTAAAGCTAATGCAGCCAGTTATTTAAATCTGGGGGATTATTATAACCGCATCGGAGAGACCGAAAAAGCTCTGGCTGCCTATAAAAAAGCGACTCAGTTCCCGGAAGATCAACGTTCGATTGCCCTGGCTTATTATCAAATCGGTTTAATTGAATTAAAGGGAGAAAGATATGAGCAGGCTATAAAGGAAAAGTCTTTATCCCAGCAGACCTACCCTCTCTACCTGGAAGATTTTACCTTTGATCATTTCGCCCAGGCTTTTCTGGAAATGGGAGATATGCACTATAAGGCGGGAGACTTACCCAAGGCTCATCATAATTATGAACTAGCCCTTCAGCTTGCTGATTCGAATTATATTCTTGCGGAAGCCCACTATAAAATGGGCTTAACTTATTATCGCAGCCAGGATTACGAAAACGCTCTAAGAGAAGGAGAAATTGCGCTTAGCCTGAATCCCGAATATTTATCCGACCAGCAAAGATTAATTGATTTATTGATTGCTAATTCCTGGTCTAATCTTACCAAAAAGGATTAAAATTATTAAGGTTTTTATATCTTTTAATAGTAAACCACTAATTAATTAGAGGTGAAAAAAATGAAAGCGGGAATAATTATCAAAGGTTTAACTTTATTACTCATTGGACTGATACTTTTGGCAAATACCCTGAATCTTTTGGATTGGTCTGTCTGGTCAAATATTTTTAAACTCTGGCCCCTACTTTTAATTAGCTGGGGTATCTCCTTAATCTTCCGGGGTAAAAGTCTTTACTTCCTGGGGCCCCTGATCTTATTTTTAGGAATCGGTTTCGGAGTGGTATCCAATTATATGGGGATAGGACTGGAAGAAAAAATAGAGTTAGAAATGAAGACTCTAAGCCGAGAGGCAGTGATAGAAGTTGAAGAAGAAGTGGTAGAAGTAGAAACCGTAACCCCTCAGGTAGAAGGTGAAATAACACCGACTACCCCGGAGACCAAATCAGCTAAGGAAGGAGAAGGTGTAGTGGTAGAAACAGAAACTGCGGAAGCACCAACCAAAGTAAAGAAACTTATTCCGGTAGAAAAAGCAAAAATCGATTTAGATTTCACCGCTGCCACTCTGGAAATAGGAGGATTCACCCCCTTACTTTACGAGTGTATAGCGGAATATCGGTATAAACCATTCGAACCTTTTGAAACTTTCTCTACTACTGATAAGGAAGCTAGGGTCCTTATTTCTCATTCAGCTACCCAGGGAAATTATAGTAATCCCCGGAATAAATGGCAATTAAAATTAAATAATCAAATCATTTATGATTTAAATATTAAAACTGGGGCTATCAATTTAAATGGTGATCTCTCCACTTTCCAGATAAACAACTTTTATCTAAAAAGCGGAGCAAGTAATATAAAATTGAAAATTCCCCAAAATAATTCTAAATTTATTATTGACACTGGAGCAGCTAATATAGAGATTCTAATACCGAAAAAGGTGGGAGCTCTGGTTAATATTGATTCAGGAATTTCGGTAAAAAAGCTGGATGACTTTGATAAGCAAAATGATACCTATCTTTCTAAAAATTATGAACAGACTGAATTTAAAACAGAAATAGATATCAAATGCGGAGTCTCGAATATAAAATTTAGCTACATCGACTAAAAACCAAGAAAAGTTTTTAGGATAACCCGGAAATAAAAAGATGCCCAGTAAGAGAATTTTTCCTAATCCAATTTTTCATACAGGGGCGCAACATATTGCGCCCCTGTATGATGTAGAGAAATAATCACCAAATGAAATTAATTTTAATCGATCTACCTACTTTTGAACCCAAAATAAACTTTGCTATAGAAGAACAGATTCTGGAAATAGATAAAACAGGTAAATATTTCTTGAGATTCTGGCAAAATAATCCCTGCGTGGTAATCGGCAAATTTCAAAAAGAAGAATACGAAGTAAACCTTGATTATATAAACAAAAATAAAATTCCCCTCTTCAGAAGATTTACCGGCGGAGGAACTGTCTACCATGACCGAGGAAACTTGAACATCACCTTCTGTAAACATAAAGAGAAGATTCTATTTTCCAGATACATTTTAGAAGAAGCTGCCGGAATAACCAGAACTATTTTAGAAGGATTAAGGGACTTTCATAATCATCTTGAAATGAAAGAGAGAAACTCTATCTTTCTCGAGGGAAAGAAAATTTTAGGCTCGGCAGTAGCTATCAAGAATAATAATTTCTTCTATCAAGCCTCCTTGCTGGTGCATACTGATCTGGATAGGCTAAGAAAAGTAATCAAATGGGAAGAAAATTATCCTGAAAATACCAGATTACCCATTAAAAGCAAACGGAGTGAGGTGACTAATCTCTCCTATAGTCTTCCACTATCTATCCTGCCCCTGGAGGAGGTAAAAGAAAAAATATTGAATAATTTCTTACGGTTGCTTAAAATAAAAGAAAAAGATGTAAAAAGATTTAACAATATTAGTTTATTTAAAGAGATAAAATAAACCTTCTCCAAAAGCAAGATAAAAATTATCCAAGGTTGAAGAGATTTAAAATGATTACTATATCCCCAGAAGAATTGAATAAAAGAAGAGAATTAAATGGGATATATTTATCTTTAATGGATTCTTTGATAAATAAATTTTTTTCCCCAATAAAAGAGAAAGATTTTTTGATCTCTTTTTTAGATGTTGAGGGAGTAGTTTTAAAGGTATTCCGCCTGGGTAAAGAAAAAGAATTTTTTAAAGAAGGAACCGTAATAAAGGAAGAATTGTTTGGTAAAAATGCCCTGAGTATTTCTTTAGGAAATAATCAGGATGCACAAACTATCGGGCAAGATCATGATTTTCCAGAATTAAAAGATTGGGCTTGTGCTGCCTCACCTATTCACAGTGCTACCGGAAATATTCGAGGAGTTATTGCGTTTTTCTCCAAGGTAGAAGATTATCCAGATTATGCCCTGGGCTTCATCTCTTCTCTCTCTCAGGCTATAGAAAAAGAAGTAATCTGGAAAGAAAACTCAGAAAATTTAAAATTATCGAAGAGATACCTGGACATTATAAGTGAAGGGATAAAGGATGGGATCCTCTGTCTGGATAAGGAAGCAAAAATTTTATATATGAATGACACCGCGGGAGAAATTCTACGGGTCGATCCCCAAAGTTCAGTTGGAAAATTTGTAGGAGATATTGTAGACTTTGATCCAGTTATTTTATCTGTTTATAAAACCCACCAAGGATATACTGACCGCGAGTTTATTATCAATAGTCCTCTGATGGGAACACTTCACTTTATCAAGAGCGCAGTAGTAGTAAGAGATGAAGATGGACAATTTGCCGGAGTAGTAGATTTCTTTAGAGAAATAACCAGGGTAAGAAAGTTTGTAACTTCCTATATAGGAGCTCAAGCTAAATTCAGTTTCACTGATATCATAGGTAATAGTCCTAAATTGAAAGAAGCAATTAGAATTGCCCAAATTGCTTCTAAATCTAATTCCAATGTCCTAATTCTAGGGAAAACCGGTACCGGCAAGGAAATGTTTGCCCAGGCAATTCATTATGAAGGATTAAGAAGAAAGGGACCATTTGTAGTAATAAACTGTGGGGCCATACCCCGGGAATTGGCGGAAAGCGAGCTCTTTGGTTATGAACCGGGAAGCTTTACGGGAGCCGACAAAAGAGGAAGACCTGGAAAGTTTGAGTTGGCTAATGGAGGAACTATTTTCTTAGATGAAATCGGTGAACTTCCCCTGGATCTTCAAGTAAAATTATTAAGGGTACTGCAAGAAAAAAGTGTTACCAGAATCAGTGGAGCCCGGGCTATTCCGGTTGATGTCCGAGTAATTGCTGCCTCTAATAAAGATTTATCCAGAGAAGTAGATAATGGAAATTTTAGAGTAGATTTGTATCATAGACTGAATGTAATTCAGATCAATATCCCTACCTTGAGGGAAAGAAATGAAGATATTCTTCTCTTAATTAAATATTTTATAGAAAAACTTTCTCAGAAATTAGAAAAAAAGATAGTAAAGATAGATGATTCATTTTATAATCCTTTGCTCAATTATAGCTTTCCAGGAAACGTAAGAGAGCTGGAAAACATCATCGAAAGGGCATTAAACATCTGCGATAGTAATGAATTAAATCAATTCCATCTACCGGATTATATATTAAAAAACAATTCGCTGAATAGCTCAATAGATCAATTGAAAAGAGATTCCTTAATTCAAACTCTTCAGAATACCGGATGGAATATCTCTCAGACCTCAAAAATTCTGGGAATATCCCGGCCTACCATTTATCACCATATGAAAAAATGGAAGATTAAGAAAAGATCCTAAAAATGCCTTTCTATTGCATTCAACCTGATTATTGTAAATATATTTTACATATTTAGTGTAAAGATAGTTTAAATAAGTTTACACTTTCCTCTAACCCTCTCCTCTAAATACAATATAAAATAGACTTTCCCCCAAGGTATATATTCTGGCACAAAACTTGCTTATATAAAATTAGTAAGAAGAATAATAAAAAGCCAACTAATAATAGGGGAGGTAAATCTTGATGGATTATACAAAAGATTTTTTACTAAATCTTTATTCCACTATGGTAATCATTAGAAATTTTGAATTAAAGGCAGAACAATTATTCCTGGAGGGAGAACTTCCCGGATTTATCCATCTTTACATTGGTGAAGAAGCTATCGCTACGGGAGTTATGGCTAACCTCCGAAAAGATGATTTCATTACCAGTACCCATCGTGGACATGGACATATGATTGCTAAGGGGGCAGATATTAATAAAATGATGGCAGAACTTTATGGTAGAGAAACTGGCTATTGCAAAGGCAAAGGTGGTTCGATGCATATAGCGGATTTTTCTATTGGTGTTCTGGGGGCCAATGGAGTAGTGGGAGGTGGACTTCCTATTGCCGTTGGTGCTGGATTAGGGATAAAGATGAAAAAGAGTGATCAGATAGTAGTGGCTTTCTTTGGCGATGGGGCATCCAATACGGGAGCCTTCCACGAAAGTTTAAATTTTGCTGCTATTTATAAATTACCGGTAATTTTTGTATTGGAAAATAATATGTTTGCCTCTACTGCCTCTACCAAGGAGACTACCGCCATAGAAAATATTTCTGATCGAGCTGTGGGATATGGAATACCAGGAATAACCATAGATGGAAATGATGTAATAGCTGTTTACGAAACTACCCAGGAAATGGTAAAAAGAGCCAGAAATAGTGGCGGTCCCTCTTTAATTGAAGCCAAAACCTATCGAATTAAGGGTCATTTTGTAGGAGATCCTGAACTCTACAGGGGTAAAAAAGAAGTAGAAGGATTCTGGTTAAATGAACCGATTAAAAAACTGGAAAAAAGATTAGAAAGCGAAAAGATATTAAGTAGCACTGAAAAGAATAAAATTTGGGAAAATGCTCAGAAAAAAATCGAAGAGGCAGTGAAATTTGCAAAAGAAAGTCCGATACCCCACGGTAAAGATGCTTTAACCGATCTTTTTATTAATGATTCTGGATATGATTATTAAAAGGAGGCAAAGATGAGAGAAATAACTTTCGCCGAAGCTTTAGGAGAAGCTATCTTAGAAGAAATGCAAAAAGATCCCACTATTTTCACTTATGGGGAAGATATCGCCAAACAAGGAGGTATATTTGGTGCTTATAAATCTCTCCTGGGAAAATTTCCGGATAGAATATTCGATACCCCTATCTCGGAAGAGGCTATTTATGGATCAGCTCTGGGGGCAGCTCTGGTGGGAATGCGCCCAATAGTGGAATTCCATTTTGCGGACTTTTTATTCACTGGCATCCAATCCATTACTCTACAAATTGAAAAGATTAGATATATGACTGGTGGCCAGGGAAAACTTCATTTACTTTTGAGAGGTCCAGATGGTATATCTAATTCTGCAGCTGCCCAGCATTCTGAATCCATCGAAACCATATTTATGCATACCCCGGGAATTAAGGTAATCGTCCCTTCCACTCCCTATGATATAAAGGGGCTCATTAAAACTGCTTTACGAGAAGATGACCCGGTTATCTGTTTTGAACATAAAATGCTTTACAAAATAAAGGGTCCGGTTCCGGAAGAAGATTATACTATTCCCTTTGGAATAGCAGATATAAAAAGAGAAGGCAATGAGGTTACGGTGGTAACCATCTCTCGGATGGTGCATGAATCTCTTAAGGCAGCAGAGGAGCTAAAAAAAGAGGGCATAAGTGTAGAAGTAATCGATCTCAGAACCCTGGTTCCCTGGGATAAAAAGACCGTCATTGAATCAGTAAAAAAGACTAATCATCTGGTAGTTGCTCATGAGACCTGGAAGAGAGCAGGATGGGGAGCAGAGATCGCTAGTGTAGTTCAAGAAGAGGCTTTCGATTATTTAGATGCTCCCATCATACGTATTGGAGCAAAAAATGTCCCTATGCCTTTTGCTCCTAATCTTCAGAATTTCGTAACTCCTGATTATAAAGATGTCATAGAGGCAGTAAAGCAGATTTTAAGGTAGGTAAAACAAAATGTACGAGATTAAAATGCCCAAATTTGGATTAACTATGGATTCTGGTTTTATCGAACAGTGGTTTAAAAAAGAAGGAGATCCGGTTAAAGAAGGTGAACCACTTCTGGAAGTTTCTTCTGAAAAAATAACCAATGAGGTGATTTCCCCCGTTTCGGGTATTCTTCTTAAAATATTGGCTCCAGAAAAGGAAGAAGTAAAAGTCGGAACTGTAATTGCCCTGATAGGTAAAGAAGGAGAAAAATTTGCAGAATTCCTGGAAAAAGAAGAGCCAAAAAGATTGGATGTGACTACGGAAAAAGAAGAAATTTATGCGACAAAGGTTACCTCTCTAGAAGGAGAAAGAAGAATAAAGGCTTCTCCTCTAGCCAGAAAGATAGCCCAGGAAAAGAATCTTGATCTTTCCAGGATTAAAGGTACAGGTCCAGAGGGCAGGATAGAAAAACAGGATATCCTTAATTTTCTATCTCTTGCTTCCCAAGAGGAAGAATTTCAAATAGAAAAACTTTCGGGTTTAAGAAGGACTATCATCGAAAGATTATCCAAATCTTTTCATAATACCATCACTTTAACTAATATCACCGAGGTCGACTTTACTGAATTTAAGAAGATTATTAAGGAACAGAAGGTAAGCATAACTTCTGGTTTAATCTTTGTCCTGGCTCGTGTATTAAAAGAATTAAATAAATTTAATGCCCACTTTGATTCTGAAAAAATGGAATATAGATTATTTAAAAATATCAATATAGGTATCGCTGTGGATACCGAAAGGGGATTAATAGTACCGGTAATCAGGGAAGTAGATAAACTCAACCTAAAAACCATCCATGACCAATTAAAAGGATTAGTAGAAAAAGCCAGGAAAGGCACCATTAGTGAAAGCGATATAAAAGGTTCCACTTTCACCATTACTAATCTGGGTATGATAAGAACAGACTTTTTCACCCCTCTTTTAAATCCTCCCGAGGTAGCCATTCTGGGGGTGGGAAGAATCTTAAAAAAGCCCTGTGTTATGGAGGATGATAAAATTGCCATCCGGGAAATGGGCTATCTCTCCCTTTCTTACGATCATAGGGTAATTGATGGTGCAGATGCAGCCTGTTTCTTAGATAAAATTGCCCAATACATTGAAAAACCCGAATTCCAATAAAAGAGGGGGTGTAAAAATAATATAATCATTATAAATATAAAAAGTATTTAATCATTTATGATTATCATAAAAAATAAGGAGGAAATTCAAAATGAAAAAATCAATAGTGCTAAGCTTGTTTATTCTGGTTATCTTAATCGCCGGCATCTCTTTTTCTTCAGCTGCTGATTTTACACCCAAGAAAGAATACACTATGACGGTGAATGTAGGAAATACCTTTGGCTGGGGAATGGGTGCTCAGAAGTGGGCAGATTTGATTGCCGAAAACACTAATGGCAAAATTGTGGTTAAACCTTACTGGGGAAGCCAACTACTAGCGGGCAAACAGATGAATTGGCTCCAGGCCGTGGCGGAAGGAAGTATTGACTTCGCGGTTGAATCAACCATCAATTCTTCATCAGTAGTTAAATCCCATAATCTATTCTCTCTTCCCTTCTTTATCAATACCCTGGAAAATCTAGATAGAATAGAGAATGGAAAAAGCGGTAAGATGATATTTGAGGAAATGGAAAAGATGCAGGTTATTGCCTTAGCCTGGGGTGAGAATGGTTTCCGTCAGGTAACCAATAGTGTAAGACCAGTAAGTTCTCCCGCAGATTTGAAGGGTTTAAGGGTTCGTGTTTGCCCGACCGCAATCTTTGATGATATCTTTAAGGCCTTAGGCGCTGACCCCATTCATATGAACTGGGCTGATGCGGTAACTGGTTTTCAGCAGGGCGCAGTGGACGGACAGGAGAATCCCTATGGAGTATTGTTGCCGGTAAAAATCTGGGAATACCATAAGTATGTAACCAACTGGAATTATCTGGCTGATCCCCTAGTATTTTGTGTTAATAAAAAGGTATGGGATTCTTTCCCGGATGTAATAAAATTAGCAGTAAAGGAAGCGGCTAGAGATGCCGCGGAATGGGAAAAAGCTTATGTCAGAAGAGGTCTGGATGGAGAAAGATCCATTAAAATATTGAAAGAAAAATTTGGAGATGCGCCGGAAGTCATTGATCAGGTTGCTTATGTAAAAAGTCAGGGGGCAGAGGTAGTAGACTTAACCCCTGAACAATTGAATGCTTTTATGGAAGCCACTAAAGAGGTTACCAATAAATGGGTAGAGATAGTCGGTAAAGATTTAGTGGTAGCAGCCAAGTCAGACATGAACCAATAAGCTTAACTTGATAATTAAATAAATATAAGGGGGATACCCGATACTATCCCCCTTATATTTTAAAATAGTAAGGAGTGGCACTATGAAAAAGAACAAAATTGTACCTGAAGAACTTATTTCGGCAATTTTATTATTTATTATGGCTTCTATTGCCTTTGTAAATGTTCTAAGCCGATGGTTTTTTCATCTCTCCTTTGCCTTTACCGAAGAAATTGCCATTCATTTTTTCGTCTGGATGACCACTCTGGGAATTGCTATTGCCTTTGAAAGAGGTGCTCATTTAGGTATGACCACCATCTATGAAAAATTACCTGGAATTCCCAGAAAAATAGCAGCAGTTATCTCCGCTTTGATGGCTATTTTACTATTTCTGATAGTAGATTATTATGCAATAAGAGAAATTTATATGGATATGACCCTCTTCCATATGGAAAGTGAAGCCTTAAGAATACCCCAATGGATTTATACCGTAGGAGTACCTATATTTTCTTTATTTATCTTTAAAAATATTATCAAAGGATTATTTAAAGAATTTCAACGGATAGAGGGAGGAGTGAAATAATGGAAATTGCTGTACTCTTTGGAATTTTTTTCTTACTTTTATTAATTGGCGTTCCTATTGGCACTGCAATTGGCTTTGCCTCTGTCTTTGCTATCTGGAACTTTGATATTGGGGTAACCATGATTTCCCGAAACTATTCAGCTGGGATAGCCAAATTTCCCCTGATAGCTATACCCTTCTTTATCCTAGCTGGTACCTTGATGTCCAAGGCAAAATTGGCCCAAAAAATTTCTGATCTGGCTACCATCATAGTAGGTAAGGCTGCCGGGGGACTGGCCATCGCGGGTGTTTTAACCTGTATGTTCTGGGGAGCAGTATCCGGATCAGGCCCTGCTACTACTGCTGCAGTTGGATTAACTATAATCCCAGCCATGATTAATCAAAATTATAATAAGAACTTTTCGGCGGCTACCATTGCTGCTGCCAGTGGCCTGGCTATTGTCATCCCACCCAGTATTGCCTTTATTATTTATGGTAATGTAACCGATGTTTCGGTAGGCGCACTCTTCTTAGGGGGAATTATTCCGGGAATCTTTGTGGGTATATTCCTTATCATTGCTGCCTATTTTATCTCTCGAAAAAGAGGTTATCGAGGAATTCGTGAACGTGGCTCTATCAAAGAAATAGGGCAAACCTTTAAAGAGACTATCTGGGCTTTATTAGCTCCAGTAATTATATTGGGTGGAATTTATGCAGGGATTGCTACTCCTACCGAAGCAGCGGTATTTGCTGTTTTTTATAGTATCTTTGTAGGTATCTTTGTTTATCATACTCTTGATTTAAAAGGTTTATACCAGACCCTGGTTGATTCAGTAATTACCTCTTCCGTTGTTATGTTTGTGGTTGTTTTTGCTACTCAATTTTCCATTGCTTCGGCGGTTCTAGGCGTTATTGACACCGTGGCTGAAACCATTATCCAGATTGCTAAAAGTCCCATCGTGATTTTACTGCTGGCTGATATTGCCATTCTTATTGCTGGAATGTTTCTGGATGCTATTTCCATTATTTATGTCTTCATGCCCATTTTTATGCCTATCTTAGTCCATTACCAAATTGATCCACTCTTCTTTGGAGTTATTTTTGTTATTGCTCTGGCCATCGGACAAATTACCCCTCCCGTAGCGGTGAACCTTTATGTGGCGGCCAATTTAGTAAAAAGTACTTTAGATGAAGTAGCCATGGAGATCTGGCCTTATCTTCTGGCCGCAATAATTGCTCTGATTATTCTTACCTTCTTACCATCAATCAGTCTGTTGCTCCCGGTATCGTCGGGATTGTACATTCCTTAAATATAGAATAAACTGGCTTTATCTTTATAATTCATTATATAAATAAGAAAGGGCGGAAAAAATCCGCCCCTTCTTATTAAACAGTAATAACTAAAAGATTATATTTTTCTAAAAACCACCTTTTTCTTATCCTCGCTTAAATCAGCCTCTATTGTGTCTCCTTCCTGGAAATGTCCTTCTAAAATTTGCAGGGCTAAGGGATCTTGAAGATATCTCTGAATAGTTCTCTTTAAGGGTCGAGCTCCGTAATGTGAATCATGCCCTTGTTCAGCTAAAAATTCTTTTACCTGACTATTAACCCGCAAAACAATCTTCTTATTTTGTAATCTCTCCTGTAGAATATTTAGCTGAATATCGACGATACTGATAATCTTTTCTTTATCTAAACTATTAAAGATAATTATCTCATCTATTCTATTTAAAAATTCGGGTTTGAAATGCTGACGAAGAGATTCCATCACTTTTTGTATAATTGACTCTCTATTTCCATCATTCATTTCATAGATCCATTGACTGCCGAGATTAGAAGTCATAATGAGAATAGAATTCTTAAAATTTACCACCCTACCCTGTCCATCAGTCAACCGCCCATCATCTAAAATCTGTAGTAAAATATTAAAAACATCCGGATGTGCCTTTTCAATTTCGTCAAAGAGGATAACCGAATAAGGCTTTCTGCGGATTATTTCAGTTAATTGTCCCCCCTCCTCATACCCCACGTATCCAGGGGGGGCACCGATCAATCTGGCTACACTATGCTTTTCCATATACTCTGACATATCCATACGCACTAAGGCATTCGGGTCATTAAATAAAAAAATCGCCAAAGTTCTGGCCAGTTCAGTTTTACCTACTCCAGTCGGTCCCATAAAAATGAAAGAGCCTACTGGTTTATTGGGATCGGCTATTCCTACCCGGGACCTTCTAATTGCATTGGAGACCAATCTAATGGCTTCATCCTGTCCTACCACTCTCCGTCTTAATTCTTCTTCCATCTTTACCAGTTTTTCCGCTTCTCCCTCCATTAATCGACCCACTGGTATACCGGTCCACTTGGATACGATTTCCGCGATATCCTCTTCATCCACTTCTTCTTTTAACATCTTGTTTTCCTGTTGTAAAGAAACTAACTTTTGATTCTCCTTTTCCAAATCTCTTTGCAGTTGAGGAATTATCCCGTATTTTAATTCAGCTACTCTATTCAGATCGCCATCTCTTTCTTTTCTTTCCGCTTCCATCTTGGCTTGTTCTATTTTGCTCTTTATCTCATGAATCTTCTGAATGCTTTCTTTCTCACTTTGCCAGTGTAATTTCATACCATCTCTTTTTTCTTTAAGAAAACTTAACTCTTCCTCTATTTTTTTTAGTCGTTCTTCCGAAGTTTTATCTTTTTCCTTTTTTAAAGCCTGCTTTTCTATTTCTAACTGGATAATCTTTCTCTCTACTTCATCTATTTCTGCAGGCATACTGTCAATTTCTATCCGTAAACTTGCCGCTGCTTCATCCACCAAATCTATAGCTTTATCAGGTAAAAATCTATCAGAAATATAGCGATGAGAGAGGATGGCTGCCGCAATCAAAGCAGAATCCTTAATCTTTACTCCATGATGTACTTCATACCTTTCCTTTAATCCCCGTAATATGGAAATGGTATCCTCTACGGAAGGTTCTCGAATAATTACAGGCTGAAATCTTCTCTCTAAGGCAGCATCTTTTTCGATATACTTTTTATATTCTTTTAAAGTAGTAGCTCCAATACAATGTAATTCTCCCCGGGCTAGAGCTGGTTTTAACATATTGGAGGCATCAATAGCCCCTTCTGCGGCTCCCGCTCCCACTAAAGTATGAATTTCATCTATAAAAACTATTATTCCCCCGGAAGATTCTTGAATCTCTTTTAAAACTGCCTTTAGTCGATCTTCAAACTCCCCTCGATATTTTGCTCCAGCCAACATGGCACTTAAATCCAGGACTATAATCCTTTTATTTTTTAAACCTTCCGGTATATCTCCCTTCACAATTCTTTGGGATAAACCTTCTGCAATGGCGGTCTTGCCCACCCCCGGTTCACCGATTAACATCGGATTATTCTTGGTTCTTCGAGAGAGGATCTGGATCACTTTCCTGATCTCTTCATCACGACCAATCACCGGGTCTAATTTCCCTTGCTGGGCTAAGGCAGTCAAATCCCGGGAATAACGTTCTAAAGCCTGATATTTCTCTTCCGGATTCTGGTCAGTTATTCGTTGACTACCGCGAATATCTACTAAAGCTCGGTAAATCTTATCTTTATCGATACCTGCTTCTTTCAATAGGCTACCCACCGGGATATCTTCTGCTTCTACCAGAGCGGTAAATAAATGCTCGGTACTAACATAATCGTCTCTTACCTTTTGCGCCTCCTCCTGGGCAGTATTCAGAATATTATTAAATTCACTACCGATATATTGCTGGGTTATACCTCCACCATAAACCTGAGGCATTTTTTCTAATCTTTTCTCTAATTTATACTTGATCTCTTCCGCATCAACCTCTAATTTCTGTAAAATAGAAGGTACTACTCCATCTTTTTGATTAATTAAAGCCCAAAGAAGATGTTCACCTTTAATCTCTTGGTGATTATAACTGCTGGCAATCTGCTGGGCTTCTCCAATAGCCTCCTGAGCTTTGATAGTAAATTTATCAAATTTGATCATCTTTTTATTCACCTCTATTTAAAACTCAACTATATTTCTCTTTTAACTTTGATTTTTATTTCTAATACTTCGAGCAATCTTTTCTAATTCTTGAAGTAAAATATTATTTTCCTCTTCTCTTCCAATAGCAATACGTAAAAAATATCGGGAAGTGGAAAAAGCTGGATCAGAAGTGACCTGGACCAAAATTCCCTTTTCTAATAGACCGTGGTAAACTAAATCAGCATTTTCTTTAGCTCCGACTTCTACCAGAATAAAATTGGTCTGAGAGGGATAAGCCTTTAAGGGTGAAATCTTGTTTATTTCAAGTACCAACCTCTCCCGATCTCGAATAATTTTATGTACATAGTCCTTTAACCTCTCCTGGTTTTCCAGAACTACCTGAGCAGCAAGCTGGGAAAAAGTATTCACATTAAAAGGGCTCTTTACCTTTCTCACTTCCTGGATAATTTCTGGATTAGCCAGCAAGTATCCCACTCTTAATCCAGCCAGACTATAACCTTTGGAAAAGGTGCGAAGAACAGCTAAATTGTAGTAGCGAGAAATTAAAGGGACAAAAGTCTTCCCTCCAAATTCATAATAGGCCTCATCCACCACTACCAGGCAATCAGATTCTTCAATAATTTTAATCATCTTTTCTTTGGCAAAATAGTTTCCAGTAGGGGCATTAGGATAAGCTAGGAAGATCAAAGAGGCTCCTTTCTTTTTGGCCTCTTCTATAATTCCCTCCTCCTCTAAGCTGAAGTCATTTGCATTCAAGGGAATTCCCACAAAATGAGCACCATTAATAAGCGAATAAATTTTATACATCGCAAAAGAGGGGGCAGTAGAAATAACTTTCCTACCTTTCTCAGAGAAAGTTCTCACCAGGTAATCAATCAATTCATCAGAGCCATTACCTATAACTATGTGATCAGCGGTTAAGCCAAGAGAATGGGAGATAGTCTCGCTTAATTCCTGGGCAAAGCTATTGGGATAGCGAGAAAAGTCGACGTTCTGGGCTCTTTTTAATATTTCTCCTTGAATAACCTCTGGTAAGCCATAAGGATTTTCATTGGCATTTAATTTTATTTTACAGGGCAATTCATGGGGATCATAGGATTTTATTTCTTTTAAATTATGGCGAAAAAATCGATAATTTTTTTTCATTTCTTACTCCTTCCTCTCTTATTCATCCAGTCAATATTAATTACTTATCTTAAATACCTATCTCTATCTCTCGATGACCTTGGTCTAGTAAGCCAGTAAATAAAATTGCCTGACAATGTTCGATTAATAGTTTAGCTAATTCATCTCTAGCTTCTTCAATAAGTGCTAAAGAGACCACTCCAATACCATCGATATTGATCACTATTCTTCTAGTATTTTCGGAGATCTTACTAAAATCACCATTCCGCCAATTCCACCTTCGGCACATTATCTTTAAACTTTGATCATCGAAATAAATTACTTCTCCTGGCTCAGGGTGTTCCTCTTCCCCTCCCCCCAGAGGAATAAAAATCTCCTTACCAGAAGCAAAACCAAGTCTTAGATTTCCTTTGATAGCCTCTGTATCATCTCCACCACACGGAAGGAGGTATTTTATGGAGATATAATTAAACAAAGCGACTACGGAATTAACAAAAGGAAAACCCCCTCCTCTTTTAATTCTATTTAAGAGGGACTTTATAGAGGGAGGGAATTTATTCGGATCAGACCCAAATTTTAAATGGACTTCATCCCAGGCCTTCAAAAAGGGATGATGGGATAAGTCTTCCTTACTTCTTTTTTCTATCTCTTTATTTAAAGGTTTCTTGATTCTTTTATTAGCCAGGCTATTTTTTAAATCTTTTACTACTATTATGCCTCTTTTAAAGTCAGGAAAGACCCTAAAAATATCGTCCTCTATAATTATTCTTTTCATACTAGACTATCCTTCTCCTCTTCTAAATAAACATTTTTAATATAATAGCTTAAATTTAGAATTGTTACCATTAAATTATTCTTCTTTTTTCGATAATCAGCTTAAATCTTTAGACTGGAAAAAATTAAACCGCTATGCTATTTAATTTTTTAGCTAATTACCTATAAATGATTAATTGATGTCAAATTGTAGAAGACAAAGGGGGAACTATTTTTTCTCTAAACTTTTAATCTGGTCTCTTAATTTGGCAGCTTCTTCGTAATTTTCTTTTTCTACTGCCTTTTGCATTTTTTCTCTCAATTCAGCAATCTTTAATTCCTTTTCTTCTTCCAGGGTTATCTTTTCGGTGGCAGCTTTTTCAAACACTTCCCTGGTGATATAAATGGGGACATTAAGTCTTAAGGCTAAAGCAATCGCATCACTTGGCCTGGCATCAATTTCTCTTTCTAGATTGGCTGACTTAATATAGATATTGGCAAAATAAGTATTGTTTTTTATATCACAAATAACTATTTTAGTCACCACCATTTTCATCGAATCTAATATGCTTTTTATTAAATCATGAGGTAAGGGTCGAATGGGTTTAACCTTCTCTAAGGCTAGAGAAATCATCTTTGCTTCATAAGGTCCTATCCAGATGGGAAGCCACCTATTTTCAGCTTCATCTTTCAAGATTACCACGAAACCTTTGGTTACGGGGTCAAGGGCAACTCCCGATACTTTTACCTTAATCATCTTAATTCCTCTTTTTTCTAATATTTTACCGTAGTCTGAATTATCCTGTGAATATAATATAACTCTTTTAATAAAATTTTACACTATTTTACTATTATTTCAAGGTTTATCTATCCGGCAAAAAGAAAAAACTTATGAATTATTCCAAAAAAATAAAACTTTCTTTGACTTTTTTATAGAAATATGTTATTTTATTTAAAATTTAATATTTATGCCTCACTTTTTCTTAAGTGAGGTAGAGGTTGCGGGTAATAAAGAGTATTAATGAATTAAAGAGCTCTGAATTCATTAAGAAAGGTATTCTCGCCGAAGCATAAAGAGGATAGCTCTAATCTTTATGCTGGGCTTATGGTGAACAACCATAAGACTGTCACCAGAAACTTTACCCTGATTTCTGGTGGAGCGCTATCTCATCTAATGAGAAAATGGGGGTATATAATCAATTGCATTACCTTAAGGGCAATTGATGAGTATAGCGCTTATCAATTGCCTTTTTTATTTTTTATTTATTGAATACAATAAAATATTTAATTTATAGTACCAAGGCATAAATTATTCCATCAAGGAAAGTTATCTTTAGAGATTATGCTTATAGATATAGGAGAAATAGATGAATAATATGAATAATTTGAATTCACCCTTTGATCGAGAAGGATTTTCGACCAATTCCTCCGGGCAAATCTTCTTCGAGAATTGTGAACTCTACAACCTGGCTAATAAATATGGAACACCCTGCTATATCTTCTCAGAAAATATAATCAGGAGAAGAATTAAACAATATATTCAATCTTTTACCGAAAGAGGAGTAGATTTTGAACTAATCTACGCCGGTAAAGCCTTCTTGGTAAAAGCAATGTGTCAGATTCTTTCGGAAGAGGGAGTAAGTTTAGATGCCTCTTCGGGTGGAGAAATATATACTGCCCTTTCAGCCGGCTTTCCTCCCGAAAAAATCTTCTTCCACGGAAACAATAAATCTCCAGAAGAAATTAAATTGGCTATTAAAAATAGGATTGGTACAATGATGGTAGACAGTGAAAATGAACTTTTTCTTATTAATCAAACCGCTCAAAAATTAAACCTTAAAGTAAAGGTAATGCTCCGCATAAACCCCGGAGTAGATACCCATACTCATCAATACATTCAAACCGGACAAATCGATTCAAAATTTGGAATTAACATGGATTATGCTCTAACCTTGATAAGAAAAATAATCACTATGGAAAATATTATATTTAAGGGTTTACACTGTCATATAGGCTCTCAGATATTGGACCTTTATTCGTATATTACGGCTATCCAAAGAATGGTAAATTTAATGAAACAAATCAAAGATCTCCAGGGGATAGATACCCCCTGTCTAGATTTAGGAGGGGGCTTGGGGATAAGATATCTCCAGGCAGATCAGGCTCCTTCTATCGAATCCTGGGTAGATTTAATTATAAAAAATGTAAAAAATGAAATCAATAAAAATAAGCTTCCCTTACCCAAGATTCTGATTGAACCGGGAAGGTCTATAGTGGGAGAGGCAGGTATCACCCTCTATACCATTGGTAATATAAAAGAAACACCAGGAAAAAGAAAATATTTAATCATTGATGGGGGAATGGTGGATAATCCTCGCCCTATTCTCTATGGAGCAAGATACGAAGCTGGAGTGGTAAAAAGGAAAAATGACCACCACTTACCAGAGGAATTGGTGACTATTGCTGGTAAATGCTGCGAATCAGGGGATATTCTAATCAAAGATATAAGACTACTTCCTGCATCACCAGGAGATCTTTTAGTAATCTTTTCTTCTGGAGCCTATCATTATTCTATGTCCAGCAATTATAATCGTCTTCCCAAACCTCCAGTAGTATTAGTCAACCAGGGAAGAGATGCTTTAATAGTAAAAGGGGAAGATTACCAGGATATTATCCGGAATGACGAAATGCCAGAATGGTTGATTAAAAAATAATTTTAAAAGAAAAGGTGGTATCTATGAGTAGAGTGGTTGTAAAATTTGGGGGAACAAGTGTGCAAGATGCAGGGCGAATTAAAAAAGCTGCTCAATCTATCATTCAACAGGTTCAAAAAGGAAATGAGATAGTAGGAGTGGTCTCCGCCATGGGAGGGACTACCGACACCTTAATCAACCTTTTAAAAAAGTCTACCAAAAATAAAATTGCTGATAAAGATTATGCGGATTTCGTCTCTCTTGGAGAACGCATAAGTGCCAGATTATTAGTCAGTACTATAAAATCTATGGGATTTTTAGCCGAATATTTTGACCCCGCAGATCAAGACTTCCCTCTCATTACTGATGATAATTTTAGTAAAGCAAAAATTCTAAATGCAGAAAGTAGAGAAAAGTGTAAAAGAATAATAGAGCCTCTTTTAAAAAAGGGGGTTATCCCTATTGTATGTGGCTTTTTGGGAAAAAATTTTAAAGATGGAAGTATTACTACCCTGGGTCGGGGAGGCAGTGATATTACCGCTTTTGCCCTGGGAAATTTTTTAGAAGCAGATGAAGTAATTATTGTTACTGATGCTCTGGGGGTACTGAGTGCCGATCCCCGAAGGATCAAAGACCCTATTACTCTTAAACAAATTAGTGTGGAAGAGATGGGAATACTGGCCGAAGGAGGGGCGAAAGTCCTTCATCCTCAGGCTTTAAAATATAAAACCGATAAAATGAAAGCCAAGATTATTCATTTTCAAAATGGGAATTTATCAGCGGAAGGAACAGAAATAGTGGGAGCTTTTAAAAGCAAACTGATCCTCTTTAAAGAAAGACTAACCATGCTCACTATTTTAGGGACGGAAATATTTAATACCCCGGGATTATTAAATAAAATTATCGAGCCTATCTCCCGCCAGCAAATTAATCTTTATGGAGTATCTATGGGGACCAAACATATTGGAATCTATGTAAAGGAAGAAGACGCTCCATCTTCTTATGATTTAATTCATCCCATTGTTATTGCCGATGATAGATTAAAATCCATCACCTTAAAGAATGAAATCGGTTTGATCATCGCCAGGAGTAGAGATTTTATTGAAACCCCAGGAATTATTGAGAAAATTTCTCGACCATTAGCCCAAAATAATATTAATATCATCGAAATGGTTACCATCAAGACGGATATCTTGGTCTTCCTGGAATGGACTGAGCGGGAATTTGCTTACCAGATAATTAGTAAATCATTAGAAGAAGCCGGAATTATAATAAGCAATTAAATTTTTACAAGAAAAGAGGGTATCTCTTCTATAGAAAAAGGGAGGGTGATGAATCTGAAAAAAGATGGAATTTTTCTTTAATTATTTGCCTGTTTGCTGATAATTAAAAAATAAAGGAGGAAATAAAATGTTTAAAGGCTCATTAGTAGCTATGATCACACCTTTTACTGCCAGCGGAGAGGTTGATGAACAAGGAATAAGAGAATTAGTGGAATTTCATATCAAAAATGGAACTAATGGGATAGTGCCTTGTGGTACCACCGGGGAATCCCCTACTCTCTCTCCGGAAGAACATAAAAGAGTAGTGGAAATTACTATCCAGGCAGTAGCGGGTAGAATTCCAGTAATAGCTGGAACAGGCTCTAATTGCACCAGGGAGTCACTGGACCTTACCCATCACGCTAAAGAAGCAGGGGCAGATGGGGCTTTAATAATTACCCCCTATTATAACAAACCCACTCAAAAAGGCTTATACCTGCATTTCAAAAAGATTGCAGAAGAAGTGGATATTCCCATAGTAATCTATAATGTCCCTTCCCGAACCGGGGTGAACTTGCTTCCAGAAACCTTAGCTGAACTAGCTGAAATAAGAAATATAGTGGCAGTAAAAGAAGCCAGTGGTAATTTAGAGCAGATGATTAATATAATAGAATTATGTGGAGAAAAAATTACCCTTCTTTCCGGAGATGACAAACTATTGCTACCGGTACTATCTATTGGGGGTAAAGGAGTGATCTCGGTAGTAGCTAATATTATTCCTCGAGATGTAGCCGGGATGATCAAGGATTTCGAAGAGGGAAATTATGAAGCAGCTAGAAAAGCTTTCCTCTCAAAAATTTATCCCCTAAGTAATGCCATGTTTTACGAGACTAACCCCATACCAGTAAAAACCAGTGCTCAGCTAATCGGATTACCTGCGGGTGATTTACGATTACCTCTTTCCCCTCTGAGTGAAAATAATTTAGCTAAATTGAAAAAAGATTTAGAAAAATTTGGTTTGCTATAATCAATTCATCAATATAGATAATATTAAACCATCATAAGGAGGAACAAGCTAATGATTAAGGTTATAGTTTGTGGTGGCTGTGGGAAAATGGGTTCTATAGTGGCTCGTTTAATTTACCAGGAGAATAGTTTAGAACTAGCTGGTATCATTGAATCACCGGCCCACCCTCAAAATCAAAAGGATTGGGGGATGACTGTTGGTCTGGGAAATACTGGTATAATGGTCCAAGATGACTTAGAAAAAATAATTCAGAATGCTGATCAGGTAGTTGAATTTAGTAACCCCCGGGCATCCCTACAACATTTAGAAATAGCAGTGAAATATAAAAAAACGATGATTGTAGGAACTACTGGCTTTTCTACTGAAGAGATGGAAAAAATAAACCAACTCGCCCAGGATATACCCTTCCTACTCTCTCCGAATATGTCCCTAGGAGTAAATTTATTATTTAAACTGGTTACCGAAGCCGTAGCTATCCTTAGTGATGATTATGATATTGAAATTATCGAAGCCCATCATCGTTTTAAAAAGGATGCACCTAGTGGTACGGCTAAAAAATTAGCCCAGATAATTGCCCAGACTAAAGGAGCTAAGCTCAATGAAGTAGCTATCTATGGGAGAGAGGGCATAATAGGAGAAAGAAGAAGGGGGGAGATTGGCATTCACTCTCTTCGAGGGGGAGATATTGCTGGTGAACATACGGTTCTATTCACTACCCTGGGAGAAAGTCTGGAATTAACCCATAAAGCACACAGCCGAGATACCTTTGCCTATGGAACCCTTCAGGCTATAAAATTTATGCAAGGTAAACCTGCTGGTTTTTATACCATGAAAGATGTATTAAAAATATAAGAAAAGAGTTAGTTGGTGAGCTAATTTGAAGATTAAGCAATGAGTAACTGATAAGGGTTTGATTTATCCACTCGCTATACATTTTTTGCGGACGAGATAAAAAAGAATTATAAAAAATAACCTTTATAAAAATAAATTTTCGTTGAAATAAACTCATTAAAAATAATTCTTACTAAAAGGAGAAGAAAAGTAAAAATGGAGAAAATTAAAGTAGCAATAGTGGGATACGGAAATATTGGTAGATATGTCCTAGAAGCAGTGCAAGAAGCTCCAGATTTTGAATTAGTAGGAGTAATAAGAAGGGCCTCTTCAATTTCTAATAACCCTTTGGAGCTTGGCAGTACGAAGATAACTTCCAATCTTAAAGAACTGGGGAAGATAGAGGTGGCCATTATTTGTGCTCCCAGCAGAGAAGTTCCTAAAATAGTTCCAGAAATTTTATCTTTGGGGATAAATACTATAGATAGTTATGATATCCACAACAATATCTGGAAATTAAAAAATGAACTAGATCCCCTTGCTAAAGCAAATAATGCAGTAGCCATAATTTCAGCAGGTTGGGATCCAGGGAGCGATTCGATAGTAAGGGCACTATTTCAGGCTATGGCTCCCCGTGGTCTTACCTTTACCAATTTTGGTCCTGGAATGAGCATGGGACATTCTACCGCGGTAAAATCTATTCCCGGAGTAAAGAATGCTGTAAGTATTACTATTCCCTTGGGCACTGGTCTCCACAGAAGAATGGTCTATATCGAGTTAGCAGAAGGTTTTTCTCTTGACCAGGTAGCTTCTTCCATAAAAAATGACCCCTACTTTATTCATGATGAAACCCAGGTTATTCAAGTTCAAGAAGTAAATAAATTAATCGATATGGGTCACGGGGTAAGGATGGAAAGAAAAGGAGTTTCAGGCAAATCTCATAATCAATTATTCGAATTCAAAATGAAAATTAATAATCCCGCCCTAACTGCCCAGATAATGGTAAGTACAGCGAGGGCTTCTAAAAAACAAAGACCAGGTTGTTATACCTTAATAGAAATTCCAATTATCGACCTCTTGTCCGGGGAAAGAGAAGAATTAATAAAAAACCTGGTATAAATTTTAAAATATATCATTAAGCAGATTGCTTTGGGAGGAATTCTTTTGATAAAATAGAGATATATAATATATATTATCTTCTTTACAAAAATTAATAAAATAGAAAGGAAAGACTAAAGATGAAAATTGCTCAGAGAATACAAAATATCCCCCCCTATCTTTTTACAGAAATTGATAGGAAAAAAAACGAAGCAATAAAAAGAGGGGTAGATATTATTAATTTAAGCATAGGCGATCCAGATAAACCTACCCCTAATAATATAGTGGAAAAAATAAGGGAAAGTGTCAAAGACCCCCGGAACCACCGCTACCCACCTTACTCAGGAACACTAGAATTTCGAAAGGCAGTCGCTCAATGGTATAAAGATAGATGTCAGGTAGAGCTGGACCCAGACCAGGAAGTAATGACCCTGATTGGTTCTAAAGAGGGTATAGCCCATATCTTTTTAGCCTTTATTGATCCCGGAGATTTTAGTCTCCTTCCCGATCCTGCTTATCCAGCCTACAAAACCGGTACCCTATTTGCTAATGGCATTCCTTATATTATGCCTTTATTAGAAGAAAATAACTTCTTGCCTGACTTGGAAGAAATTGAGGAAGAAGTGGCTCAAAAAGCTAAAATAATGTTCATTAACTATCCTAATAACCCCACCGCAGCGGTGGCCAGCAAGGAATTTTTTGAAAAAGTAGTAAGTTTTGCTCAGAAATACGATATCCTGGTTTGTCATGATTTTGCCTATTCAGAAATAACTTTTGATAATTATCGAGCTCCCAGTTTTCTGGAAGTAGAAGGCGCCAAAGAAGTAGGAATAGAATTTCACTCTCTCTCTAAGCTTTATAATATGACTGGCTGGAGAATAGGATTTGCGGTAGGAAATAAAAAAGTTATTAATGCACTCTCCATAATTAAAAGCAATATTGACACCGGAGTATTCAGAGCCATTCAGGCTGCTGGAGTAGAAGCCTTGACTGGACCTCAGGATAATATAGCAAAGATGAATAAACTCTATTCTAACCGGCGAAATGTATTAATAAATGGATTAAACAAGCTGGGATGGAACCTGAAACCTACCCAGGGTACTTTTTATATCTGGGTTCCTACCATCAGGGGAATGAGTTCTGTGGACTTTGCCAATTTACTATTAGATAAATGTGGAATAATTGTAGTTCCCGGTATAGGCTATGGTGAATACGGCGAAGGATACATAAGAATTGCCCTAACGGTGGAGGAGGAGAGATTAGAAGAGGCAATAGAAAGACTTAAACAGGCTGGTATTCACCAGTAGAAGAGAAGAACGGTACTACGGTGTTACCGGAAGGGAGAATATAAGCCTTAAAATCATCCCCGTATTTATCCTTGATATAGTGAAGAGCAGTAGAAATATCTTCCCGGGGAATAAAAAATAATTTACGGACCTTATGCGGAGGAAGAGAGGAGATAAAAATTACCTCTATTTCTTTTACTACCCGAGCTATTCCAAAAGCCTTGTGGCCTCCTAAAATAAATTTCTTTTGAAGCCGATTAATTAAATCATCCGGAGTGAAAGCCTCTTCTATCCATCTGGCAAAAGTCTCTTCTCCATATCCTTCTGGGCATTCAGCCAGAAGAATAATCGTTCCATTTCTTTTTACTGCCTGAAAAGCATTTTCCAAGGCTTTTTGAGCTTGATAGACATTAATATCTTTGGGATACCCTCCTGCACTGGTAATAACTACCTCTGCCTTTTGCTCGATAGGACAAAGATAAATCTGTTTACTTATTTCTACGCCCTGGTTCCAGGAGGTAAATAATTCTCCCGCTACTATTCCGACTATTTTTTGATGATCATTAGTAACCACATTGAGATTAAAATCTACTCCCACCTTATCTGCGGCTTCCTGCATCTCCTGATGAACTAGATTACCAACAAGGTTTCCGGACTTAGAATGGGGGTATATCATTCTAGCATGATTAGCTTCGATAGTCTTCCTTCCACAAACGCCAGGAAGGATAGATTTCCTGCCTCCCGAAAAACCTGCAAAGTAATGGGGAACAATCACCCCCGTAGTGATAATAAAATCTGAATCAAGAAGAAGAGGATTCACCCAGAGTTCATTACTACTGCTTAGTTTGCCCAAACATTTTAAACCTGGCTGATCGCAATCATGATTAATAATTCTATAATGGGAAAATATTTCCTGGCCAAAGATTGTTCTCATCTCCTCAAAGGAAGCACCACGATGAATACCGGTGGCAATAAGAAAGGTGATATCTTCTTCTTTAATACCCCCTTCCTGTAATTCTTTAAGTAGAGGAGGGAGAATTACTTTATAAGGAGTGGGACGAGTAATATCATTGGCGATAATTACCACCCTCTTAGCTTTTTTTCGCCGGATTAAATCTTTCAGAGGAGGGCAACCAAGGGGATTCTTTAATAAAGCCGATAATTTACTTGCTGAATAGAAGGGAAAATCTAATTTTTTAGCCTCTAACACCTTTAAAATATTTTTTTCGGAGAGAGGTAAAAGAACTTTCTTTTTACCATACTTTAAATAAATCTTTCTCTTCAACCTTCTTCACCTATATTGATCTAAGGATAGCTGCTAAATAAAATAATTCTCGAGAGTCAAAAATAATAAAACCCAAGATATAATAAGTAAAAATTTATTCTATCCAAGGTTAAACTTCCTGATTTTTTCTGATCGTATCCTTTTTAATTAATTCTAATTAATCTTACTAATTATGGGGTAAGTTTTCCTCTTCTTCTGAATTTCTTTCGAGGATATTTCCCCACACCTTATCAATATGTTCCTGACTAAACCTTTCCGCTTCTTCCGAGTTCCTTCTCTTTAAGGCTTCGAATATTTTCTGATGTTCTTCTAAAGAATATTTTAGTCTCGCTGAATTGTTTCTTAAAGCCCTTATTCGGAATCGGTGATCTGTATTACTTAAATTTTCATGAATCTTAGTTAATTTCTTATTACCACAAACTTTAAAAATTATATCATGAAATTCAGCATTGGCTTCACTATAGCCTACAACATCTCCTTTATCAATACACAGCCTCATCCGGGCAATAGTTTTCTCTAATTGCTTGAGCTCTGCTTCACTAATCTTCTGAGCAGCCACCGAGGCAGCAAATCCTTCTATAAGTTTGCGAATCTGGAGAACTTCCTGTAGATCGTCAAGTGAAAAATCTATCACCATAACTCCAAGATTAGGCTCCATTTTAACAAATCCTTCTGCAGCTAATTCTCTCAAAGCTTCTCTTACTGGAGTACGGCTCACTCCTAATTTTTTGGCAATAGTTACCTCGTATATCTTTGTCCTTGGCTTAAAATCGCCTTTAATGATTCTATCCTTGATAAGTCGATAGACCTTTCGACTGAGTAATTCATAATCTTTTATTTTGGTTAATTTATCCATCTCAGTATAATATAACCTTTCTATCCTCCTCCTATTACCGGAATCAATTTAATTTCACTTGACTCAGTAAGTATATAATCTTGTCTTACTATGCAACCTTCCTTCACGATAATAAAAACATCCACATTAGATATTTGGGCATCTTTTAATACTTGCTCAATTTTTACTGGATTAGAATATTCCATTTCCTTTACTTCAAAATATTTACTTTTTAGATAATCCTCAAGAGTAACTCTAACCTTTATCATATTATACTTACTTAATATCTCTTTCTCTTATATAATTTAAATACTTAATTAACTTTCTGGTAGAAAATCCAAATATTCCTCCAGATTAACCTCCACTAAAGCTTCTTTGGTAGGTATGCCATGCTCATTCCACTTCCTCAGCCGATAGTATTCATCTAAAGTCTGTTCATGAGGTAGTGGTACCTTGCCTTTCCGGGGACCACTCTGAGCTGGAATAGTCATTTTCTTGGGAAGAGTATCATCTTTACGAGAAATTCCGTCGCGCACATTAATTAATCTCTCCAGGGTAAAGACTCTTTGCCCGGCCTTTTCTAAATCAGGAATATTCCAACCCCAGCCCGTAGTGAGGTTCAGTATCTCAATTATCTCTGCCAATTTAATTTTTGGTACTCTTAAAATAAATTTACAGATAGAGAGCTGGTTGGCTAGACTAGCCATATTTTGCTGGGTACAAACATAAGCTGGCACTTTCTCCATGGAAGTAGCTGGTCCTTCCCACCCCAATTCAGGATAAAAAAATCCCTGTACATTCCCTCTTTCATGGCAAGCTCCCCGAGTACCAGTGGCATAATTCAATCCGGCAGGCAAAAAGCAGCGAGGATCATGCCCGGCATAATCCATATTCTTAACCTGAACTATCAAATCTTGTGCCTCCGGCCCAATCCCTTTAGCGGCTCCACAAATCCCCTCCTTAAACCAGGAGCCAATTCCAGATAACCGTCCAATCTTTTTAGTCAACTCCACTAAAACCTTACCATCTCCCCAGTTTATTTCTAATCCTTCTGTATCTTTTTTGTTTATTAAACCTTTTTCATAACATTCCGCTAAAAAACTGATCCAGGCACCAGTAGAAACAGTATCAATTCCCATCCTATTACAAAGGTCGTTAGCTTGGACAATAGCAAGTAAATCTGAACATAAAAAAGAACCGCCCATTAAAGCCAGGGTCTCATATTCGGGGCCTGCTCCTTCTACAGCATATTCTGCGGGTTCCTCTAATTTAATATGTCGGTGACACCCATAAGGGCAATTGGCACAAAAAGTAGGCTTCACCTGCAAAATTTGATTGTAGGTGGGTTGGCCAATTTTATAAGCCTCCGGCCAAGAGTCCTGCGTCCAGTACTTCATAGGTAGATTGGAAATTGATTCATAATTTACTACTCCACTAGTAGTCCCCACCTTCCTTTTTTCTGTACACCTCTCTGCAAAGATCCTCATTAATTCTAAAGTTCTAGCTTTCACCCGTTCAGCATCAAAGAGAGACACTTGCTGGGTACCAAGTATGGCAATAGCTTTCAAATTTTTTGCTCCCATAACCGAACCGATTCCACCACGACCAGCTACACTATGACCATCACAAACAATACAACCAATGGGATGACCGACCTCTCCAGAAGGTCCGATACAAACAATACTATATCTTTGGTCGGATAAATCTTTCTTTAATTGCTGATAGGTCTCCACAGTATCCTTTCCCCATAAGGCAGAGGCACTTTCTATCTTCACTTTTTCGTCACTTATAATTAATTTAACTGGTGACGAGCTCTTTCCTTCAATGATGATTGCCTCATAACCAGCCTTCTTAAGAGCCATACCAAAGTTTCCTCCGGCAGAGGAATCTACAAAGGTTTTAGTTAATGGTGATTTAGTAGCCACACTCCATTTACCACTCCCGGGAGCTTTAGCAGCCTGCCATAGCCCTACCGCAAAGATAATCTTATTTTCTTCGGATAGAGGATCAATTTTAGGAGGCACTTCTTCTAGTAATACCTTGGCCCCATATCCTGAACCTCCTATCACCTTCATCCAGACCTCTTCTGAAACATCTTCTACTTGAAAAATCTGTTTACTCAGGTTTACCCTCAGTACTTTACCCCAGTAACCGTACATCTTATCACCATCCTTTATAAATAATTCTTTAATTATCTAATCATATCTTCTGAAGTATGGTTAATTATAAAAAACAAGACAAATAAAAAATTAGTTAAGCCTCAAAATCTTTTTTAATTGGGCATTTTATATAATTTATTTGTTCTACGCTAATTCCTTTACCTTTATTTGTAACAGAAAAGATAGAACCACTAAAATAATTAAAAATAAGGATAGTGGCCTGGTAAAGAAGGAAAGAATTAAGCTAGAAAAACTACCAGTAATAATTAATGCTTGACGAAAATTTATTTCCACCATTGGGCCAAGAATGATTCCCAAAATCATGGGACTAACTGGATAATCTGACTTTTCCAAAATATAACCCATGATCCCAAAAATAAACATAAAAATGATGTCAGTCAATTTATTCTGCAAGGCATAAGATCCAACAATGCAAAGAATTGGAATAAAGGCTATTAAATACCACTTAGGTAAATTTAACATCTTGATCATAGCATTGCTTCCGATAATTCCCATCAAATAAGCAAAAATCATCCCAGCAATGAGAAAATAAGTGATAAGATAAAAATAACTCTTTTCCGTTAACATAAAAGTTGGCCCGGGTAATAAACCATGGAGATAAAAAGCTCCTAATATAACTGCAGTTACTGAATCACCAGGAATACCCAAAGTCAGCATAGTAGTAAGAGCGCCACCAACCGCTGCTTTATTAGCGGTTTCTGGAGCGATGACTCCTTCGTAAGCCCCCTCCCCAAATGGTCGGTTGGGTTTTCTTATTGCATTCTTCAAATATCCGTAAGAAACTAATGCCCCAATATCTCCACCTGTACCAGGAAGTAACCCTATGATAGCTCCGATCGGTGCAGATACCAACCACTGGAGATTTAATTTTTTAATCAGGGCAAAATTAGGCAATAACTTAGATATTTTGTAACCCTCTACATCTATTTTAAATCCCCTTCTGGTATCTAATTGCACAAATACTTCCTTCATCCCGAATAATCCTATCATGGCTACCACATAATGGATTCCTCCGCTGAAAATTGGTATGTTCATAGTAAATCTCATCAAACCAGTAATTGGATCCATCCCAATCATTCCGATAAATATACCAGCAACCGCACTGATTAACCCTCTTCTAAAATTACCCTTACTCAATACTGCCACCAGGGTCAATCCCCAAACAGTTAAAACAAAATACTCCTGTGCGCCAAATTTAAGTGCATATTTCCCGATAATAGGACCTAATATTAAAAAAAATATTATTCCAAAGAATCCTCCCACCAGAGTACTAAAAAGAGCAAGCATCAAAGCATTATCTGCTTCACCTTTTTGCTTAAGAGGAAATCCATCAAAGGTGGTAGCAACAGCAGCAGCAGTTCCGGGAATGTTGATGGTAATTGCAGATAATGCTCCTCCTAAAACGCCTCCGCAAAAAGCGCCAATAATGAAAGAAAGTGCCTCTATCATTGGCCATCCAAAAGTTAAGGATACCACCAGAGCTGCGGTCATAGTTACAGTTAATCCGGGTAAGGCACCCATAATCAAACCAACAATAACTCCCACTAAATTATAAAGTAATAGAGTTAGCATAAAAACTCCCTTCTTCTAAATCAAACATCTATGGTAAAATTACCCCAAAAATTCCGTAAAATATATAATAGATTACCGGAATAGTAATACCAGTAGCCAGCAGGGCTTTCAATGTTTTAATAATAAATTTATCTTGATCATTAATTGCTACCATAAGGCTAAACATAAAAATACTGGTTGCATATATAAAATGTAATTTAGGTAAGAGAAAAATATAAATCAGACTCAGGATTATAAAAACAACCATATCAATTATTTCTTTTCTAAAGTATAGATTTTTAGCCTGCTGGTGGCTCTCTTTTCTTCTGCGAAGATTAATTGCTTGTCGAACCTTTTTAATCACTATTCCCCATTCAAAGATAATGCAAACAAGCAGAACTACAAGAACTAAAAAGGGGAATATGAGTGGGGAAGTTATGGAAAATATTGCCATATCATTTTTAAAATACTTCCCACCCACATCAAAAAAGATAATAGCTACTACCAAGGTAATAAATAAAATAGAAACCATTCTATAAACCAAACGATCTTCTTGGTCATTAATCATCTTTAAAGACCATCCTCTTCATCTAATTTTTGTCATCTTTATATATTGCTTCTTGAGGGCAGGTTTCTACACAGGTGAAACATTCCATACATAAACCATGGTTGATAACTGCATTTTCATCATTATTGGAAAGGGTAATTGCTTCTACAGGGCATACAGTTACACATACTCCGCATCCTATACATTTTTCTTTATTTACCTCTACCATTTATTACTCTTACCTTTCTAAAGATTTTCATCCTATTTTATTGCACATTAAAGGGAAAATATTTTAACAAATTATTGCACTAGTCACCCAATTTCTTTAAAAGATCCAGATCTTTAATGCCAAACTTGGTTGGAGAATGAGCAGCAGCTCCTGCCTTATAAAGAAGCCAGGCTGCCTTTGCAGTCCAGTTTTCTAGATATTCGATAGCTTCTTCACCGCTGTAATCGATTCTGGTTAAATATAATTTATTGGTATAATCAATCCAGCGCTGATCCACAATTACTTTGTCCATAGCTGCCTTTAATACTTTAACAATCTCTTGAGGAGTTCCTTTCTTGACGAAAGGTCCAAAATATGGCCCATAAGGTAAATCTTCCTGCAATTCAGGATAGATCTGTCCCACGGGTGGTATCCCCTCCATACCGGGAATAGGTACATTGGTGAAGGAAGCTAATATCTTCAATTGTCCTCCTTGATGGGCAGAAACCATAGATTGCACCATTTCGATAGTAGCGTCTACTTGCGCACCCATAACGGCGGTAATAGCTGGAGCACCTCCCTGATAAGGTACAAAGGTAAATTGACAACCCAGTTTTTGTTGTAACATCAATCCGGAAACATGAGGAACTGTTCCTGGTCCAGCAGTACCGATTCTCAATTTACCAGGATTTTCCTGGGCAAATTTAACAAATTCTTCTACTGAATTGAATTGTGATTTGGGCGGAACTGCCAGTACTGGGGTAGCTTCTGCGACTAATTTTATAACCTCAAAATCTCTCAATGGCGACATATCCATAGTGCCCATAGTCTGCCATACCGACATAATTTCCGAACCATAATAGAAGGTATAACCATCAGCTGGCTGATCTAAAACATGTTTAGCAGCAGTTGCTCCAGCTGCTCCAGGCATATTGGTAATAGCAATACCTACTCCTAATATTTCCTGTAAGATAGGTACAGAACCACGAGCTATGACATCAGTAGGCCCACCCGGAGAAAATCCTACCACACAGTTAATGTTGCGTTCTGGATAAGTAGCCAAACTAGTAAGACCCAATGAAAGTACGGCTAATCCAACCAGGATTATTAAAAGGCTCAGTCTTTTCATTATATCTTACTCACCTCTTTCTTAATTATTTTCTTGAGGACAATTCCTTTTGATTAGAACTATTTTCCCTTTAATGTGCTAAAATTATTTTAACATCTTTTTATACAAAAAAACTATATCCTTTAATCCAATTACTTTATTCCTCAGTTTCTTTATTCTTCTTTTTCAGTAACTTCTTCAGTACCCATTTTGGCCATGGTCAATTTACAGATATTACCTTCTACCTGAATGGGTATTAGTTCAGGAGACATTTTTGTTTCTAACTCCATAATGTACATGAACATATTAGCAAGAGGACAACATAAGATTTCCATTCTATTATTTTCATATTTTTCTCTAATCTTTTGCATGCAACAATCTTCAACCTCAACAGTAAAGGAGAAATTATCTTCGGTATAAATTATCGATTTACAATAATTATTATCCATCAAGTATTTTTTAAATTCCTCAATATTTTCAAGGCATGATTTATTTAAATCTACTTTTTCCTTAAAAAAGGATACCCCAACAGTGGTTAAGCGATAACGTGCACCCCTTCCTCTTTCATTCCAGAATTCTCTTACTGATTCAAAAAATAAGGTATCTTTAAAATTATTATCTCCAGTCATCATTGCTCACCCTCCCCTGATTGGTAGTAATAATCTCCATATTTTTCTCTATACACTAATTTTTCCAACGGAATTCTCGGTCGAACATTAGGAATTCTAGCCGGATAACCGATAGGGAAAATACTAATCACCTTTACATCATCTGGAATATTAAAATATTCTTTTATCTTCATTTCATCACGAACATCAATAACACAGGCGATAACCCAGCAACAACCTAGCTTTAAATCACTTACTGCTAGCAAAATATTCTCGATCGCTGCCGAACAATCATAAGGAGTATCCCACACATCTTTTTTCCCACAGACTATCAAAATCAAATCTGCCTGGTTAACAAAGGCTGAGACACTACCAGAGGTAAGCTTCTTAAATATTTTTTTCTTCTTCTCTTCATCTTCTAGACCAGCAAATCTTTCTTGCATTTTTTGACTCAGAAATTCCCCCGTAAATCGTCGACCACTTCCGTTTTTGGAAATCTGAGCTAAAAATTCTTTGCTCTTTTCATCCCTAACTACAATAAATCTCCAGGGTTGGGCATTCTCTCCAGAAGGAGCATATCTCGCACATTCCAAGATAAGTTTTAAGTCCTCTTCCGATACTTTTTGATCAGTGTAATCTCTGATGCTCTTTCTTTCCTTCATTCTCTCCAGTATGTAATTTTTTAATTTGTCCATTTTTCTTCCTACCCTCTTCTTTATAAATCATTTATGGTTTTATAAACCTTTCTAATCTTATTCCTCTAAATATCTAAAAAAATAATTTATTTCTTAATATATATTTGAAAAATATTTCCCCGATTTATAACAACAACCTTTATGCCGAGAACACGCTGCTATCCCTCTTTCGCATTCTTTGATACTCTCTAATGCTCCACTTAAGATTTGCTTAGAAGACCAATTGATTAAATCGACTAATTTTTGTAACGATTGCTTATCTCCTTGAGCTATCATGGTTGAGCTACCCTCTGCTCCTTGAATTCCCCCTCGCCCAATTACCACGGGTTTTATCCCAACCAATATTTTTATTGCTTCTATTTCATTAATTATATCACCGAGCAATGGAACTAATCCTACCGATGCTCCCATGGACCATATAGAAGAATTACGACCAGCAATTTTTATTGCTTCTAAAGCAGAACCCGGGATTAATTTTTCTAAACCAACTGCAATAATTAGTTTTGATCCTTCTGTATGGATTGGTGCTAAAAGATTGATGCGCTCTCCCAATCCATAACTACCAGCCATTAAAAAGGCATTTCCATAAATATCATAACCATTAGCACCAGTAACTACTACATCAGATTTACCCATTTTTTTTAATATATTTTTCGCGAAGGGATCTCTATCTAAATCATATACTTTCCCTTGAGTAAAAAGCATATTATGTGGTATTTCTTCTTTTTTATGGAAAGCGGTGACTGTTCCTCGAGGGGTTACCCTTCCCGATAATCTTAGGGGTGTGCCAAATAATATTTCTGATAGGGAGGAAACTGTAGTGCCTCCAAACAATATCAACTTCCCCTTAGATAATGATTCTTTAACACATTCCAATTCACTTATAGCCTTAGCTATTATCCATTTGCCTGCGTTAACCGTGAGAGTAAATTGAATTTGATTAATCATTTTCCTATTCTCTCCCGCTCTTATAAAAAATTATTATAATTAATCTTGCACCACGACCATGAAATAAAATTATACACCATAGGCTAATAATCCACCATCAATTACTAAATATGTTCCGGTAACAAAATCGGAAGCAGGTGATGCTAAATATATTACTGCTCCGTTAAGATCTTTTAAATCTCCCAAACGACCCATTGGTGTTCTGGAAATTATTTTTTCATATATCTCTTTTTTGTTAAGTCTATCTCTGGTTTGCCTGGTTACAAAATATCCAGGAATAATGCAATTCACATTAACATTGTATTGAGCCCACTCCACAGCTAAAACCTTAGTTAATTGCAAAACACCTCCATTACCAGAAGCATAAGCAGCAGCACCGTAATTACCTAAAAAGGAGGTAATGGAACCAATATTGATAATTTTACCTTTTCTATTTTTTACCATATGCTTTCCAATTATTTTACAAATCCAAAAAACACTATGCAAGTTCATAAAAACTACCTGATCAAATTCTTCCTTTTCTAAGTCTAAGGTAGGTTTTTTAATATTAAATCCATGAGCATTGACCAGAATATCTATCTTCCCAAACTCTTTAGCTACTTCTTTTTCCATCCTCTCAATCTGTTCATAGGAAGTTACATCAACTACATAAGGAAATGTTTTTATACCGAATTGTTTTAATTCTTCTGAAATTCTTTCCACATTCTCCTTGGTACGACTTGCTGGACATACATTAGCGCCGGCTTGAGCCAATCCTTGGCATAAAGAACTTCCTATCCC